>ENA-OSEO01006379-OSEO01006379.1-sediment-metagenome-genome-assembly--contig:-NODE-6379-length-10628-cov-3.020851_pt1 | contig 10628 bp, 10 predicted proteins | sample MGYA00237883_ERZ534232 | MGnify/ENA metagenome assembly ERZ534232
TGGCCTCGTTGCCCTGTAAAAGAACCGGTTCTCCGGAAGTTAATTTAGTTAGATCAGCCATTTATACGCTCCGCTTGCGCTTTGAGGGCCCGGTCGCGCTTGGCCTGGGCCGCCTGGCGCAGATGGGTCATAGAGGCCTCGGGGGCTGGTTCCAAAATCAGCAGTTTTCTATCTTGGGCCTGGGCCAGAAGCTCGGCGCCTTGGGCGGTCCGCACCAAGATGGTGTTCCAGCCCGGCCTTCCTTCCGCCGCGCCCACCGAGATGTCGGCCAGTTCGGCCGTCATGTCCGGGCACAGGGCGCAGCCGGGTAAAGTCCTGGCCCGCACCTCATCCAAGGGTATCAGCACTTCCCCTTGTTCTCCCTTCACTTGGAACACTTGGGCCGGAGGGGGAGGCACATCGAACTTTTTCACCGGGCCCGTAAGGTGTTTTTCGTCCAGCAGAGCCCGCAGCCCCCTGGCCGAAAGGTTCCAAGTGCAAAAAAGGCCGATCACCAGGGCCAGGCGCCTGGCGGCCTGGGGATACTCGGGATGGCTCCGCATGGCGGCCGCGGCCAGCGCCTGGCAGGGGAGGCCCACCAGCAAAAGGGGATGCGTTACATCCTCGCCAAGGGCCTGGTTGAGGGACGCCAGCGTACCGGCGGCCGCGTATTTGGAGGTCGCCGCCGCCAGGACCTCGGCCCGGGTTTTGGCCCGCAGGCCCTGGGGCGCTCCCTGCAGGCCTGGGCCGGTCAATACGGCCTCGCCCGCCAGGCCCATTTCCAGGGCCAGCATGGTCAGGGTGCTGGCCACTCCGCCGTATTGGGCGCGCTCGGCCAGTTCCCCATCCCGGGAGCGGCCCTGCCAGGAGGCAAGCAACGGCCCCAGGGGCGGGTTGAAGGCGGAGCTTCCAGCATGGTGAAGCTTCTTCCGCTTCTCGTCCTGGGCGGGATTTACGGCCTGGGGGCACAAGTCATAGCAGCGGCCAGAGACTAGGCCGCAGGGGTCGGGCGCGGCCACTTGCCCATCGTAAAAGATCAAATGCGGGCATAGGCCCAGACAGGCCCCGCACGCCACACACAGGCCGGGACTTATGACCTCTCGGGTCAAAAGATCCAGGCGGGCGTGGGGCTCGGGGGCGGCGGCGATACCACAGACCATGATCGCGCTCCGTGAAAAGTTTAACATAAGGCCTAGGGATATCAATTTAGGAACTAAAAAGCAACGTTTACGCAAAAGGTGGTCTTTTGCCCTGTTTTTGGTCAAGGCCGCCTTGCGGCCCGCCGGGGGGATCTATATGAGTTTTCCCGAAAAAGTGTTGTTATTCATGCTACTTAAATCATGATTGCCGATCCCGGTCGGAGGGGAAAGTCGCGCGGACATTGCGGCCGGGCGCTAAAAAAGAGTCTGGTTAAATACCTATTGCCAACCAAGGGTTTTGCTTTATAATTAGGCCTGTCCTTCCCAGGGAGGATAGGCCCGAGGGCCTGTAGCCATTTGGAGGCGTAAAGCGAAGCCTGGCTGCCGTTAGGCAAGAGTGTTCCGGGTGAGCTTACTCCGGATGGCAACCGGTCAGACGTTAGGAAAGCAAGCGGGCATAACTCAGTTTGGTAGAGTACGAGCTTCCCAAGCTCGGGGTCGCGGGTTCGAGCCCCGTTGCCCGCTCCAACTTAAGATTGTCTGACCTCCGCTCGGCCAAGGGAAAGACGGCTCAAGTTCTGGGCCGCGGGGAACCCTTGCCGTGGGGCTGTCCCTTTTTGAGGGGGCCAGCGGATTCCGCCCCCCGGAATACGCGCTGGCTTGCTTCGATTAGTGGACCTATTCCAATCTGAAAGGCCTTTTTTAGGCCCCGTGTAATGCGGACAGATTAGAACGGTCCACGGTCCCGTCCGGGCGGGGCCCGGGCGGAAGTTTATCCGCCCGAAGGTGTGGAGTTTTGGGGGTTTTTGAGATGGCATTTGAGGAGGCAGCGGCCGCCGGCCAGGAACTTTGCCGGAAGCTTAAGGAGCTTATCGAGCCGGTAGTGCGCTCCGAGGGGCTTTTGCTGGTGGAGCTGCAATACCGCCCAGAGGGCAGGGGGAATGTGCTGCGGCTTTACGTGGATAGACCGGAAGGCGGCGTCACCCTGGAAGAGTGCGCGGTGGTAAGCCGCCAGGTCTCTGATCTTTTGGATGTGGAGGATTTACTGCCCGGACGCTATCACCTGGAAGTAAGTTCCCCGGGCCTGACCCGGCAGCTGAAAACCAGGCGGGATTTCGAGCTTTTCGCCGGCCGGCCGGCCCGGTTGGTGGTGCGCAACAGCCAGGGAGGTAGCGAGACCTTAGATGGCCGGCTCAAGGGCCTTTTGGGGGAAGAGGTTCTTTTGGACTGCGGGGGCCAGCTTAGGGCCGTGCCCCTAAGCCAGGTGGCCAAGGCCAAGTTGACGGTCGCCTGACGCGGGCGGCCAGGCCCAAGAGCGGTAGATGCTTTTTCATGGGAAGCCTGCCCGAGCCGGAACATGTATTGGCGGGTCGGGCGGATGAAAGATGAAGATGATGACCCCGTCGGGGCCAGAAAATGGTTCGAGAAGGTTGGTAAGGGGGCAAGCCCCGGCTTTGGCCTGACGGGCACCCTGATGAAGGGAAAGGCGCATGAGCGAATTAAAAAGAATGATTGACCTGGTGGCTCGGGAGAAGGGTCTGGATCGGGATATCCTGATCGCCACCCTGGAGGAGGCCATGCGTTCGGCCGCCCGGCGCAAGCTGGGAAGCAAGGTCGAAGTGGATGTGGCCTACAACGACGAGATAGGTGAGGTGGAGGTTTTCGAGTTCAAAGAGGTGGTGGAAGAACTCACCGATCCCGAAACCCAGGTTCCTCTGGCAAAGGCCTTGAAGCTGGATCCGGACTGCGAGGTGGGTGACGAATTGGGGGTCAAGGTGGATACCGCCGATTTCGGCCGTATCGCCGCCCAGAGCGCCAAGCAGGTAATCATTCAGCGCATGAAGGACGCCGAGCGGGACATTATCTACGAGGATTACAAAGACCGGAAGGGCGAGATCATAAACGGTATCGTGCAGCGCTTTGACAAGGGGTCCATCATCGTCAATCTGGGGCGAACGGAGGCGGTGCTTCCCCCCAAGGAGCAGGTGCCCCGGGAGGGATACCGGCCGGGCGACCGCGTTAGGGCCTATGTGCTGGACATAAAGCGTATCAGCCGGGGGCCCCAGATCGTGCTCTCGCGCACCCATCCCGGGTTCATTCAGGCCTTGTTCGATCTGGAGGTGCCCGAGATAGCCGAAGGCATTGTGGTCATCGAAGGCGTGGCCCGCGAGCCCGGCAGCCGGACCAAGCTCGGGGTTAGATCCGCCGACCGGGACGTGGACCCGGTGGGGGCCTGCGTGGGCATGAAAGGTTCCCGGGTGCAGGCCGTGGTGCAGGAGCTTCGGGGGGAGAAGATAGACATAATCTCCTATGATCCCGACCCGGCCAAGTATGTGGTCAATGCCCTGGCCCCGGCCGAGATCAGCCGGGTGATCGTGGACGAGGTGCAAAAGAGCATGGAGGTCATCGTGGCCGACGAGATGCTCTCCTTGGCCATCGGCCGGCGCGGGCAGAATGTGCGCCTGGCCAGCAAGCTCACCGGCTGGAAGATAGACGTAAAGAGCGAAACCACCTATGGTGAGGCCCTGCGCGACGGGTACCGGTCGCTTTTGGAGGTGGTGGGTGTGAGCGATGTGAGCGCCGACACTTTGTTCCAGGCCGGCTACGGCTCGGCCGAGGCCCTGGCCGAGGCTGACCCGGAGGAGGTGGCCGCCCTGCCCAACATCGATGAGCAAAGGGCCGACAACCTGATCGCAGCGGCAAAGACCTTCCTGGCCAATCGGGAAAATGTGCCGGAAACACCGGTTGCGGATTCCGCCGCCAAGGCCAAGGAGCCGCAGCCGGACGAGGCGGAAAGCGTGGCGCCGGCCGCGCCCGCGCCGGAAGGCGACCCGGCGCCGGCGGATCACTCCGAGGAGGAGCCGGTGGCGGAGAAAGATGCCTAAGCCGTGTCCAGGCACAGCCCCCAAACTCCTTTGCGTACGTGCCTGGCTTGCAGGCGCCGGGCGGACCAAAAGGAGCTTATAAGGCTGGCGGCCAGAGGGGAGAACGTGGTGTTTGACCCGGCCCGACGCCTCCCGGGGCGGGGCGCGTATATTTGCCGGCGCCCAGCGTGCCTGGAGGCTTTGCTTAAAAAAAGACGCGACGCAGGTTGTATCTTTCGGCGAAAACTGGGCCCGGAGGCCTGGCGAGGGCTTTTGTCTCAGCAGGATCTTTTGGATGCCTGTTTCCACAATAAAGAGGACGTTAGGAGAATTTGATGGCCAAGATGCGGGTATATGAGCTGGCCAGAGATCTGAAGATGGACAACAAAGAGTTGGTGCGGCGGCTCATTGAATTGGGTTTGGACGTGCGCAACCACATGAGCGTCCTTTCCGAGGAGCAGGCCCAAGAGGCGCTAGACCAACTCAAGGCAGCGACTTCCGAGGTGGTGGAGGAAAAAAGGATCACCACCAGGGTAATCCGGCGACGGCGGAAAAAGGTGGAGACGGAAGCCGATTTGGAGGAGGCCGAGGCCCTGGAGGCGGAAGAGGTTCTGGAGGCGGAAGAGGCTTTGCAGGAGGCATTAGAGGCTAAGGCCGAGCCCCCCGCTGAGGCGCCTGAAATGGTGGAGGCGGCTCCCCATGCGGCGGAAGCCGCGCCGGTGCCAGAGGCGGCCGCGGAGCCCGAGCTTGCGCCTCAAGAGGCAGCGGAAGAATTACCTCCCGTGGCTAAGGAGGAAAGCCTGCCGGTCGAGGAAAAAGCCGAGGCAAGGGCCGAGACCACGGCCGCGGCCGAGGCCAGGGCGGTTGCGGCCGAACCCGAGAAGGAACCACAGGTCAAGGCCAAAAAGTCAAAGACGGCCGCTAAAAAGGCCCGTCGGGCCCGATTTGATCAACCCGCCCGCATCATCAGCCGACCCACCCCGCCGCCGGCACCGGCGGAAGCCGAACGGTTTGAAGGGCCTCCCGCGGCCAGGCCGCGCCCCAGTCTTGTTCCCGCCGAGGCTCCTGCCCCGGAACTGGATTCCGAGCGGAGCAAGTCCAAGCGTAAGAAAAGCCGTAAGGCGGGCACTATCCCCGACGACGAATTTCTCATGCGCAAGGCCCGGGTCAGGCGCAAGGAGATTTTGGATAAAGCGGACTTGTACGATGGGCGCCCCGGCCGGGACCGGCGCCGGGGGGGCGGCGCCGCCAAAAGGCCCAAGAAGACCGCCATCACCATGCCCAAGGCCATCAAGCGGCGGATCAAAGTGGGCGAGGCCATTGTGGTGGGGGAGTTGGCCAAGCGCATGGGCATCAAGGCGGCCGAGTTGGTGGGACGCCTTTTGCTGTTAGGCATGAAAGTCACCGTGAACCAAGCTCTGGACGTGGAAGACGCCGGCTTGGTGGCCAATGAGTTCGGCTTCGAGATAGAGCGCACCAGTTTCGAGGAAGATGGGTTTATCGAAAAGAACGCGGATCGGCCCGAGGATATGCAGCCCCGGCCGCCGGTGGTCACCATCATGGGACATGTGGACCACGGCAAGACCTCTCTTTTGGACACCATCCGGCGAAGCAACGTGGTGGATGGGGAGGCCGGGGGTATTACTCAGCACATCGGCGCCTATGAGGTCAACCTGGACGGCGGCGGCAAGGTGGTCTTTGTGGATACCCCGGGCCACCAGGCCTTTACCCAGATGAGGGCCCGCGGTGCCCAGGTCACGGATGTGGTGGTGCTGGTGGTGGCCGCCGATGACGGTGTGATGGAGCAGACCAAGGAGGCCATCAGCCACAGCCGGGCGGCCGAGGTGCCCATCTTGGTGGCCATCAACAAGATCGACAAGCCAGGGGCGGACCCCAAGAGGGTAAGCCGGGAGCTTGGGGAGTTGGGCCTGGTGCCCGAGGATTGGGGCGGCGACACCATCATGGTGGAGGTGTCGGCCAAAACCGGCCAAGGCGTGGACACTCTCCTGGAAATGCTCCAGTTGCAGTCGGAGATTCTGGACTTAAAGGCCAATCCCAACAAACCTGCCCGGGGGCGGGTGCTGGAGGCCAGGCTGGACAAAGGCCGTGGCCCCATGTCCACCTTGCTGGTGCAGGAAGGCACCTTGAAAGCCGGAGACGTCTTGCTCTCCGGGGTGTATGCCGGCAAGGTGCGGGCCATGTTTGATCATCTGGGACGCCAGGTGGATGCAGCGGGCCCCTCCATCCCGGTGGAAGTCCAGGGCTTGGGGGGAGTGCCCGAGGCCGGGGACGACTTTTTGGTTCTGGAGAATGAAAAAACCGCCCGGCAAATCGCCGAGCACCGCGCCCTGAAGAAGCGGGAGTCCGAGTTAAGCGCCCAGACCCGGCTGAGCCTGGAGGGCTTCTTGGATCAGATGAAGGAAGGCGAGACCCTGGAATTGAAGCTGGTGGTCAAGGCCGATGTGCAAGGCTCGGTGGAAGCCTTGGTGGAGGCCTTGGGCAAACTGGGCAACGAGAGGGTCAAGGTCAACATCATACACTCCGCCACCGGTGCCATCACGGAGACCGACGTGATGCTGGCCGCCGCCTCCCAGGCCATTATCATCGGCTTTAACGTGCGGCCCACCGGCAAGGTTTCCGAGATCGCGGAAAGCGAAGGGGTGGAGGTTCGCACCTATGAGATCATCTACCAAATCTTGGAAGATGTGACCGCGGCCCTAAGCGGGCTTTTGCCCCCCACCATCCAGGAGGAGGTCATCGGCCGGGTGGAGGTACGCCAGACCTTCGGGGTGCCCAAGGTGGGCACCGTGGCCGGCTCTTACGTGACGTCAGGCAAGGTGGAGAGGGGCGCCCACGCCCGGCTGCTGCGCGAAGGCGTGGTGGTGGCCACCACCCGCATCCAGAGCCTGAAGCGTTTCAAGGAAGACGTAAAGGAAGTGCTGCAGGGGTTCGAGTGCGGCATCGGGCTGGAGAACTATAACGATATAAAGGTCGGGGATGAGATCGAGTTCTTTGTCACCCGCGAAATAGCGGCCGAGCTTTAGATGATTTTTATTCGCCGGCCGGCGGGGATGCATTTCCCGCGATTTGAGTCCGAAGCACGTGTGGTCGGATGAACAAGCCATGGTGGTGGGCGCTCTGATGTTGACCCTGCATCTGCCCGAGGCGGGCGATTTAAAGGCCAAGCGCAAGGTAGTGCGCTCTATCCTGGACCGGGTGCGGGCCAAATTCAACGCGGCGGCGGCGGAAGTGGGGGCCAATGACCTGTGGCAGCGCCTGGAGCTTGGATTTGTGGTCTGCGGCAACCAGGCGGCCCACGTGAACCGGCAGCTGGATGAAATAGGGCGGTTCGTGGAGCGCCTGGCCTTGGCCGAAGTGGTGGATGCGCGCATTGAGGTCATGAACCTCAAGGAAATGGCCTGGGTGCCCGCGGTTAAGGGCAGCCATTGAAATCGGAAGAGGCCAGACCGGCCGACTGTGGCCGAAGGCGGAAGTGAAAGATGGGAGCCACCCGGCGTACCAAAAGAATAGAGGCCCTGATACGCGCCGAGCTGGCCGAGCTTTTGCTCCGCCGGGTAAAGGACCCGCGGCTTAAGGAGGCGACTTTAACCGGAGTGGACGTTAGCCCGGACCTGAGTCAGGCCAAGGTTTTTTTCAGTGTCTTGCACGAGGACAAACGGGACGAGGTGGAAAAAGGATTCAAGGCCGCAGCCGCCTTTCTGCGCCGGGAACTGGCCGCACGCCTGGAGCTTAAAGTCATGCCGCAGATCTTGCCGGTTTATGACTCATCCTTGCATAAAGGCGCCCGCATGGCGGCCCTGATCGACAAGGTATGTCAAAAGGACGCGGCGGATGCCGGACTGGCCGGTGAATCCTCCGGACCCCAGGAGAAACCGGCGTGATCGCTCAGGTGGCGGAAATGCTTGGCGGGGCTGAGCGGGTGCTCTTAGTTTCCCACCGCGATCCCGACGGAGATGCTCTGGGATCTTCCCTGGGGCTGATGCACCTTCTTAGAGCGGCGGGCCGGAAGGCCTTTGCCTACAGTGAGGGCCCCATACCCGAGGAATACCTCTTTCTGCCCGGCATGGGAGAAATGACCAAGGGCCTGCCCCCGGCGGAGGAGATCGATCTGGCCGTTCTCTTGGATTGCCATCAGCCGGAGCGCACGGGGCCGGTGGTGAGCGAGTTACTTGGCAAGCTGCCCTTAAAGGCGGTGGTGGACCATCACGAGGGGCAGGCTGATTTCGGACAGGCCGCCTGGGTGGATCCCGGTTACGCGGCCACCTCCGAGATGCTGGTGTTTCTGGCCCGGCAGGCCGGGCTGCCCCTCAACCCCCAGGCGGCTGCCTGCTTTTTCGTGGGGGTGCAGACCGACACCGGCTCTTTCCGCTACTCCAACACCACCCCCCGTTTGCTGAGGGTGGCGGCGGACTTGGTGGAGGCCGGGGCAGAGCCCTGGCCCATCAGCCAGGAGGTCTACGCAACCAGGCCCAAGCGCCTGCGCCTATTGGGCCGCGTGTTGGAGAGCCTCACCCTGGAGGCCCGCGGCCGGCTGGCCGTGGCCCAGGCCAGCTTGGCCGACCTGCAGGCCGTCGGGTGCGGGCCGGACGATCTGGAGGAGGCGGTAGAAAACTTAAGGGGCATTCCCGGCGTGGAGGTGGGAATGCTTTTGCGCGAGTTGGCCGAGGGCGGCGTGCGGGTCAGCCTGCGGGCGAGGGGGAATCTGGACGTGGCCCAGATCGCCTTGACCCTGGGCGGGGGCGGGCACAAAAACGCGGCCGGCATGCGCCTTGCGGGCGATCTATCCCAGGCCCGCCGAAAGCTGACCGAGATCATCGCCGCCAAACTGGAGGGCGGGGCGTGAGACGCCGGGGCAACCCCAAATACCTGGAGGACGGCGTTTTAGTGGTGAACAAAGCGCCGGGCCCAACCAGCCACGATGTGGTGGAAAGGCTGCGCAGGCGCTTTAAGCCGGCCAAGCTCGGTCACTGCGGTACCTTGGATCCCTTTGCCGGCGGGGTGTTGGTTCTGGCCTTCAATCAGGCGACCCGCCTAAGCAGCTTGCTGGGGGCCGGTGTGAAGCAATATCAGGCGGGCTTGTGCCTGGGGCGGGCCACCGACACCGGCGATTATACGGGCGAAACCACTGATGAGGCACCGGTTCCCAAGCTTAGTCCCGAGCAGGTCTCCCAGGCCCTGGCCGACATGAAAGGCCTGCGTTGGCAGGCTCCGCCGGCCTTTTCCGCGGCCAAGCACCAGGGACGGCCGCTTTATGCCTATGCCCGCCAAGGCGTCAAGGTGGAGAAGCCGGCCAAGCCCATCACGATCTCGCAAGCCGAGTTGGTGGAGGTTAAGGATGGTTTGATAGAATTTAAAATCAGGTGTTCCCAAGGCACTTACATCAGATCCCTGGGGGAGGATCTGGCCCAAAGCCTTAATACCCATGGTCATCTGATTAGGCTGGTGCGGCTGGAATCGGCCCCGTTCACTTTAGAAGAGGCCGTGGATGCGGAGCAGGCTCAGGCCTGGACCCCCGAAGAGCTTAGCGAGGCTTTGCTGAAGCCCTCGCAAGCCCTGGCCCGTTGTGGGCTGCCGGCGGTTAGCCTGAACGAGGACCGCGTCTGGCAGTTGCGCCAGGGGCGCATCTTGAATAGAGAGGTGCTCATGTCCGGGCAGACGGCCGGCGGCAAGGACCGGGGAGCTTTCCGGGTATTATCCCCCCAGGGGGATTTGGTGGCAGTTTTAAGATGGCTGAGCCCGGCCGAGATCAAGCCGGGACGTGAATATGAGACTATCAGGGTATTTCCGGAGCGGACCTAAGGACCGTTCCCATAAAAGGAGGAATAAAAAGTGGTTCTAACCCCAGAACAAAAAAGCGAGGTCATTGGCAAATTCCAGCGCAAGGAGCAAGACACCGGCTCCGCCGAGGTGCAGATCGCCCTTCTTAGCGAGCGTATCCGCTATCTGACCGAGCATTTCAAGATCCACGTCAAGGATCATCACAGCCGGCGCGGCCTCCTGAAACTGGTTGGTCAGCGCCGCCGTTTGCTCAATTATTTAAAACGTAAAGATATCGAAAGATATCGAGCGGTTATCAAGGGACTTGGCATTAGGAAATAAGACCCTCAAAACGAGAGGCGAAATGTATAAAAAAGTATCGACGTTAATAAATGGTCAAGAGTTTTCCATAGAAACCGGCAAGGTGGCCAAGCAGGCCAGCGGCGCCGTTTGGGTTACCTTCGGCGAGACGGTGGTATTGGTCACCGCGGTGGGAGACCAAAATACCCGGGAGGGTATAGATTTTCTCCCGCTCACGGTGGACTATCAGGAGCTTTCCTATGCCGCCGGCCGCATTCCGGGCAACTTCTTCCGCCGGGAGATGGGCCGGCCCAGCGAACGGGAAACCCTTACCAGCCGGCTCATTGACCGGCCCATCCGGCCGCGCATGCCTAAGGGCTGGACCTTCGAAACCCAGATCATCGCCAATGTTTATTCCGTGGACAAGGTCAACGAGCCGGACATGATGGCGCTCACCGGCGCCTCGGCCGCGCTGATGGTCTCGGATGTTCCCTTTGACGGACCCATCGCCGGGGTGCGCGTAGGCCGCGTGGACGGTGAATTAATTATCAACCCCTCCGCCCAGCAG
>ENA-OSEO01006381-OSEO01006381.1-sediment-metagenome-genome-assembly--contig:-NODE-6381-length-10622-cov-2.805216_pt1 | contig 10622 bp, 10 predicted proteins | sample MGYA00237883_ERZ534232 | MGnify/ENA metagenome assembly ERZ534232
GTACGCCGTGGGCTCGGCGACGTGCTTCGGCGTCGTGATGCTGGCCCTGACCTTCGGCGGCCGCGAAGACGTCTACTGGTCGGTCTTCGGCGTGCGCCTCGGGGCGACGGTGGCGATCCTGGCCTACGTCGTGCTGCGCCGGCCACGCCTGGAGATGCCGCGCCGTGCCCTTCCGGCGTTCGTCGCCGTGGGGGTGCTGGCGATGCTCGCCAACGTCCTCTACACCGCGGCGACGACCATCGGGTATCTCAGCGTGGTCTCCGTGCTGGCCAGCCTGTCTCCGGTGGTGGTCGCCGTCCTCGCGGGGGGGGTGTTGCACGAGCGGCTCTCGCGCGCGCAGCTCGGCGCCGCCCTGGTGGTGCTCGTCGGGGTCGTGTTGCTGGCCGCCGGCTAGCCAGCAGGCGGCAGGGCAGGGCGCTGCGGTGGCGGTTCGAGCCTGCCGGCGCCGCGCACGCTCGCGGGGCCGCCACCGCCGCGCACGCTCGCGAGGCCGCCGCACTTGGCCGGCTGGTGTCGAACCGCCGGCATCGTTCAGCCGTCGAAGGCGAACTGGTGGCCCTCGATGAGTCTCGTGCAGGCTTCGCAGACCTGCGGGTCGTAGAGGACGCCGGAGCCGGCGGCGAGCTCTCTCATCGCTGCCTCCATGGGAAGTGCCGGGCGATACGGCCGGTGACTGACCATCGCCTCGACGACGTCGGCCACGGCGAGGACTCGGGCTTCGGCGAAGATCTCGTCGCCGCACAAGCCGTCCGGGTAACCGGAGCCGTCGAGCCGCTCGTGGTGCTGGCGCATGACGGCGGCCACGGGCCCGGTGAACTCGATGTCGGCCACGGCCTCGGCGCCGGCCCGCGAATGCTCTCGGATCAGGAGCATCTCGAGTTCCGTCAGCCGGCCGGGTTTCACGAGGATGTCTGCCGGCACGACGATCTTGCCGATGTCGTGCAGGAGAGCGGCCGTGTGCAGGGTCTCCCGACGGTCCTCGTCCCAGTCAAGCTCCACGGCGATCGCATCCGCGAGGGCGGCCACCCGGCGTTGATGCCCGGCGGTGTACGGGTCGCGCATCTCGGCGGTCTGACCGAGCGCCGCGACCGTGGCTCTCAGTGCCCGCTTGAGCCGGGCGGCGCCTTCGACGATCGAAGCCTCGGCCTGCTTGCGCTCGCTGATGTCGCGGATCACGCTCAACAGCACTGTCTGGCCGTCGGCCAGGCTTGCGCCCCTGGAACTGACCTCGACGGGGAAGGGGGTCCCGTCTCTGCGGCAGTGGATCGCCTCGAAGAGTATGCCCTCGGCCTCGGTGGTCCTCATCTCACGGGCGGTCTCGTGACCGCCGTCGCCGGCACGGAGGTCGTGGATCGTGAGCGTGAGGAGCTCGTCTCGTGTGTAGCCGTAGGCTGCCTCGGCTGCGGCGTTGGCCTCGACGATGGCGCCGTCGTCGGCGCGCACGAAGAGGATGATGTCGCGAGCCTCCGACGACAACAGCCTGTACCGAGCGAGCATGTCTTCGGCGCGCCGGCGGTCGCTGACCTCGTTGACGACGGCGAGGAAGACCGCCCCTTCCGGTCGCTTCTCGAGCTGCAGGTGGACCTCCACCGGGTAGCGCGTGGCGTCGGCGCGTTGATGCAGGGTCTCGTAGCTCACGGTCTCGCGTTCGCCGCGCACCAGGGGTCCAAGCGTGCGACGGAAGGACTCCTCGCTGGCGTCGCTCATGAGGTCGAGCGGCGTCATCGAGCGCAGCGCGTGCATGTCGTAGCCGAGGTTCGCCTGGGCGTGGAGGTTGACGCACTCGAAGACGAGGGTCTCGGGGTCGAAGAGGTAGATCTCCACGTGACTCTGCTCTATCGCCTCGAGGAGACGTTCGTGCTCGCGCTCGACGGCGGCGCGCTCGGTGATGTCCTCGAAAGTGGCGTAGTACCGGTAGGGAGCGGAGTCGCGGGCCCGCGACATCGGGGCGGCGTGGATGCGGATCCACCGGTACGACTCTTCGCGCGGGTTGAAGACGCCCATCGTGACGCCCTCGACCGGTTCGTTCGTGAGCCTCGCGATCGTGATGGGGTGCTCCTCCCCCGGGAAGTCCGAACCGTCCTCGCGTATCGCCCGCCAGCGCGGGTCCATCGAGGTCCGACCCTGCATCTGGTCGAGCGAGAGGCCAAGTACCCTCTCAGCGGCCGGGTTCGCCGCCACGATGCGGCCCTCGGTGTCCTGATACAGGACGCCGAGCGTCAGGTTCTCGAAGAGCGCCCGGTGCTGCGCCTCGCTCTCGCGCAGCGCCGCCAGCGCAGCGGCGTGCTCCGCTCGGCGGTCTCTCGCTTCGAGCGCGCGACGGACCGACTGTCCCAGTCGGCTGAGGTCGGCCTTGAGAACGCAGTCGAAGGCCCCTCCGTGAAGCGCCTCGACGCAGGCCGGCGGCCCCATGCCGTTGACCAGCACGATGACCGGCGTCGTGGGCGCGCGCTCGCGCACGAGGCGGAGCGCGGTCGGTCCGTCGAAGCGGCGGAGAGACCACGATGCGAGGATAAGGTCCGGGGGAGGATCGAGGGCGGCCTGGTACGAGCGCTCCCTGTCGACGCGTGTGCATTCGGCCTTCAGGCCCGACTCGGCGAGTCGACGTGCGATGCACTCGACGTCTGCGGGGTCGTCGTCCGCCACCAGAACGTGCAGTGGCCGGGGTGGACTGGACTCGGGCGTCGTGGTCGTTCTCGCCCTGTCGGGGCGATGCTGCTTCACTCTCATGATCTCCCGTCGTGGCGGGGCCACGACGACGGCTCCTGTATCGCGGCCCGACCCTTGCCTGCTCGGGCGCTGCCCGCCGATGGATTGATGAGGTGGTCGTACGTACTGGTATCGGCATCGCACGACGTGGCCTGTAACCGGGCGGGGTGGTCCACGCGTCTGTGGCGCTGTGGCCGGCGGGATCGCCGTCGTCACGGAGGCGAGGGCCCGGGCGGGAGCTTCGCATGGCCGGCGACGACCGGCGTGCCCGAGTCAGCTCCGCAGCAGCGCGAAGGCGACCGCCGCCAGCACGAGCAGCAGCGAGGCGGCGAGGACGAAGCGCGTCGTCAGCCGGTGTCGCATGGTCCCATCTTTCCCTGTCCTCTCCGGTGGCCGGTCCAGCGCTCGTCAGTCGAGCGCGAAACGCTCGGAGTGGATGCGGTCGAGCGGAATCCCCAGCTCAAGCAGGGCTCTCTCCACCGTGTCCATCATCTGGTCGGGGCCGCAGACGAAGTAGACGTGGTCGGGCAACTCGCCGACCGCCACGCGCCGCAGCAGGTCCGCGTTGATGCGTCCGGTCTCGCCGGTCCAGCCGTCGGGAGGACGACTGAGCACGTACGTCACCCGCAGACCCAGAGGCCCCGCGGCCAGGCGGTCGAGCTCATCCTTGAAGATCAGACTGGTGATGTGACCGCTAGCGTAGATCACCCGGTGGGGGCGCGTGTCCCCCCGGTCCTCGAGCGTGCGCAGCATGCCCACGAACGGGGTGATGCCGACGCCGCCGGCGATGAAGACGTAGCCCGGCGCGGGGTACCGGTCGATGCTGAAGGCGCCGTACGGTCCCTCGAGGTAGGCGCGGCGGCCCACGGTGGTCTCGGGCACGCGGCCGGTCCAGTCCCCGAGCGCCTTGATCGTGAGCTCGGGGCGTTCGGGTCTCATCGCACTCGACGAGATCGAGAACGGGTGCTGCTCGACCGTGAACGGCGAGTCGCCGAGGATCAGCCAGGCGAACTGACCGGGGAGGAAGCGGAGGCCCTCGTGGCCGTCGGGCTCGAGGGCCAGCGTCGTCGTGTCGCCGGTCTCGCGGCGCACGGTGGCGACGCGCCACGGGCGTCGCCGCAACTGCAGCGGCTTGACGATGCGCACGTAGGCAAGGAGGGCGACGAGCGCCGAGGTGAGCGCTGCCCAGAAGCCGCGCTTCCACGGCTCGTCGAGGTAGTGGCCGACGAGCTCGATGTGGGTCAGGGAGAAGGCCACGGCGACGACGGCGAGGGCGCCGTGCGCGATGCGCCACGGCTCGTAGGCGAGGCGCAGCTCGCCACGCCACACCGACGAGACGACGAGCGCGAGCAGGGCGACCAGCCCGCCGACGCCGAAGCGCGCCCGCCACGGCGCCTCGAGCACGTTGAGCAGGGCGAGCAACTCGGGGTCGCGCACGAAGAGGATCACCGGGTGCGCGACCACCATGAGCGTGGCGACGACGGCGATCTGGCGGTGGAACTGCACGACGACGTCGATGCCGTAGGGGGCGGCGACGTGTCGCAGGCGCGCGGTCACCGCGAACTGCAGCGCCATCGTGGAGAGGCCGAGGAAGCCGAGGGCGACTGAGATCTCGGTCCAGAAGTCGCGGCGCGGGGGCAGCTCGTCGAGGCCGAGGACGAGAAGAGGGGCGACGGCCAGCCCGAGGTAGAGCCCGATGTAGGCGGACCCGACGAGCAGGCGTCGGGAGCGCCGGTGGTGCACCGGGTCGTGCGGCGTCGTGCCGTTCAGGGTCATCGTCATGTCGTCCGAGTGGTACGGTCGCCCGACGGACACGCGGCGGGCCGTCGGCGGTCGCCGCCGATTGTACCCCGCGGACGCGCCGCCCCGAGTGGCGCCTGCGGCGGCCCCGTTCCGCGTGCGCTGCGGGCGGCCGCGTGCCGCGTGCGCTGCGGGTCGCCGCCGCGGCATCCCGCCGCAACGCGTTTCCTCGTCGCACCGCGGGGAAGACGCCGGATGTGGGGCCTCGACGGGGGGCCCCAGCCATGGGAGGAGGCAGGCCATGTTGCGCGTCTCCTGCAAGGACATCGGCGTCGAGGGCTGCGAGTTCAAGTGCCAGGCGGCGAAGGTCGGCAAGGTCGAGGACCTCATGCTGGAGCACATCCGCGACGCGCACCCCCATATGATCGCCGGTCTCACCTTCGAGCAGCACAAGGCCCTCGAGACCCGCATCAAGACGGGCATCCACGCTCTGGAGGAGGGCGCCGAGCCGCACGAGCACGACAGGCGCCTCACGCTGCGCGTCGCCTGCCGCGATCTCGGCGTCACGGGTTGCGACTTCGTAGCCGAGGGCGAGAAGGCGCGGCACGTCGAGGACAAGATGTTCGACCACATCCGCGAGCGGCACCCGGATCTCATCGCCGGTCTCGACTTCAAGCAGTACGGCGAGCTCGAGCACCGCGTGAAGGCGGCCATCGTCCACGAGGCGGAGAGCTCGGAGGCGCGGCACGCCGCGTGACGGCACGTCGCGCGAGGGCCGCCGCGCTCTCTGGCGCGCCCGAGGCGAGGCGCCGCGGGGGCGCGCCGAAGAAGGCGCCGCCTAGTCCTGGTCGCGCAGGTCCAGGACGCGCGTCGCCGCCCCGGCGGTGCGTTCGATCGTGCCCGGCTCGACCAGCTTGACCCGCGTGCGCAGACCCAAGGCGGACTGCAGACGGTCGGCCACCGAGCGCTGGAAGGCGACCATGTCGCCCATGACGTCGGTGAACACGCGCTCGTCGACCTCGAGACGGATCTCGAGGTCGTCGAGGTTCTTCTTGCGGTCGACGACGGCCAGGTAGTGCGGGCGCACGCCCTCGATCCTCACGAGCACGTCCTCGATCTGGCTGGGGTAGATGTTGACGCCGCGCACGATGAGCATGTCGTCGGTGCGCCGCCGTACTTTCGCCATCCGCACCAGCGTGCGCCCGCACTCGCAGCGCGCCGTGTCGAGTGCGGTCACGTCGTGGGTGCGGTAGCGGAGGAGGGGGAAGGCCTCCTTGGTCAGCGTCGTGAGGACGAGCTCGCCCTCCTCGCCGTACTCGAGGGGTTCGCCGCTCGCCGGGTCGACGACCTCGAGCAGCAGGTGGTCCTCGTTGACGTGCAGACCGCAGGCACAATCGCACTCGCCGGCGACGCCCGGGCCCATGACCTCGGAGAGGCCGTAGTTGTCGGTGGCGCGGATGCGCAGGCGCTCCTCGATCTCGGCGCGCATCGCGTCCGAGCAGGGCTCGCCGCCGAAGAGGCCGAGGCGAAGCTTGAACGAGGCTATGTCGACGCCGAGCTCGTCGGCCTGCTCCGCCAGGTACAGGGCGTAGGACGGCGTCGACACGAGCACGGTGGTGCCGAAGTCGCGCATCATGACCAGGTGGCGCTCGCTCTGCCCGGCGCCGGCGGGGATGATCGTCGCTCCGATGCGCTCGATGCCGTAGTGCAGGCCCCAGCCGCCGGTGGACATGCCGTAGGGGAAGGCCATCTGGACGAGGTCGCCGCGCTGCACCCCGGCGGCCGCGGCGACCCGCGCCGTCAGCTCCGTCCAGGTGTTGATGTCGCCGCGCGAATAGCCGACCACGACCGGTGTGCCGGTCGCGCCCGAGGAGGAGTGCACGCGCACGACCTCGTCGAGCGGCAGGGCGAACATGCCGAAGGGGAAGGCGTCGCGCAGCGCGCTCTCGTCGGTGAAGGGCAGGCGGCGGACGTCGTCGAGGGCGCGGACGTCGCGCGGCCGGATGCCGCGCTCCTCCATGGCGGCGCGGTAGTGCGGCACGCGCTCGTAGGCCCACGCCGTCGTCATCTGGAGGCGCCGCAACTGGAGCTGGTGCAGCGCCGTGCGGTCCATGCACTCGTATTCCGGGTTCCAGATCATCGGTCGTCTCCTTCAGCCTGCCACGTCCCGAGGTAGATGGTCTGCACCGACTCGTCGGCGAGGAGGTCGGCGGACGGTCCTTCGAGCACGACGCGGCCCGTGCGCATGACGTAGCCGCGATCGGCGTGCCTGAGCGCCAGGCGGGCGTCCTGTTCGACGAGCAGGATCGTGAGACCCTCCGAGCGCAGCTCGTCGAGGGCGGCGAAGATCTCGGCGATCACCTTCGGCGCCAGGCCCAGGGACGGCTCGTCGAGCAGCAGGAGGCGCGGCTGCGACATCAGCGCGCGGCCGACCGCCAGCATCTGCTGCTCGCCGCCGGAGAGGGTCTCGGCGGGCTGGGCCGCGCGCTCCTCGAGCACGGGGAAGAGGGCGTGTACGCGCGCCAGGGCCTCGGCGGTCGCGGCCTTGCGCTTGCGGCCCGCTCCGTAGGCGCCGAGCGCGAGGTTCTCGCGCACGCTCATGGGGCCGAAGAGCAGACGGCCCTCGGGCACGAGGGCGAGGCCGTCGCGCACGAGCCGCTCCGGGCGCGTGGTGCCGACCGGGGAGCCGCGGTAGGCGACTGTCCCGGCGCTCACGGCGACGAGCCCGACGATCGCCTTGAGCAGGGTCGACTTGCCGGCGCCGTTGGCGCCGATCACGGCCACGAGTTCGCCCTCGGCGACCGTGAGGTCGACGCCGTGGAGCACGGCGGCGCGCCCGTAGCCGGCGTGCACGCCGTCGAGCGCGAGGAGCGCGCCGGCGTCAGCCATCGTCGTCCCCTCCCTCGCCGAGGTAGGCGGCGATCACGGCGGGGTCCTTCTGGATCAGCCGTGGCGGGCCCTCGGCGATCTTGCGCCCGCGGTCGAGCACGACGATCTCGTCCGAGACCTCCATCACCAGCCCCATGTGGTGCTCGACGACGACCACGGTGATGCCCGCGTCCCTGACCCGGTAGAGCGTCTGTACGAGCTCACGGCTATCGGTCGCGTTCAGGCCGGCAGCCGGCTCGTCGAGGAGCAGGAGTCGCGGACCGGTGGCGAGGGCGCGGGCGATCTCGACCAGGCGGCGGATGCCGGCGGGGAGGTCGGCGGCCGGCACGTCGACCCACTCCTCGATGCCGATCAGGCGCAGCAGCCGGCCGGCTTCGTCGTGGGCGTCGCGGTCCTCGGCCAGCGCCGAGGGCAGCCTGAGCATGGCCGCCGTGAAGCCGCGCCGCTGGCGCGCCTGCCTCCCGACCATGACGTTCTCGCCGGCCGTCAGCTCGTCGAAGAGCTGCGTGTTCTGGAAGGTGCGCGCGACCCCGGCGCGCACCGTGTCGCGGGGGCGCCGGCCGACGAGCTCGGCGCCGGCGAAGACCACCGAGCCTGAGTCGGGCCGGTCGAATCCGGTGAGGGCGTTGAACAGCGTGGACTTGCCGGCGCCGTTGGGGCCGATCAGGGCCTTGATCGTGCCCTCGAAGACGTCGAACGAGACGTCGTCGACGGCGGTCAGACCGCCGAACCGCTTCGTCACCTTGCGCACCTGGAGGAGGCTCACGCGGCCTCCCCGCGCCCGCCCCGCCGACCCCACAAGCCGGCGATCCCGCGGGGGGCGAAGATCACGACGAGCACGATGGCGAGGCCGTAGATGTCCTCGCGGTACGACTGGATGGTCTGCGCGGCCTCCTGCGGGAGGCCGGGGATCAGGGCGTCGATGTACTGGACGAGCGTGAGCACGACGGCGGCCACGATCGGCCCGGCCAGCGAGCCGGTGCCGCCGAGCACGGCCATGGCGAGGAAGGTGATCGAGGCCGTCAGTGTGAACACGCTCGGCGAGATGAAGCCGACGACGCCGGCGTAGAGCGCGCCGGCGAGCCCGGCGAGCAGGGCGCTGACGACGAACGTCCGCACCTTGATGCCGACCACGTCGACGCCGCTCGCCTGGGCGCCGGGCTCGCTGCCGTGCAGCGCCCGCATGGCGCGCCCCGGGCGCAGTGAAGTCACGTTGTAGGCGGCTAGCAACGCGACGCCGACGACCGCCCAGACGAGCCAGTACAGGGTGGCGGCGTCGCCCACCTCGAGGGGGCCGAGCGAGGGGAACGGGATACCCCCGAAGCCGTCGACGCCGCCGGTGACCGGCTCGGCCTCCTGGAACGTGAGCGCCATCAGCTCGCCGAAGCCGAGGGTCGCCATGGCGAGGTAGTGCCCCTTGAGACGGAGGCTCGGCATGGCGAGCACGAGCCCGCCCAGCGCGGCGAGGGCGCCGGCGACGGCGAACCCGACCGGCCAGGGCCAGCCGAGGCGCACGGTGCAGTAGGCGCTCGCGTAGGCGCCGAGGCCCACGAACGCGGCGTGCCCGAGCGAGACCTGCCCGGCGTGGCCGAAGAGCAGGGCGAGGCCGACGACGACGAGCGCGTTGATGCCGGCGAAGGTGAAGACCTTGAGCAGGAAGCGGTCGGTCACGACCAGCGGCAGCAGGGCGACGGCGACGACCGCCGCGAGTGGGGCAAGCGCCCTCAGCGTGCGCCCGCCCATCACATCTTCACCCGCCCCGAGCCCCCGAACAGCCCCTGGGGGCGCACGAAGAGCACGACGAGCAGGACGACGAGGGCGACGGCGTCCTTGTAGAGGGGGTCGATGTAGCCTGCAGTCAGACTCTCGAGCAGGCCGAGCAGCAGCCCGCCGCCGACGGCCGCCACGGGGTTGCCGAGACCGCCGAGGATCGCCGCCGCGAAGCCCTTCACGCCCATGCCGGCGCCGACGTGGAAGGAGGCCTGGGTAAGCGGCGCCACGGCGAGGCCGGCGACGGCGCCGAGGGCGGCAGCCAGCGCGAACGACGCGGTCACCATCGCCCGGGCGTTGACGCCGACGAGGCGCGCCGCGTCGCGCTGGATCGAGGTGGCGCGCATGGCGCGCCCGAAGGTGGTCCGGCGGTACAGGAGGGCGAGGGCCACGACGGCGGCCGCGGTCAGGAGCCAGATCCACAGGGTCTGGCGTTCGACGGCCGCCCCCAGGATCTTCAGCGACGGACCCTTCGTGAACGGGGCCAGAGGGAGCTCGTCGGGCCCGAAGAGGTGCAGGGCGAGCTGGCGCAGCAGCACCGAGCCCCCGATGGTGACGATGATGATGCGCAGCGGGTCGCCGTCTTTGATCGGGCGGACGGCGAGGAGCTCGAAGACGGCGCCGATCGCGGCGGTGGCGGCGACCGCCGCCACCGCCGCGATCGGCAGCGGCAGTCCGAGCCCCGCGAAGAACACCCCGAGCATGCCGCCGAGCATGAAGAACTCGCCCTGGGCGAAATTGATCGCCCCCGTGGCGGCGAAGACGATCGTGAAGCCGAGCGCGACGAGTGCGTAGATCGACCCGTTCTTCAGGCCCGCGACCAGGAACTGCAGGAGTTCGTCCACGGCGTCGGCCCTGGCCCTCAGGCCTTCGCGACGGCCGCGCGGGTCGACGCGAGACGCGGCCCCCGGGCCCGCGAGCGGGTCCGGGGGCCACATGGTACGCGCCCGCCGCGCACCGCCTCGCGGCGGGCGCCGCGGGCGGCGCCGGGGGCTCGACGGGCGTCTCGGCGCACGCGGGCTACTCGGCCAGCGTCCACTCGCCGCCGGCGATCTCGTACATGGTGAGGTCGCCGACGGTCATCCCGTTGTGGTCCTCGGGCGAGAAGGTGAAGGTGCCGCCGATGCCGACCCAGCCCGAGGTCGCCTCGATCTCGTCGCGGAGAGCCTCCGGGGTGATGTCGCCGTCGATGCGCCGCGCCGCCTCGCCCGCGGTCGCGCAGCCGCCGAGGTCCACGGTCGACGACGCATAGCGCCAGCGCCCCACCTCCAGCCACTCCGCCGCGCAGGCGCCATCGTCGGCGATGCGCACCAGCAGTCGGAGGTCGACGAGGGCGATCATTGTCAAAGCAGATTTGGAGAATCATCAAAGCATAGCCAGATTATCTTGCTTTTGTTTTATGAAAGAATGGCCCAATTGATTGACAGTTTTTTCTTTCCTCTTCTCAAAACAAAGGAGCATTGGCATGACTTCGAAGACCTTGCAGGATCAGTCCGTGGTGGTGTTGGGCGGTA
>ENA-OSEO01006383-OSEO01006383.1-sediment-metagenome-genome-assembly--contig:-NODE-6383-length-10621-cov-3.188354_pt1 | contig 10621 bp, 7 predicted proteins | sample MGYA00237883_ERZ534232 | MGnify/ENA metagenome assembly ERZ534232
CACAGCCATTTTGATGTCAGCCGTTTCATCAATTAATGCCGGCGTGTTGCCAGCCCCAACTCCGATGGCCGGCTTTCCAGAAGAATAGGCTGCCTTAACCATCCCGGGGCCACCGGTTGCCAGAATGAGGTTTATATCCTGGTGCCTCATCAACAAGTCAGATATCTCAAGAGACGGCTCTGAAATCCACCCAATAATATTTTCCGGAGCGCCAGCTTTTACAGCCGCATCTCTTATCAGGCGAGCCGCTTCTATCGTACACTTTTTTGCGCGGGGATGCGGCGCGAAAACAATTCCATTACCTGTTTTCAAGGCGATTAATGCCTTGAAAATTGCGGTAGAAGTTGGATTGGTGGTTGGGATAATTCCACAAAGGACACCAATCGGCTCAGCGATTGTAATTGTGCCAAAAGATGGGTCAGTTTCAATGATACCAATTGTTTTGGTATCCTTATACTGGTTGAAAATATACTCTGAAGCAAAATGATTCTTGATCACCTTATCTTCTACAATTCCCATCCCGGTTTCTTCAACGGCAGCTTTTGCCAGACTGATTCGCTCAGCGTTGGCGGCCAAAGAAGCCTGGACGGAAAATTTCGTCAATCTGTTCCTGGGTGTAAAAAGAATAGGCCTCCTGAGCGTCTTTGACAAGAGCAATTACCTCTTCCAATTCTTCAGGGGTTGTAGCGCCGTCCATCACATTTTTCGATTTTAAAGCTACAACGTTTTCGACTTTACCGTATTTTACCCTGTTACCAGTATTTGTCATTTCGATCTCCTTGATCCGATTTTTGCAAATTATTAGAAGGTTTGTGAATTTTTGCACAATCCAAATTTAAAAAAATTATTTTCTCCATGCAAAAGCAGTATACCGGGCTATCGGTACTATTCCCTCCGAAAAAATGCTTGAATTGAGTAATCTTTATGGATGAAATAATATGACCAGAAACTCAATAGAATTATCTAGTTTCATCTCACCCCAAATATCCATAACCTCTCTGCACATCAACCGGGTTTTCTGAAAAGCAAGATTTGATTGTTATAATTACAGACAGTAAAAATTTTCTCACGACATCAGGTGTTTACATGATCAAAAAAATGTTAGTTGGAAAAATCCATCGTGCGGTTATCACGGGTTGCGATTTGAATTATCCCGGATCAATAACCATAGACAAAATACTGATGGACGCAGCTCAAATCCATGCCTGGGAACAGGTCCAGGTAGTGAACCTTAATAACGGAGTTCGGTTTGAGACTTATGCCATATCAGGAGAAGCAGAAAAAGGCGAAATCCTGTTGAACGGTGCTGCCGCCAGATTGGCTCTACCAGGCGACAAGGTGATCATCATGTCTTTTGGCTGGCTCACTCAAGAAGAAATTTTAAACCTGAACCCCAGAATCATTCACGTTGACGATAATAATAAAATTGTCTGAACTTTTATACAAAGACATAAAATATGCGAAGGAGCCCTTTTTATGCCAACCGCACTACTATCAACTTACGATAAGACCGGTCTCATTGAATTTGCTCAAGGGTTATCGGACATCGGATACACCTTGTTGGCTTCGGGCGGCACGGCAAAAGCGCTGCGCGCAAATGGGATTTCTGTGACAGGGGTAAGCGAGTACACTAAATCACCGGAAATACTTGGCGGACGAGTGAAAACATTGCACCCTGCGATACATGGTGGGATTCTCGCAAGGGAAAGCGCTGCGGACCTGGAGGAAATCACAAAACAGGGCTGGGAATATATTAACCTTGTTGCGGTCAACCTGTATCCTTTTGAAAAAACCATTCAAAACAGTTCCTCCTCTTTTGAGGAAGCTATTGAACAAATCGACATAGGAGGTGTGGCGCTTATTCGTGCGGCCGCAAAAAATCACACACGTGTCATCCTGGCATGTGACCCTTCGGACTACGCCGTCATTCTCAAAGAAATTCAAAGTAATAGCCTTACTGAAGAACGACGAAAAGGGCTGGCAATCAAAGGCTTTGCCCAGACCGCAAAATACGATTTGGCGATAGCCGAATATCTATCGGGTCAGAAATCTTTAACAATCCACACTTTTCTTGAAAGAACACTGCGGTACGGTGAAAATCCACATCAAACCGCAGAACTCTACACATTTACCCCAAACAAAGGCCCGTTGGGGGGCAAATTGCTCCAGGGTAAAGAATTGTCCTATAACAATTTGCTCGACCTGGATGCAGCATGGCGCGCAGTTGTGAGCTTTCAGGAGCCAACCATTTGCATCGTAAAACATCTTTCTCCCTGCGGGATCGCTTCAAACACTTCATTAGACACTGCTTTCAAGGATGCTTTAGCAAGTGATCCAGTGTCAGCATTCGGCGGGATTGTTGCCAGCAACCAGCTTTTCGACAATCAGACCGCAAAGGAATTAAAGAACCTTTTCGTAGAGTGTATTATTGCGCCTGGCTTCTCTGAAGAAGCACTGAAAACCCTGAGTACAAAAAAGAAATGTCGGTTGATCGAGATGCCAGACCTGTCCGTCAGCCCTCGCTTTGAGATCCGAACCATTAATGAAGGGTTGCTGAAGCAGGAAATTGACTTTGCTGACCCAGCCGGCATGGAATTTCGAGTTGTGACCAAAAGAACGCCCTCTTCGGACGAGTGGACGAGTCTTAAATTTGCCTGGAAAGCCTGTCAATATGTAAAATCAAACGCTGTATTACTCGCCAAAAACCAGGCCACTATCGGCATTGGCGGCGGACAGCCCAATCGAGTGGATTGTGTCCGGATGGCAATTGAACGAGCTTCTGATAAAGCAAGCGGATCCGTGATGGCTTCAGACGCCTTCTTCCCATTTCCCGATTCAGTTGAAATCGCCCGCCAATCTGGTATTACAGCGATTATCCAACCCGGTGGTTCAATCCGCGATGCCGAGTCCATTGAAGCAGCTGACAAAGCGGGCATTGCCATGGTTTTCACCGGCGTCCGTCATTTCCGGCATTAGTCATCTGTTTCTTGCCCTGCCCTGGCAACTTTTACAGATTTTTTGTTTTTGAACATTTGCGGGTACCATAGATGATCAACAAGAGAATCGTAGTCAAAATAGGCACTTCAACCTTAACCGCGGGGAGTTCAAATGTCTCTCTTCCCCAACTGATTGAATTGATTCGTCAAATATCCACTCTGCATTCCAGAGGGCACGAATTGATTATTACTTCCTCCGGAGCTGTGGCAGCCGGCAAAGAGGTACTCACTCAACCTCAGCTAACAAAACTAATTCCCTTTAAACAGATGCTCTCAGCAATCGGTCAGCCACGTTTGATGAGCATCTATACGCAAATTTTTAGCATGTACGAGAAAAATGTCGCACAGGTTCTTCTCACCAGAGAAGATCTGTCTGATCGCAAAAGATACCTTAACGCTCACAACACCCTGGAAGCGCTTCTGCTGAACGGTGTCATTCCTGTTATCAACGAGAATGATACCGTTGCCACAGAAGAAATTCGGGTGGGCGATAACGACAATTTATCCGCGCTGGTTTCCAATCTCGTGGGGGCAGATATGTTGATCCTGCTTACAGATCAACCCGGTTTATTCACATCCGATCCACGGCAGAACAAAGACGCGCTGCTGATTCATGAGATTGCAGAGCCTGATATTCCTAAAAACATCTGGGACGCCGCTGGGGGATCCGGAAGCGAGCAGGGTACCGGCGGAATGGTCACCAAAGTACAGGCTGCTGATCTTGCCAGGCGCTCTGGAACACGCGTGGTCATCGCTAAAGGCGATGAGCCCGATGTAATTCTAAAAATCATCGCTGGCAAACGTATTGGCACTCATTTCCTCCCGGTGATTTCTCAACTGGAATCGCGAAAACGATACATTCTGTCTGGAATCAAAAATTCCAGCAAAATCCACATAGACGAAGGCGCTGTCCACGCCCTTCGCCAGGGAGGGAGTTTATTACCGGTTGGTGTCACGGAAGTCAATGGCAGTTTTGAAAGGGGCGACACCGTTGTAATTTGTGACTCTGAAGGGACAAGAATCGCGATTGGACTCGTAAATTACTCTTCTGTTGAAACCGATAAAATCAAGCAACTTCATTCCGATCAAATCGACCATATCTTGAATTACAATTTCGGGAACGAGGTTGTCCATCACAACAATATGTTGATCTTATAGCCACTGAGAATGGGATAAAATCATGAACACCTTGGAAAACATGGGTATACAGGCAAAAAAAGCGGCAAAAATACTGGCGCAGATATCCACGCCTCAAAAAAACAGACTCCTGGAAGATCTGGCCGCACAATTGTTAAAATCCCAGGAAAAACTTCTTGCGGCCAATCAAATTGATATTGCCAATAGCCAAGACTCTGGCAAAAATGCCGCGTTCGTTGATCGCCTTAGATTGACCCCGGAAAGAATTGAAAACATGGCTTCCGGGTTGAAGAGCATCGCGTCACTACCTGACCCAATTGGTGTTTCGTTTGAAAAACAAGCCTTGTCCAATGGATTAAAGCTCAGTAAAAAGCGTGTTCCTCTCGGAGTTATCGCTGTCATCTATGAATCACGCCCAAATGTGACCATTGACGTTGCCGGACTCGGGATTAAGACTGGAAATGCAATCATCCTTCGCGGCGGCAGCGATACCATTCACTCCAACCGGGCAATTGTCTCTCTGATTCACGAAACAGTCAGAAGTCATGAATTGCCAGTGGACATTGTCCAGTTTGTGGATGACACCGACCGGCAAAAGGTCCTTGAACTGCTTAAACTTCACCAATATGTAGATATGCTGATTCCCAGAGGTTCAGCTTCGTTACATAAATTTTGCAGAGAAAACAGTCAGATTCCTGTGATTACCGGTGGTATTGGCATCTGCCATCTGTTTGTCGATGAATCGGCTGATCTCAATAAATCTATTCAGGTGATTCAAAACGCAAAAACCCAGCGCCCAACGGTTTGCAACGCGCTGGACACCGTTCTGGTTCACAGAGATATTGCACAGGATTTCCTGCCCAGATTAATCGAGACATTGTCCCTGAAAGGCGTCCATTTCAAGCTAGACGAAAAGAGTTATGCTCTTCTAAAGGAGCGCTATACAGATATAGTTTCCCTGGCTCAAGAGGGAGATTTTGATACCGAATGGCTTTCGTTGGTGCTCGGGATTAAAATCGTTCAAAATTACGAAGAGGCCGTTCGTCACATCGACCTGCACTCTACCTTTCACTCCGATGGCATACTTACCAATAACGAGGACAATGCAGCCCGATTCCTCAATGAAGTTGATTCGGCGGCGGTATACGTAAATGCCAGCACCCGTTTTACGGATGGTGGAGAATTTGGATTGGGGGCCGAGGTCGCAATCTCAACGCAACGTCTACACGCACGCGGTCCCATGGGGCTCCAGGAATTGACCACGTACAAGTGGGTTGTGCAGGGTGATTATCACATCAGACCCTGACTTTTCACAAAATCAAGAAGCCGCGCCTTGAACTGCCCAAGCGCAGCTTCTTGTATACCTCGATAAATAATTAATTAAACAATCTGTCCCAAAAAACTCTCTCCAATTTCGGGGGCTTCTATTGAAAAGATATCAGCGATTGTAGCAGCCACATCTGCAAAGGTGTCCCGAACGCCCAGATTGACACCGTCTCTGACTTGCGGGCCAAAGACAAGCAAAGGGATATACTCTCGAGAATGATCGGTGCTTTTTGTGGTTGGGTCAACACCATGATCAGCCACAATCATTGCAACATCGCCAGGCCGCATCTTTTCGCGAATTTTCGGGATATATTGGTCAAAGGCCTCTAATTTATCCGCGTATCCACGAGGATCATTTCGATGACCATAGGTCATATCAAACTCAATCAGATTTGAAAAAATCAGTCCGGAAAAATCTTCACCTAAAAACCGGATCAAACCCTCGATGCTTTCATTATTGTCAACCGTATGATGTGTTTGTGTAATACCCCGATGCCCAAACAAATCATCTATTTTCCCGGTGGCATAAACTTTATATCCCGCCGAAAGCAATTTATCCATCATTGTGTGTGATGGAGGCATCAAGGGATAATCATGCCTGCGACTGGTTCGCGTGAAATCTTCCGGGCTCGAACCCACGAATGGCCTGGCTATCACCCGTCCAACCGCATGTTTCCCTTTTAGCATTTCTCTTGAAATTTCGCATAATTTGTACAATTGATCGATCGGTATAACCTCTTCGTGGGCCGCAATCTGGAAAACGCTGTCTGCCGAAGTGTAAACAATGGGCTTCCCAGTTTTCATATGTTCAACACCTAACTCCTTGATGATTTCAGTTCCGGAAGCCGCCTTATTTCCCAGAATTTCAAGGCCAGTCAAACGAGTAAACTCATTAAGGACTTCCGGTGGAAATCCATTTGGATAAGTTGGAAAAGGTTTCTGTGTATATATCCCCATCAATTCCCAATGACCTGTAACAGAGTCTTTTCCATTAGACTTCTCCCGCATTTTTCCGTAGGCTCCACGAGTGTCTGTCCTCGGAGTCACGCCTTCAATTTCGGTGATATTCCCAACACCAATTTCTTCCATGTACGGCAGATTCAGTCCGCCAACCGCGCGCGAAGTATTCCCCAGAGAATTACTCCCCTGATCACCAAACTCAACTGCATCGGGTGCTTCTCCTACGCCTACCCCATCCAACACAATCACAAGTGTTCTATTGATATTCATCTATCTTTATCTCCAGTATTTTTCTTGATACAACACTATTATAAATCCTATACGATCCTCAAAACAATTCAATGTGTAAGCCCCATGCTAATACAAACCAATAAACTTCATTGATTAACATAATCGAATTTTGTAGACTGGTATCATGAAAAAGGTGTTTTTTTTCTTATTGGCATTGTTAATGCCTTTGAATAACATTCTCCCTGTAAACTTGCGGGGTAAAGGTAATAACTTGTCTCAACTTGATAAAAATATAATCCTGAACGGCAGCTTTGAGGCTGGAACTGTATCACCCTGGAAAGGGATCGATGCAAGCAACCTTTCAGACCTGGTGTTTCATCAAGGGAATTACAGCGTCAAAATATCCAAAAAAGAAGCGTATCAGGAGTGGATCAAGGTTATCCCTGGAACCCAGTATACACTCACGGCGTGGTTCAAATGGAATAGTTTTGGCAATGATAATTGGGGGTATGACCATATCTCGGTCCATGACCAGGAGTGGAATGAAATTTCCGCAATTACCCATTTGCATGAACTGTACACTCAGTACAACTGGCATAAAGTTGCACTGACTTTCACTCCAAAAACCGAGACAATTCGCATTAGTTTTGGAGTTTTCGGCCCCGTCGAAAACATTGAACTATACTTTGATGATTTCAAGTTGTTTGTTAAAACTGAAAACGCGAATCCGGTAATTGACCCCAAAAGTAAAACAAATAGAACCTCTATCCAATCCCCCATCCAGTTTTTTTCAAATGCCGAAGATGCGGATGGTGCAATTTCCTATTTTTTCTGGGACTTTGGGGATGGCTCGTCCTCTACAATCTCAGATCCCACTCACACCTATCTCCAAAGAGGTGAATATGAAGTCGGTCTGACCGCTGTTGACAATGATGGTGGCATTTCTCATCAAGGATTGAAAGTAACTATCACGGACAGATTGTCACCAATCATTGTTTTCGATACTGCCGGCGACACTTTATCCACCGCAGCATCAGAGATAGAAATAACCGGCAAAGCGTTTGCTTCGAGCGGCAGACAGATTTCCAGTCTGGTTTGGGACAACATCAACACGGATCGGGCTGAGTCTGTTGACAGTATTCCAAACTCAATTGTCAACTGGTCAATTGAAAAGATCGATCTGAAACCTGGCACAAACACTATATTGTTTACAGCCACAGACACCCTTGGCGCAATCACGACCCAAAAACTTGAAATTTTTCGGGAGATTGAAAACCCGGAGACTCTCAATATTTCCATCAATAGTACCGAAATCTCAGTCTATGAAAAACTTGAGATCCAGTTCGATCTGCTGACCACCGCCGCAACACCATTTTTTAGCTACGAAGAGAATCCACCATCCGGGGTCCAGGCTCAAACTGGCGTCTCGGTAGAAGGAAGATTCTTGTACCAGGACGGTTCAATCTACAAACAACCCGGCTTCTTCACAAATAAAGTTGAAATAATCAACAGCTACTACCATGAAACACCGGAAGGAAAATGGATGATTCGATTCTCTCCGCAAAAAACAGGGAAATATCGTGGCTATATTCATGTCGAGGATTCCTCAGGAGAAACAATCAAATTCGTGGGGGATTTTCTTGCCACAGCTCCTGGTAAACCTGGCTACATACAGGTGAGCCAGGCAGACCCAAGATATTTTGAATTCTCAAACAAAACCCTGTTTTGGCCAACCGGACCGGCTTATGAGGAGAATCTAGAAAAGAATCTTTCATCGGGTTTGAATTTTTCACGCATCTGGTTCGCTGGTAAAGGGGTTTACAGTTCAAACTTCGCGCGGTGGGTTTCCTCTTCAAAAACGATGGGCAACGAAGGTTTTGATTCACAGTTGTCTTTTAAAGAGCACTTTCCAGGACATGAACTCTCACAGGCGATTTACTACCCAGAAGCAAAACGAATTTGGATTGGCTGGCCAAACACAGAGATCAATGGCCCAAAATTTAAAACCAACACAGATTATCTCGTCAAAATAAGATTAAAAACTCAAAACATCACTGGACCGGTTGATCCAGACACCCCCTATGGCTTTATGATCAAAAGACACGGCTGGCCTTCCAGCAACCTGGAAGCATCGCTTCGCTCTATTCCCTCTCTCATTCCCGCGGTGCAAAATGACCGTGATTGGCATACCATTCTGGCAACATACCATTCGGGCCAAGAATCATTCTTTGCGACCCCATATCTCGGTCTTTTTCTGGATAATGTCAGCAGTGGTGAAGTATTTATCGATCAGTTTTCAATTAGAGAAATTTTGTCCAATGGACAATTGGGCGAAGAACTTATAATAAATTCTAAATCCGATTTACATACTTATGTCTCTTCAAAACCCGCTCTGTATTTTGACAATCTCGTTACTGAAGGAGAACAAAATCAGGTCTTTTTCAAATTCGTTGTACATGACAAGCGGGATTGGATCAACAATCATCTTACCCGATATGGCTACTTTCACGATAACGGAGATGGTTACTTTCAGGCTAATAACACAAAATCGCGGTGGTTGTTAGAGCAATGGTGGCGATATCTCATTGCCCGTTGGGGCTATTCAACTGCGGTTCATTCCTGGGAATTGATCAATGAGGGCCCACCCCGCGATCTCAACCATTATCAAATGGCCAATGACTTTGCTCAATTTATGCATGAAACCGATGCGCACCCCCACCTGGCAACAACCTCTTTTTGGTCCGGTTGGGAACTGGAGTTCTGGAAAAACGATATCCTCTACCCGGATATGGATTACGCAGATTTTCACTTGTACGCGAACCCAGATTCAATCGCAAACCATGACGGCACGACCTGGTTGTTGGAAACGCAGCAATATATATACGAGGAAAAAATCAACAAACCAATCATCAGCGGTGAAATTGGTCTGTTTAGCCCAGAATCTGATTTATTTTCACTACTTGAAAATACCAACCCCGGCATCTGGTACCACAAATTGTTATGGTCTCAACTCAGTCCGGAGGTGTTTTTCGCGCCGAATTATTGGTGGAGCGAACATCTCAGCGCGTTCCAACGCGAAACAATTTCCCGGCCTTTTTCTCTGTTCATCAAAGAAATCCCTTTGAATCAAGGTGGTTTTTCTAATGCCCAGGCAAGCAGCAACAATCATAATATTGGCGTTTTGGGGCAGAAAAATATTGAGCGCGGAATGGCTTATTTATGGGTACGTAACATAAACCACACCTGGCGGAACAATGCCCCAGTTTCACCAGAGACAGGTGTGGTTACTCTTCAATTAATTCCCAACGCCGATTTCACGTTAGAAATATGGGATACATATTCTGGTAGTATTCAGAGAATCGAACAGACCATAGCTGACCACGACGGAAATATTGGGATCACTGTCGATCAACTACAGACAGATCTGGCTATCAAAATAACAATAAAACCGTAATAAATCTATTAAACATTAACAGGGTCTATCTATATGAAAAAACTGTTCTTAAGATTTTTTACTCTCAGTACGAGAATGATAATAATGATATGTCTGACCGGTTTGCTGATCCCATCGCGCCCGGTCCTTTCTCAGGATTCTAAGGGTTTTCAGCAGGATTGGTTCACCAAAGCCGGTAACTTTGAGAGACATGGCTCCGTTCCACAAGAGTTACCTTTGCGCAATGGAGTACTTAACCTCAGATGGAAGAAATTTTTGGGGGAACGCATTGAGGTTGAAATGCAGCCGATTGTTGTTGGCGACTTGCTTTACATCGGTTTGATGAATGGAAAAATGTTTGCACTGGATAAAAGTACTGGTGAAACTCAATGGGTTTATAAAACAGGTTGGGGAATCACCGATCCGCCTACGGTCTTCAGTGTACAGGACGAATTGAGGATATTCTTCGGCTCTACCAACGGTGTCCTTTATTGTCTTAACGCGCTTACCGGGGAGGAAATCTGGCAATATGAGACAG
>ENA-OSEO01006385-OSEO01006385.1-sediment-metagenome-genome-assembly--contig:-NODE-6385-length-10613-cov-2.549070_pt1 | contig 10613 bp, 8 predicted proteins | sample MGYA00237883_ERZ534232 | MGnify/ENA metagenome assembly ERZ534232
CGTAAGAGTCCTCATTTCCACCGGATACGATACCGATGGGCAAGCCACCACACTGCTGGATCAAGGCTGCCGAGGTGTTATCCAGAAACCCTTTCGTTTAACAGACCTTTCCAAGAAATTGAGAGAGGTACTGGACGATGAGAATGGGGCGTAACATGGAGCGCGAATTATTCACGAGCCAAGTGTACCGCAGGTATAAGGAGACGGACGCTTCTTTGAACTGATGGATGCGGAATGTCCGACGACGAAGCTCTTAAAATTCCAGCCTTTGGCTGGAGGAATGCGGTCCAATCCGCTCCCCTTATGGAAAAGAATACCGGAGGAACAAGTTGAAAGTGGTGGTCCATTCCATAGACACGCTGTCTTTCCACTTCCCCCCTCCGGCATTCTTCATGAATAATTGGGGATAGCTTTATCGGCCGCCGGGGATGGTCTTTTAGCAACCTCTCGCCGGGCGAGTCGTTATCGGATTCCAATTGATCCCTGTGGGCAGTGAAGGGGGGGGAGGTCGTGGGGGAAAAAAGCACCCGGGAATCTTTTCCCATTGTGGGGATCGGTGCTTCCGCAGGCGGGCTGGAAGCCCTTGAACGCTTTTTTTCTAATATGGCTCCCAGCTCCAATTGCGCTTTTATCGTCATCCAGCACTTGGCTCCCAAACACAAAAGCCTGATGGGCTCTCTTTTAGAAAAACGCACGAAGATGCCGGTGGTGCAGATAGAGGACGGAATGAAAATTGACAAAAACCATGTTTATCTGAATCCGCCCGGTTGCCACGTGGCTGTTTCTGACGCCACCCTGTATCTCGTTGAACCGGATAAAACCGTGGGCCCCAAGTTACCCATTGATTTCTTTTTTCGCTCTCTTTCAGAGGACCAGGGTGAAAAGGCGATCGGCATCATCCTATCCGGAACAGGGACGGATGGTACGCTAGGGCTGAAAGATATCAAAAGCGCAGGCGGTATGGCCATGGTGCAGGAACCGGAACAGGCAGCCTATTCCGGGATGCCGGCCAGTGCCATAGACACCAGGCTGGTCGATTTTATTGTGCCGGCAGAAGATATGGGAAAACGCCTGCTCAAATATTTAAGTCATCCCTACATTGCGGTTGAGCAAAAAGCGGTTAACGGGGCGGATACCCCTAAGATTCATATTCAGAAAATCCTTGCCCTGATTCGCTCCATGACAGGCAACGATTTTTCAAAATACAAAGAGAATACGATCCGCCGCAGAATCGAACGTCGCATGGCGGTGCATCAGATTGAAAGAATCGAACATTATATTCTTTTTTTGCAGCAGACCCCGTCGGAATTGGATACCCTTTTTAAAGATTTTCTGATCGGAGTTACCGCCTTTTTTAGAGACCCGGAAGCCTTTCAGGCTCTCAGTGAAACAGTGCTACCGCAAATTCTGGTGAAGAAACATCCGGATGATTTGGTGCGGGTCTGGGTTCCTGGCTGCGCCGCAGGGGAAGAGGCTTACAGCATTGCCATGCTCCTGGTTGAAGCCATGGAGAGATTCCAAGAGGGGCTGAATGTTCAGATTTTTGCCACGGATATCGATGTCGAAGCGATTGACCATGCCCGTGCCGCCATGTATCCGGATAACATCGCCTCGGATGTATCGGCCGAGCGGCTAAACCGCTTTTTTATCCGGGAAGAGAAAACTTACCGGGTGAAAAAACAGATTCGGCAGATGGTGGTCTTTGCCGTCCAAAACTTGATCAAAGACCCGCCGTTTTCAAAGCTGGATCTGATCTGCTGCAGGAATTTGCTAATCTATATGGGGCCGGAATTGCAGAAAAAGGTATTGCCCCTTTTCCACCATAGCTTGAACCCCGAAGGGTACCTGTTTTTGGGCTCATCCGAGTCCGTCGGGAGATTTGGGGATCTATTTTCCACGCTCGATGCCAGGTGGAAAATCTTTCGCCATAAAGGCAGTCTCCCTGGCAAAACGGCGGATTTCCGCTTGCCTTTGTTTCCGCATTCTGCCGGGGTGTCGCAGCAGCTCGGAGCAAAGACAACGAATCGGCCTGCCGACGTTAAACGTGTGGCTGAAAAAATCATCTTGGAAAACTATGCTCCGGCCAGTGTTTTGATCGATGAAAAATTAGATGTCCTCTATTTTTTCGGCCAGACGGAACGGTACCTTGTCCAGCCGGTGGGGGAGCCGAGCGTGAATATTCTGCGGCTGGCTCGCAAAGAGCTGCATTATCCGTTGAGTGCGGCGATTCATAAAGCCGTCAGGCAGAAAAAAACGATGACCAGTCAAGGAGTGCAGGTCAAGTATAACCATTCCTTTGAGACGGTTGAAATCTTGGTCCGACCGCTGACGGAGCCAAGCGCCCCGCCCGGATTGATGATGGTCGTGTTCAAGGGGATAGGATCCGTTGAAACATCCGATGAGAAGAAAAGACACTCCCACGATTCCAAGGAAATTGACCATCGAGTCGGGCAACTGGAACAAGAACTCCAATATACTCGGGAGAATTTGCAAATCATTATAGAAGAACTGGAGACTTCAAACGAAGAGCTGAGATCGGTCAACGAGGAAATGCAGTCAAGCAATGAAGAGCTCCAATCGACCAACGAAGAACTGGAAACCTCCAGAGAAGAAATGCATTCCACCAATGAAGAGCTTGTGACCGTCAATTCAGAACTTCAGAGTAAAATCCACGAACTTGAACAGGTCAACAACGACACCCTCAACCTGCTTGCCAGCACGGAAATCGCCACGCTCTTTCTCGATGACGACCTGTGCATCAAAGGCTTTACTCCGGCGGCAAAAAAACTGTTCAACCTCATTCAGACCGATATCGGCCGTCCGATCAGTGATATCAATTCAAACATCATCTATGATAGCCTTAACGCGGACTGTCAGAAAGTTCTCACGGAACTGACACCCGTGGAAGCTGAGCTAAGGACCAAGGAAGGCGCCTGGTTTGGCATGAAGATGCTTCCCTATCGCACGGTCGACAATGTCATTGACGGCCTCGTCATTACCCTTGTGGAGATAACCGATAGGAAACTGGCCCAGCAGCGGGAACGGGAAGCCCGGATCTATGCCGAAAACATCGTCGACACGGTGCGGGAACCCCTTGTGGTGCTTACTCAAGATATGAAAGTGATCTCGGCGAATAAATCCTTTTACAGCATCTTTCATGTAACGAAAGAGGAAACGGAGCAAGAACGATTCTTTGAACTCGGCGATAATCAGTGGAACATCCCCCAGCTCCAAAAACTGCTAAAGGAGATTTTATCTGAAGATAAATACTTCGAGAACTTTAAAGTGGAACATGATTTCCCGAAGATCGGACGGAAGGTTATGCTGCTGAACGGACGTCGAGTCATGGAGCACAGGGACAAAAATTCGATGCTGATTCTTCTTGCGATCGAAGACATCACGCAGCACTGAGTATCAAGTCACAAGGCGAGTAAGTGAGTCAAAGGGTTTTCCTGTAAGCGTCCGTCACCCTTCACGATTGCCTTCACCTGTGCAAGAGCGAGCAATTTTCGAATACCCCTGTTGAGGAAATCCGTCCGGAAAGACGCCAAATGCAGACGGCCCCCGCTTCCACCGGCCAAGGTCAATTCAAAAGGTGTGTGTAAGAGGTCTTTTTAGCGGGATATCCCACTTTTTCATGTGCTTCCAAATTGCCGTTCTGCTCCGGCCCAAACGCCTCCCCACCTCGGCCTTGTTCCAATCGCAGTCCGTCAGCAGCTCAAGCAGTATTTCACGGGAGACCTTGTGGGAGGAAAGGGCTTTGGCTCCATCCAAACTGGGCCCCTTCTGTAAACCGGGTGAGTAGGCCAGTTGCCGGATTTCAACCGGCAGGTCAAAAACGTCGATGTATTCTCCGGCACAAAGGACAAAGGCGTGCTCGATGGCATTTTCCAGTTCCCGCACATTGCCGGGCCAGAGGTACTCCATGAGGATTCTCATGGAAGAGTGGGTGACCCCTTTTATGTTTTTGCCTGTCTTTCGGTTCTGGGCCTTGATGAAGTGGCTGACGAGCAGGGGAATGTCCTCCCTTCTTTCACGAATGGGCGGAATGGTGATGGGAAAAACCTTCAGCCTGTAAAAAAGGTCTTCGCGAAACTCTCCGCTTTTCACGAGATGAACGAGGTCCCTGTTTGTCGCGACAATGATTCTCAGGTCGACCTTGCGTTTCTTTGATTCACCAACCCGCTCAATCTCCCGCTCCTGCACCACCCGAAGGAGTCTGACCTGGATGAAAGGGCTGATTTCCCCGATCTCATCCAGAAAAATGGTCCCCCCATCTGCCTCTTCGAAACGGCCGGTTCGGTCTCGAATGGCCCCGGTAAAAGCGCCTTTGACGTGGCCGAAGAGTTCGCTCTCAAGCAAAGATTCAGGCAGAGCGCTACAGCTCACCGTCACGAAAGGCATCATCTTGCGGGCGCTGTGATGGTGGATCGCGCCTGCAACCAGTTCCTTGCCCGTGCCGCTTTCTCCCTGGAGAAGGATGGTCGCTTCACTGGCAGCAGCCGCCCTGATGGCCGAAAAAACTTGCTGCATGGCATGGCTCTTTCCGATGATATTGTCGAATCTGTGGATCTCGCCAAGCCTGCGGCTGGCGTCTTCCGCTTCGAGCCGCGCTTTTTTCAGTTCTGAAAGATCCGTCACGGTTTCGACGACGCCCTTGATGGAACCGTTTTCATTCCTGACAAGCCTCGCGCTTTTGATCACAGGGACATCATGGCCATCCTTGTGGCGCAGAAAGCATTCCCTGCCGTCAAGCCGACGCTGCTGAAGAATCCCGCACTCCCGGATACCGGGCGGGCAGCTTTTTTGAAAACACTGCGTGAATTTCAGCAACGTGCATGGCTGACCCACGGCTTCCTCGGCGGTATATCCGGTGATCCTTTCTATGGAAGGGTTCCAGGATGTGATCCTTCCTCTGCCATCGAGGGTAAAAACCCCGTCGGCCATGGACTCCAGCAGTAGACTGGAAAAACCGGCGTCCAATGTACTTTTTGTCTTGTTCTCCATGATGAAAATCGCCCTTTCAATCTCCCCCCGTTCAGGCTTTCTGACAAAAACCGGGAAATTTTATCGTGACCGTAACGTTACAAAGCGTTTTTATTGAGCATAGGTAACGTTACCTATCCTTGTCAAGCCCATTGTGGTTTTTCTGTTACCATTTCCCCGATATGCCGTCAGAGCTAAGGTTGGTCGGTATTTCATTCACGATACGTTTCCCTTTGGATTCTTCATGGCAGTCGCAGCGCCGCCTTTCCGTCAAGTGGCATGATACTTGAAAAATGCCGTGCAGCCGCCTTGGGACAAAAGAAATCCGGTTTTATGTCTTCGATACAGGATGTGGAACGAATTGCACGTGGAAGAGATAAGATCCCTGAAGAAGCTGGAAAACGCGAAAAGAAAGGGCCTGACCCTCGTGGATTTTGGTACCCCATGGTCCGCTCCGTGCCGATTGCAGGAGCCCATCCTGCGCCAGCTTGCGGCCCAATTTCAAGGAAAAGCCTTCATTGCAGAGGTGAATCTCGATGAGAATCGAGATCTGGCGTCTAATTTGTCAATCCAGAGCATTCCTACCCTCATCCTCTTCCTAAACGGCAAAGAAATCCAACGCTTCGTGGGACTTCAGTCGGAATGGACCCTTTCCGAGGCGGTCAGAAAACTTCTCAAATAGAATGAGCCTCTTCGTAGGTGGCCTAAAAAATGCATTAAGCAAAGTATAGCTTGGTAGGACCTCCTGGTGTTAACGTTCCTGATCACCGGTTGATCGATTCCTCGGTTTTTTATTCGAGGAATCGATCAACCGCTTTTTTTTTCAGGCGATGACCCATGAAGGCGCCTCACCAGAACATTGGGTCACTGCGCGCCCGGCAAAGCCACAAGACACCTCGGTTCACAAATCCATATCTCCGCGGGAAGGGAAAAGAATAAACGTTACCAAAATGCAACCTTGCGTTACTTTTTAACAGGGTAACGCTGGCTGATTATCTTGTCCACAGCTCTCCAATGGAACGGAGTTGTCTCTCATTTTCAAAAATATTCTTATAATGTAAGGCACATACCAGTGAACCCGTGCGCTTGGCGCGAATCATTTCTCGGGAAACCGGAGGCGGTGCCGTAACGGCATGAATCTTGAGTAGGCATTGGCTAGAGGCGCAGAAATTCCCCTTCACCAAATGCCTTGGAAAGATCAGGAAACCCGAGGAGATGATTTCACCGCCCGGAGCCCGGAGGATCCGGGTGGAAGCCATGGCCAAGGTCCAGGAACAGGCAAGCGAAAGAGAAGAGACGGCGGGACGTTTTCTCTCTGAATCCAGCCGCGCGTTTCCCGGGATTATCGATGGCAGGGGGAGGGCGTTTTTAGCGCTATCTTAGGGCGACACGACCTTGCGGCAAGACATTGAGGAAGGAAATATAGTGGGTTTGAAACCAAGGAGGAAACAGGCCGGCTCGATGGCGGAATTTAGAGGCAGAAGGGAGTTCTGAGCATGAATGAGGTATCCTTTACCAATATCGCAATTGTTGCTTGTGGCACGTTAAGCCTGGAGCTTCAGCATCTTAGAGAGACTGGTTTTTTGGACACCAAGCACTTGATTTTCACCACACCGGGTCTTCACGAGGATCCTCGTGAGCTGGAACGGCAGCTCATTCATAGGATCGAGCAGGCGAAGGAAAAGGCCGAAAAAGTGCTCGTGGTTTACGGCGGTAAGTTCTGTTACGTGAATGCCTATGAACCCACGCGTACTATGAGAAAAATCATCGAAGAGCAAGGACCGCACGTGGCGAGAATTGAGGCCACCCACTGCATGGACATGCTGGCAAGTGAAACGGAACGGGAAAAGATCGCTCAGGAGGTGGCCGGCGGAGAAAAAGTCTGGTGGATGGTGCCTGGATAGATCAAATTTCGTCATCAGGTGTTCAAGGGATGGGATCAGGGGCTGGCCAACGAAAACTTCCCCAAACATACGGGGGGGGCGATCGTCCTGGATGCAATCGGGTATGTGGACCAGTACATGGCAGAAAAACCCGAAGAGCTTCTGGAGTATTCCGACTGGATGGGGATTCCAATTCAGGGTTATCCTGTAACCTTCGATCGGTTCAAATCCTTGCTCCTGGAACAGGCATACAAGTTAACAAGTCCATGAGTCCACGAAAGAGGCTTGGGGAGACTTCATGAAATTGAATGCAGTCTTCTTGAGGTTTCCTCTTCGATCAAACTGTTCTCGAGGCCGGCGGCCGGCTTACCATTTGGCCGACGAGAGTGTATGGCCGAACCACAAACCAAGGAAAGCCCTTCAAGGGAAAGGAGAAAACCATGGACGAACAGATGTATCGTGACAGGAAAGGGGAAATGACCACCGATATCCATAAACCCGCGCGGCCCATGAAGTATTACAGGGACACGAACGGATATGGATGGCTCTGCGACAAGAAAATAGACCCTGAGAAAGATTTCAGGGCACAGGGGTGCTGGCGCTGCGACGAGATGGCCTTCCCCGACGGCGGTCGCTAAAGCAAGGAGTCGGCCATCGACCGTAACGATCTCGGCGGATTATTTTTTTTCGATCGATTGATCCGCCGGGAAAGTTATGGGGAGTAACAGTCTCGTCCGGCAGGACGAAGATTAAAAGCGGCCCGGCCCGACAATAGGATTGCTCCGGGATTTGCGCTCCGACCAAGGAGGGAGTTGGAGGTGAAGCCATGAAAATAGCGATTGCAACAGATGATCAAAAAACCATTCGTAAGGGTTATTTTGCTAACTCACGGTATTTTTTGGTTTTGGAAATCTTGAATGCAGCAGTGGCGGCAAGGGAGTGGCGGAAAAACCTTGATTCAGCAGAGTCAAAAACGGATGCACAGGACGTGCAACCGCAGCAAATCATCAAGCTCTTAGGGGATTGCAGCATCATGGTGGGACGAATCTGTAAAGAAACGTCCCTTCAAGAAATATCCTCCTGGGGGATTGATTTGCTTTTTTCTGAAATCGAAGAGATCAATCAGGCCCTCTCTTCTTATCTTGACGGCAAAGTCGAAGGATTTCAATACTACGATAAGGAAGCGAAGGCTTTGATCCCATGCTCGGAGAGGTCCTTCAGTAAAGCCTAAAAATTCTAGCCGCTTGGGCCAACTCAGAGTGATTAGCCTCCGGCACTGAGCGTGTTCAGACATCCTCTGCCATTCGAAAAACTCATGCCCCTGAGCAAACTCAGAGGGCCACGTCCCTTTCCGGCCTTACACTGGCAAATGCAATTCCTCCTTGTAGCCTATGGATATGGAGCCGGTTCTATGATAACTTCTCAGAGAACCCGATAAGCGCCGAAAAGAAAAGGACCGGCCGTGAAGCCGTTTTATGGGCCGCATGCAACTTGTGGCGCCAGCAGGGAAAAATGGACAGCTTCGACGGAACTTATGGTAACGGAAGAGGCCTAGGCATCCATGGCTCCGCACCGTCGCTTGAAAGCGACTAGAAGTATCGGAGAAAATCCGTCTATCGAAGATTCCCGGAGGCGAGATATGGATCAAATCGACGCGATCATGGAAAATTATGAAAGAGACCTCAAGAAGGCGAGGGAGGGGCGTTGCAAAAAAATCAGTCAATGCACTGAATTCAGGGAGAGCTTCAAGAGACAGTACCAAGAAGGGTATAAGCAGAGGCTGGAAGAATTGGCCAGGAGGCTCGTGGCCAGAGACCATCAGGCAGAGGTCCAAGAGAGATCGCCGGAGGAACTGCATTACGGGTTTTCCTTTTCACTGATACCAAGACACCTTTTGAGTTTCCCCATCGACAGGTTTTATCCTTTCCACCTCCGTTCTTCCATTTCATTTGTGGCAAACGAGCATACCCTCACCATCGACGTCGAGGCGGTCATTAATCCCAATGTGGAAAAACTTGAAAGCGCTCTCGTTGAAAAGATCCCGAGGCAGCAATTCAACGAAGAACTTTTGATGCGGAAAGTAGGCGAATTCATAGAAAAAGTCTTCAACGAAACCATTATCCTGGACTTTCGGGAGGTTTGATGCAGCGTCCTTCTCCCAATTCGAATGCGGACATTGAAGAAGAGACGGAACCCAACGGCGGAGAGATGTTCTTTCTTCCATCATTGTGCTGATCTCGGTTTTATGGGGGTATTTTTGGTGAGACATAGCCCCAGGGTTTTTGCTCCGCATGTTGAACAATGGGGACACAGTCGATCACCAGAAGAAGCAAAGGGACCCCGACATTGTCGAAGACGACTGGGAAAAACGGGGGACGCTCCCGACAGAAGGGCTACTCTCGGTTCCCTCGGATAGTCTTTTTTACAGCCTGGTTCCCGCCTTTCAACGTAGCATCTCACTATTTGGCATGATGGCCGGCGGCCCGATAACCCGCCATGACATCACAGGGCCTATGATAAAGAGGATGGGCGCTAGCCAAAGCATCGGCCGATGGCGATTTTTGTCCGATTTATTCGTATTTTAAAGCAATTCGATCCCCGGGCAGTTCGTATTCCAGGCTAAAAATGATTAGGTTACGGTGTGTTCAAGAAGGCAGGCAGGAGGCCGGTATAAATATTGCATCCTTGAAAATCCTTGACAATCTAATTTTTCTGTCCATATAAAAAAAGTCCAGCATCAGGCAACCGCCCAAAAGCTGACGGTAGAGGCGACTATGAGCAAGGCAAAAATTATGAGTATGGTTTTTAATATCCTAGCAAAGAAAGAAGGGGATATCTGGCTCGGCCATTGCCTGGAGCTCGACATCGTGGCAACAGCGGAGTCATTCAATATGCTCAGAAAGGATATGGAGGATTTAATTCTGGCACAGGTCGATTATGCGTTTACCAATGATAACTTGGAACATCTCTACCGTCCTGCTCCGCCCGAAGTTTGGAAGGAATTCTACCAATGTCAGGACCAAATTGAAGACACCATCGATGTAAAAACTGCCCTCGGAAACGAGAGATCGCTAGAAAGGTTTGTCCCACCTTGGATTATCGCCAAAACCTGCTTTGCCGAAGGAACATCGGTTGTCTAGAGCCCCTCTGAAATTCAGGGAATTGGTAAAACGATTAAGGCCTTATGGTGTTGTGGTTATGCCGGAGAGGGGTAAAGGCTCGGAACGGATTCTTGTAAAACCAGATAGGCCTGACTCGGTCAAAGGACCACAATACCCAATCAAGCACCATGGAGATAACACAGAGATTTTCTTCCTGTCATCAAGGCTATATTAAGACGATTTAATATAAGCGAGGATGATTTTTGGAGCTAAAACCGACTAGGTTATTAACCCGCTGGGGCAACCTGGCGGGTTTTTTGTTGCCTAGTCCCACAAGCGCCACAATATGTTGATTTTTTCAAACCGATCGCAGCAAAACGATGTCTACCAAGGTGCCTACCACCAAAAAAAAAAGGAATTAGCGTCCCCGCTAACCCCTTCGATCCTTGATATTCCTGGTCGGGACGGTGAGATTTGAACTCACGGCCCCCTGAACCCCATTCAGGTGCGCTTCCAGGCTGCGCCACGTCCCGATAGTTTTTGCATTCTATCGCACTCATCCAGCTTGTCAAGGCGAAAATGGCGCATGCGGAAATCCACTTGACAGGAGGGCGAAAACCTGCGTATTAGGATCAGTGGTTTT
>ENA-OSEO01006392-OSEO01006392.1-sediment-metagenome-genome-assembly--contig:-NODE-6392-length-10603-cov-4.477864_pt1 | contig 10603 bp, 13 predicted proteins | sample MGYA00237883_ERZ534232 | MGnify/ENA metagenome assembly ERZ534232
CGGTGTAGTCTCCACTCCCCGGAGCTCCACCTGAAAATCCAGCCTTTTCCGGCGAATCCTTCCGGAAAGGCTGAGCTCTGCAGGAGGAACGGTTCGCAATTCGGGACCACGAAACCCCAGCCCGCTGGCGTGGAGCTCCACCACCCGGCCGATGCCCCCGGGTGTGTAGCCCTGGATGGTGAACTGCCCTTCCGGCGATGGCTTCAGGCCGCTCATCCCTTGAGTCCCCTCCCCGGCCGCCCCGGCCCCTTAGAGCTCCGGGGCAAAGGAGGGGTAAGTCTTGGCCAGCCTCTCCTTGACCGGGCCGTGGATCAGGGCCAGGGTCTCCTTATCCGGGGCCGGGGTTTGGGGCACCGGCCCGGAGGTCCGGAGGGGGAAGCCGGTCCTGGCCTGGACCTCCTCCTGGCTGACCCCGGGGTGGATCGAGGCCAGGACCAGGCCCTGGCCGGCCAGGTAGTCGAAGACGGCCAGGTCGGTGACCAGCCGGGTCGGGCCGCCCAGCCGCCTGGGACCGGGCGAACCCCCGGGCCCGGTGATGAAGTCGACCTTCTCCACCAGGCTCCGCTCGGTCTGCTTGACCATGAACAGGGCCACCCGGCGGGCCTGGAGATAGAGCATGGCCGTGCCCGCCCCGCCGGGCAGCCTGACCTTGGGCCGCTCGTAGGGGCCGATGGCCACCAGGTTGGTGTTGGCCTGGCGGTCTATCTGGGCCCCGGAGAGGAAGAAGAGCCCCATCTTGCCCTGCTGGGCCAGACAGAACATCTCCTCCAGCTCCGAGTCGAAGGGCCAGTCCGGCGAGGAGAGGATGAGCAGCCTGACCGTGGGGGCGTGGGTCAGCTGGGCCAGGTAGCAGGCCGCGGCCGGGATCGGCGACAGGGTCCCGGTGGCCGTGATCTCGCCGTCGCGGACCTCCTGGGAGAGGGCCTGGATCATCATCTCCGTGGCGCTGGGCCGGCTCATGACTCCACCCGCTCCTTGAAGTAATCGGCCAGCCGGCCGGCCTGGAAGGCCTCCAGGTAGGCCCGGTAGCCCTCCGGGTCGGCCGGGTAGCGGCCCGGGCAGGCCGTCGGCCTGGCCCCGCCCGGGGCCTCGACCAGGCAGCCGACGTAGATCCAGGACAGGCGCTTCATCTGGGGCCGGCGGGCCGCCTCCACGTCGGCGACCCGCTCCTCGACGCTGACGATGACCTTGTCCGCGGCCCGGGCGGCCAGGTCCACGTCGGCGTCCCGCTTCATCAGGACGTTGCCGGCCTCGTCGGCGGCGTAGCCGTGAAAGACGCAGAATTCCGGCCTGATCGGCGGGACGACGATGATCTCCTGGCCGCTGAAGGGATCCTGGAGGGGCAGGAAATCAGGTCTGACCCTGAGGTAATCCGAACCCCAGAAGCCCTTGACCGGCAGGAAGGGAAGACCCATGGCTCCGGCCCGGAGCCCAGCCAGGAGGGCCGGTCAGGCCGCGTCCCTGACCTTGAGCCGCCCGGACTCGACCTCGGCCCGCCAGGCCGGGGCCTGGCCCATCTCGCCCAGGGAGACCTGGGGCGTCTCGATGCTCTCGACCGCTCCGCTGGCGATGAGCATTTCCGCGGCCAGGCCGCCCACCGGGGCGGTGAAGAGCTTGAGCCCCCGGACGCCCCGCCGGATCAGGGCCCTGGTCAGGGCGATGGGCCCCATGGCGTGGGCCCCGCCCAGGGCCAGGGAGCTTCCGTCAGGGATCAACCCGGCCGCCTCGTCCAGGCTCAACCACTCGGCCATGCCAGCACCTCCGCGACTAGTCCACCGTACAAGTCCTGGCCCAGATCCAGCCCCAGCAGTCCGCCCAGGTCTCCGGCCGGCAGGGGCCAGAACCTGAGCCCGTCCTCCTCCCGGGCCGGCTGGAAAGTCCGGCCCCGCTCCTCCAGCCGGTTAAGGGCCCAGGCGATCACGGCCGGCGAGGTCAGCCAAAGGCCGGCCGCCATTGGCTCGGCCCGGAAGAGGCCGGCCCAGGCCTTCAGCCTCAGCTCCAGGAGAGGCCCCTGGTCCGGGTCGGGCAAATCGAGCGGGTCCAGGGCGGTCCTGAGCTCGCCGGCCTCTTCCTCCTCCGGCTCCCCGGCCTTGAGGCCCATGGCCCGGCCCAGGCTCCTCTCCTGATCGACCAGCCGCCCCACCGCCTCGGCCAGTTCGGCCAGGCGGCGGTCGTGCTCCTGGGCCAGGTGCAGAATCAAGTGACCGCCCAGGGGCTGGCTGGCCGGGTCGCGGCCGTACTGCCGGATGGCCGCGACCAGGGCCGAGGGGGTCGGCTCTCCGACTCCGGGCTCCGGGCCGAGGCTCCTCAGGTGGACCATCTCCCGGAGGTCCCTGACCCCCAGGATCCAGCGCCTCAGTTCGGCCAGGGCGGCCCTGACCTGCTCCGGGGGCAGGGCTGGCTGGGGGCTTCTGATCAGGACCGCCCCGTCGGCCAGGAGCGGCTCCAGGCCGGCCGGGGGGGCCATGCCCGCGGCCTGGTAAAAGCAGAGAGGCCTGACCAGCCGGCTCAGCTCTTGGGCCAGCTCGGCCTGGATTTCGGTGTAGGGAAAGATCAATCCGGCAATCTCGGCCAAACCAGCCTCCGGGACTCGATTCCAATAGCCACCCGGCGGGGCGGCCCGTCCCGTCAGGGTAGGCCAGGGCCGGCCGGCCTGTCAATGACCGGCTGGCCCGGGCCTCTATTCTTATCGGCCGCTTGCCGGCGGGAGAGGCCTTTGGTAGGATTCGGCCTGAAGGAGGGCCGGATGAAGCGCATCGGCCTGGTGGCCAAGCGGGGCCAGGACCTGGGCCCCCTGGCCCAGGAGCTGATCGGCTGGTTCAAGGACAGGGCCGTGGCCGTGGCCGCCGAGGAGGAGCTCCTGGCCAGGCTGGACCTGCCCGGGCTGAGCCCCCTGGCCGAGGCTGACTACCCGACCCAGGACCTGATCGTGGTCCTGGGCGGCGACGGGACCATGCTCCACGCCGCCCGCCGGGTCGGCCCCAGCCAAGTGCCCTTGCTGGGCGTCAACCTGGGCGGCCTGGGCTATCTGACCGCAGTGACCATCAAGGAGCTCTTCCCCACCCTGGAGCTGATCCAGGCCGGCCGTCTCCGGCCCCAGGAGCGGATGCGCCTGGCCGTCCGGGTCAGCCGCGCCGGAGAGATCATCTTCGAGGCCCTGGTCCTCAACGACGCGGTCATCAACAAGGGCGCCCTGGCCCGGATAGTCGACCTGACCGCGGCCATTGACGGCCAGTTCCTGACCGCCTACCGGGCCGACGGCCTGATCGTCTCCACGCCCACCGGCTCCACGGCCTACAACCTCTCGGCCGGCGGGCCGATCCTCCATCCCTCCCTCTCGGCCATGATCCTGACCCCCATCTGCCCCTTCACCCTGGCCAACCGGCCCCTGGTGGTGGCCGACTCGGCCGAGATCACCCTGAAGCTGGCCGGCCACGCGGGCACGGTCTACCTGACCTGCGACGGCCAGCGGGGCCAGCAGCTCGGCGCCGGGGACGAGATCTTCATCAAGCGGAGCACCTCCTTAAGGCTCTTCACCTCCCCCTCCCAGGACCACTTCTCCATCCTCAGGACCAAGCTGGGCTGGGGCGCCTCGGGCAACTCTTGTCAGGACCAGGCCAAGCTGGTATGAACTGGGCCCATGCGGGCCGTGCTCCAGCGAGTCAAACAGGCCAGTGTTCTCGTCGACGGCCGGACGGTCGGGGCCATCCAGGCCGGGCTGCTCATCCTCCTGGGCGTCGGCCTCGAGGACGGGCCGGCCCAGGCCGAGGCCCTGGCGGCCAAGGCGGCCCGGCTGCGCGTCTTCGAGGACGACCAGGGGCTTTTCAACCTGGACGTCCTCCAGAGCGGCGGTCAGGCCCTGGTCGTCTCCCAGTTCACCCTCCTGGCCGACACGGCCAAGGGCCGCCGGCCCTCCTTCACCGGGGCAGCCAGGCCCGAGCAGGCCGAGCCCCTCTACCGCCGCTTCATCGAGGCCCTCAAGAACCAGGGGCTCGAGGTCGCCGAGGGCGTCTTCGGGGCCAGGATGGAGGTCCACCTGGTCAACGACGGCCCGGTGACCATCATCCTGGAGACCAGGGACTGAACCATGACCGGCCCGAGTGAAGACCTGCCGCCCTGCCTCATCTTCATCGACAAGGAGGGCCGGCTGTGGCACCAGGGGGCGGAGATGATCCACGCCGGGATCAACTCCCTCCTGCTGGAGCACCTCTCCCGGGACGAGCAAGGCCGCTACATCATCGACTACCGGGGCCAGCGCTGCCAGGTCGAGGTCGAGGACACGGCCATCGTGGTCGGCCGGGTCTCCCTCTCGGCGGACGGGGAGGCCCTGACCCTGAGCCTGTCCGACGGCAGCCAGGAAGCCCTGGACCCGGACCTGCTCTGGGTGGCCGAGGACAACGCCGTCTACACCAGGGTGAGAGGGGGCCGGCTGCCCAGCCGCTTCCTGCGCCAGGCCTACTATCAGTTAGCCGAGCACGTCCGGGAGAGCGAGGCCGGCTTCGCCCTGAGCCTGGGCGGCCGGCTCTACCCGCTCAGGCCGGGCCGGCCGGACTAGCCGTCCTGGCGTTCCCAGGAGTAGGGGATCTGGTTGTCGTGGGGATGGAGGCGCTCTTCGTCGGGCTGGGAGCGGTTGTAGGCCTCGGTCACGGTGTTGACGATGATGGCCTCCTCCGGGGAGACGCACTTCCAGCCGTGATAGATGCCCGGGGGGACGTGGATCAGGATGGGGTTGTCGCGGCCGAGATAGAAGTCGTTGACCTGGCCCCGGCTGGGCGAGCCCTCCCGGTCGTCGAAAACGGCCAGCTTGATGGTCCCCAGGAGGCAGCAGATGTTGTCCGACTGGAGGCGGTGGAAGTGCCAGGCCTTGACCACCCCGGGCAGGGTGGTGGTCATGTAGACCTGGCCGAATTTCTCGAAGATGTCGTCGTCGGCCCGGAGGATCTCCATCAGCCGGCCCCGCTCGTCGGGCACGACCCTGAGTTCCTTGACCCGGAGACCTTTGATCGTCGGCGGCTTGAAGACGGGCATGCCTGGTGATAGCCCAAGCCCGAGGTCCTGTCAACCGCTGGTCGGGCTGAATTGAGAGGTTTAAGTGGCCGCCGAAGTCGAATTCATCGAGTCCGGAGAAGCCTTCTTTGAAACCAGCAAGGGCTGGGCCTTCTTTCCCTTCCAGTCCGAGGTCATCCCCCTGGACCGGGTGGACGGGGCCAGCTTCCACGTGGTCAAGACCCTGCCCGGCGAGGTCCGGGGCAACCACCGCCACCCGGGCGTGGAGGAGTGGCTCCATGTCTTCGGCGGGCCGGCCGTGTTCCACTGGGGCCTGGACAACGGCGGCGTAGGCCGCCGGGACCTGGACAACGAGCAGACCGTCATCCGGGTCAAGGCCGGCGTAGCCCACGCCCTGTCCAATCCCGGGCCCAACCCGGTCTTCCTGGTCTCCTTCAGAACCAAGCCCCAGGACCCCGAGGCCCCGGCGTCCGAACCGGCCGAACTCCTGTGATCGCCCCGGGCCAGGTCAGGGTCCTCTTCGACCGCCTGGCCCCCAGGTACGACCTGCTCAACCGCCTCTTCTCCTTCAGGCGCGACCTGTTCTGGCGGGAGGCGGCGGCCCGGCTCCTCAGGCCGCCTGTCCCGGGCCCGCTCCTGGACCTGGCCTGCGGCACTCTGGACCTGAGCCTGGCCCTGGCCCGCCGCCACCCCGGCCGCCTGGTCGTCGGGGTCGACTTCGCCCCGGGCATGCTCCGCCTGGGCCGGCTCAAGCTCGGCCGGCCGGAGGGCCGGCGGATTGTTCTGGCCGCCGGTGACGGCTTCCACCTGCCCCTGGCCGACCGGGCCTTTGCCGGGGCGGCCATCGCCTTCGGCATTCGCAACATGCCCGACCGGCCGGCCGCCCTGGCCGAGCTGTATCGCGTTCTCACGCCCGGCGGCCGGCTGGCCGTCCTGGAGCTGGGACTGCCCTGGGGCCTCTTCCGGCGGATCTACTCCGGCTACCTCCTCCGGCTCATACCCGCCCTGGCCCGGCTGTTCTCGGCCGACCCCGGGGCCTATCGCTACCTGGGCCGCTCCATCCTCGACTTCCCCGGGCCCGAGGTCTTCTTAGGGCTCCTGGCCGGGGCCGGCTTCAAGGCCCGAAGCCTGCCCCTGAACCGGGGCATCGTCTGGCTCTACCTGGCCAGCAAGCCGGTCTGAGATTAACTGCTGAGGAGTCAGTCCGCCCTGCTCCGGAGCCAGGGGCCGGCGGCCGGGAAGATTAGGCTTCTCCGCCCTCCTCGGCCCGGGCCCTGAGCTGGCCGCAGGCGGCCAGGATGTCCCGGCCCATGGAGCGGCGGACAAAGACGGCCAGATTCTTGCTCAGGAGCTTCTCTTGGAAGGCGGCCACGGCCTCATCGCTGGGCCGCTTGAAGGCCGCGGCCGGGTGCTCGTTGAAGGCGATCAGGTTGACCTTGGCCGGGACGCGGCTTAAGAGCCGGACCAGATCCAGGGCCTGGGCCGGCGAGTCGTTGACCCCGGCCAGGAGCACGTACTCGAAGGTGACCCGCTCGCCAGGCCTGAGGGGCAGCTTGCGGCAGGCGGCCAGGACCTCGGCCAGGGGGTGGCGTCGGTTGACGGGCATGAGCTGGTCGCGCAGGGCGTCGTTGGGCGCGTTCAGGGAGACGGCCAGCCTGACCTTGACCCGGCTGAGGAGCTCGACCATCGGCCCGGGCAGGCCGACCGTGGACACGGTCACCTTGCGCCAGGCCAGGCCCAGGCCCCGGGGATCGGTGATGACCTTGAGGGCCGCGACCAGGTTGTCCAGGTTGGCTAAGGGCTCGCCCAGCCCCATGAAGACCAGGTTGCTGACCGGCCGGTCGTCCGGGGCCAGCCGCCTGGCCGCCTGGACCTGGCCGATGATCTCGGCCGGGCTGAGGTTGCGCCTCAGGCCGCCGGCCCCGGTGTGGCAGAAGGCGCAGCCCATGGCGCAGCCGACCTGGCTGGAGAGGCAGAGGGTCCAGTGGTCCCGCTCCGGGATCAGGACCGACTCGATCCGCTCGCCGTCGGCCAGGCCGAAGAGGAGCTTGCGGGTCCCGTCCTCCGAGACCTGGACCGCGGTCGGCTCCAGCCGGCCCACGGACAGCTCCCGGTCCAGGGCCCGGCGCAGCTCCTTGGGCAGGTTGGTCATCTCCTCGAAGCCGGCCGCGTCCTTGTGAAAGAGCCAGTTGTAGACCTGGGCCGCCCGGAAGGCCGGCTGGCCCAGGCGGGTCAGCAGCCCGGTCAGCTCCTCCAGGCTCAGCTCCTTGACGTCGGGCCTGGACGAATCCATCAGGCCGCCTCCCCGGCCCCGTTGCTTTCCAGACGCCTCAGGATCAGATCGGCCCGGTCCATCTCTGTCAACCTCTTATCAGGAATGGTTGACAGAGATACCACGGCCATAATGGCCGCGTCAACTGGAGAGGCGGGGATCTGACTCCAGGTCCGGCCGGGGATTCTCAAAGGGTCGAGGTCGGGCCCGATCCGGTTTTGACCGGCTTCTGGCCCTGGCCGGCGTAACGGGCCAGGGTGGCGATGAGGTCCCGGCCGGACTTGGGCGGGGAGGCCTTGCCCCGAAAAAGGATGTCCCTGGCCGAGTACTCCTGCTTGTAATACTCCTGGTTGAGCTCCTCCATGTTGCCGATGCCCGAGCCCTCCAGCGAGATCCCGGCGAAGAGGCCCTTGGTCCTGGAGTAGGAGTAGACCTCGGCCTTGAGGGTGATGTCGGTGCTGGCCTCGCCGCGGCGGCCGACCGGCCCGGCGGCCACGGCCAGGTCGGCGCCTAATTTGACCTTGGAGCTCATGATCGCTTCCATGCCGCGCTGGTTCATGATCACCAGGATCAGCTCGATGGACTGGATGCCGATCTGGAAGCCCAGGCTGCCGCCGCCGAACTCGATGAAGGCCGGCCCGCGCCAGACGTTGTCCTTGCTCCGGGACATGACCACGCCCCGGCCGTAAGAGCCGCCGACGATGAAGCCGCCCTTGACCACCCAGGGGAAGATGATCACCCCGGCGCAGCGCCGGAGCAGGTCCAGGGGGATGGAGTTGTCCTCGCTGTCCATGACCTCTTCGACGACCTGGCGGGCCTCTTTGACGATCTCGTAGGCCTTCTTGTCCTCGGCTCCGGCGGGCCGGGCCGCCAGGTTAAGGACCAGGCTCAAGGCGGCCAGGAGGCAGCCAAGACCGGCGCGTCTGCTCATCGGGCGCTCCTTTTTGGGACGGACCCGGCCTAGGCCTCTATCTCGCCGCTCCTGGGGGCCAGGAAGCCCAGCCCCTGGGCCTTGGATCCGTCCAGATAGATCTGGAAGAAATGCCCCTCCCTGACCGAGGGCACGTGGATGACCCGGACCACTTCGGCCAGGTTGTCATATTCCGGGGCGATGTCAAGCATGAGCGAGTGGGCCTCGACAAAGAAGTCGCGGTTGAAGAAGGCCCCCTCCTCGTCGGGATAGATGGGCAGGGGCACGATGTCGGCCTCGATCAGGTCGTTGAAGAAGTGGGTCCCGAAGGAGACCTCGGGCGGCTCGCCGTCGCTGGCAAAGGCCACCTCACCCAGGACCTTGGTCCGGTTGATGTCGTGGTAGCCCACCTGGACGCCGAGGTTGATGTCGTTGGAGCCCCAGCGGCCCGGCCCGAACAGGCCGTAGCGCTTGTCGGCCAGGGCCAGGTTGCAGCGGTTGACCACCCGGCCCACCTGGAGCTTCTCCTCGCGCGTGGCCAGCCCCTTGTAGCCTATGGGGTCGACGTAGACCACGTACTCCAGATCGGGGATGATCCGGTTGGGCAGAGCGGTCTTGTGGACGGTGAAGATGAGCTGGTCCGGCGGCACCTCCTGGGGCAGCTCGACCCTTTCCACCTCTTTGGGCAGCGACAGGGATCGGCACTGGAGGAGATAGAGTTTGCCCTCGTCGTAGGCGAACTCCATGTCCACCGGCCGGCCGTAGGCCCCGGCCACGGTCTGGACCATGTCTCGGACCAGGCCCGGAAAGTCGCTGTCCTTGAGGAGCTTCTCGAAAGTGATGCAGGCCTGCTCCGGCTCGAAGTCGGTCAGGCGGCTGAGCGGCGGGGCCAGGTGATCGCCCTGGGCCAGGGAGATGGCCAGATGGAGATCTGGCGGCCGGACTTCCTTGAGGAGCTGGCCCAGGCCGTGGCTTTCCAGCCGCCCGGTCCTGAGGTTGAGGAGGTCGACCTTCTTCTGGGAGTACTTGCGAATGGCCGCGGCCGTGGCCTCGGGCCGCAGGGTCGGATGGGACAGGGGGACCATGCGCGGGTAGTCCCCGCCGACCCGGTCCACGGCCCGGGTGCCCAGGCCGAGGACCATCCGGACCAGCCCGGCCCGCCGGTCGATCTTGGGGTTCCAGACAAAGGAGTTGGTCGAGAAGATGACCCCGCCCATGAAGGGGAAGAAATAATCGCCGTAGCGCCGACCGACCACCTTCTGGACCAGCATGGCCATGTGCTCGTTGAAGTCCAGGAGGCCGTGATCCTGCCGGTAGGAGATGGGGTTGGGGTGGTAGGTTGACATGTGGACCCGCCTGACCCCGGCCTCGAACTGGGCCAGCCTGGTCTCCAGGTCGCCCTGGTTGGTCAGGAAGACCGAGTCGTACTTGCCCGAGAAGGCCAGGCCGAAGTTGTCCTCCAGGAAAGAGGACGAGCGGATGATGATCGGCACCGGGCCGATCTCCTCCAGCATCCGACGGAAGCGGTCCAGGGTGTCCTGGGGAAAGCGGGCCTGCTCGAACTGGGCCTGGATCTTGGGAAACTCCTCCTCTATCTTCTCCCGCGACTCATACTTGCGGAAGTGATACCTCTCCAGGCCGTTCTCCTGGATGAACTCGTCGAATATGTCCGAGCGCAGGAAATAGGAGTCGGGCACCCGGATGTTCTCCTGGAACTCCCTTTTAGTGCCGAAAAAGAAGGGCAGAATGATCTTCTGGGCCAGAATCATCCCGGCCGCCTTGCCGCCGATCCGGCCGGAGCGGTTGGACTTCCAGATGGTCCGCTTGAGGATCTCGTTGATGTCGCGGATGGTGACGTGCTTCTTGGCGATGCCGATGAAGGGCAACTGGTTGGAGATGAAGTGGTTGATCAGGGCCACCCTGACCCCGACCGCCTCGGCCTCGGGGATGACCCGGTCGCCCAAGGGGAGGTCGCAGAACTCCTGGAGGAGCTTGGCGATCTCCTGGGAGGAGGCGTTCTCCCAGTGGAGGACCCGGGAAAGGTCCCGGTTCTTGGCCAGCTTGCGGGCCAGGTTGATGTAGGACTCGCACTCCTCCGGCTCCACCGCCGCGGCGAAGTAGAGGTCGACCAGGGCGCTGGTGTACTCCTCCAGAACCTTGGGGTCGTCGGCGTCGAGGCCGTCGGCCCGGGCCTTCTCCCGGGCCACGTTCCTCAGCTCGGCCGGGCTGGCCAGGCCCCGCTCCTCGAGGACCCAGACAAAGACCTCCCGCATCTCCCGGGAGTGCTCGGGGTAGCGGCCCATCTTCTGAAAGAGCAGGTGGGCCCGGAAAAGGTTCTTGGGTATTTCCAGGAATTTCATGCCGCCGACTCTTGGTTAGAGGGGCGGCCGGGCCGGGGCCGCCCCATCCGGTTA
>ENA-OSEO01006393-OSEO01006393.1-sediment-metagenome-genome-assembly--contig:-NODE-6393-length-10602-cov-10.840380_pt1 | contig 10602 bp, 8 predicted proteins | sample MGYA00237883_ERZ534232 | MGnify/ENA metagenome assembly ERZ534232
ATCCAGAAACCGGTGGTTTCAAAGACCTGGGGCGGCAGGTCCAGATCAAAGACCCCGATCAGACCCTGGCCGGGCAGGGCCCGCTTCTCATAGCCGGTAATCACCTCGGTGACCCTTAGCCGCCCTTCCCGCACAAGGAATTGTCCCCGGGGACGGCTTCGTTTCACCTCGATGATCTCGGTCTCTTTTTGGCTTCGGGTGCGGGTGAAGTATTTGTGAGTGGAGCGGCAAACGACAATATCCTTCTTGTCGAGCAGGAGCTGGTCCACCTTGTACGGCCGGGCCCGGTGAAGATAGATGGCCCCGGGATGACACTCCTTGAAGGCACGCATGCCGTCCACGGTCCCGATGGCCTCGCCGGTAGCCGCATCAAAGATCGTGTAGGTCTCCCCTGCGGATCGGATATTGACCGTGAGCGCCGGGTTCCGGCTCGAGGGAAACCAGGTGGGCGCCCCGTCGGCGGTCCGGTTCAGGAGGCCCTCTCTTTCCAGCTTGTCGAGATGTCCGATCAGGTCATTGGGCCAGAAGGCCTCGTCTGTGAGGGTGAGAGGGATTTCTGCTGCTGCGCAGGGAAGATGGGCGGCCACCACGTAGGGATTGTCCGGGTCAAGGACAGCGGCCTCAAAGGGCCTTTCAAAGAGGTCGTCCGGATGCTTCATAAAGTATTGATCCAGCGCGTCGGGTTTTCCCACCAGGATGACCAGGGACTCCCGCCCGGATCGACCCACCCGCCCCCCCCGCTGCCAGGTATTGATGATGGTGCCGGGATACCCCACCAGGAGGCAGATATCCAGGTAGCCGATGTCGATCCCCAGCTCCAGGGCGCTGGTGGAAATGACGCCTAAGAGGCTGCCGTCGGCCAGTCGTTTTTCAATCCCCCGTCTTTCCGAGGGCATGAAGCCGGCGCGGTAGGAGCTGATCTTGTTCCTCAGTTCAGGCGCTAACTGGGAGACCCAGAGATGGATCAATTCGGTCACCTTCCTGGCCTGCGTGAAGACGATGGTCCGGAAGCCGTTACGGAGACAATCGACAAAGAGCCTGGCCGAATAGAAATTGGGGCTTTCTTCCGGATTGAGGAAGAGAAAATGCTGGCCCGACCTCGGGTTTCCCGTGGAGCGGACCACCTCGAGCCGCTCCTCGATCAGGGTTTCGCCAAAGGCCTGCGGGTTGCTAACGGTGGCGGACAGAAGGATAAATCGGGGAGACGAACCGTAATAACGGCACAGACGTTTGAGACGGCGGATGACCTGGTTGAGGTGGGAGCCGAAGATGCCCCGATAGATGTGGACTTCGTCCAACACCACAAATGAGAGGTTCCTGAGGAGCGTTTCCCAGTTTTGATGAAAGGCCAGAATGCCGCGATGGAGCATGTCGGGATTGGTGAAAAGGATATCCGGCATCTTTCCCCGGATCTTCTTTCGGTGATAGGGGGTGGTGTCTCCGTCGTAGATGGCGGCCGCGATCTTTCTGCTCTGGATCCCTTTCAGCCACAAAGAGAGGGCCTTCAACTGGTCCTGTTCAAGGGCCTTGAGAGGAAAGATATAGAGGGCCCGGGCGTCCCTGTTCTTTAACATCTCTTCAATGACCGCGACATTGTAGATCAGGCTCTTGCCGCTGGCCGTTTCCGTGGCCACCAGGAGATTCGATCCGTTCTTCAGGTGGGCGAGGGCCTCTGTCTGATGACAATAGAGGCTGTCCAGCCCCAGTCGTTTTATGGACTCGAGGGTCTCGTTGCGGATGTCCGGCCAGGGACCGAATTCAGGCGTTCGGGGCGAGAGGTAGCGGTGGTACACAAGGGCATCGCGGAAATCCGGATGGGCTTTAAGCCGGGTGATATATCGGGAGAGGGTCACAGGGAGCGGCTATCCGGCATTTGCGTCAGGATTCTTGCCGAATTTCTTCTGAAGGGCCTCTGAGATCTCCTGCTCGTGCGACCTGGGATGGGCTCCCACTTTTCTACGAACCTCCTCATGTGAGGCCTTGAGTATGTCGGACATAAAGGTGTCGTTTTCGTCGCTCCAGGCGCTCCAGCCATCGATGCCGATATATTCGTTATAGGACGTTGTGTAGTAGGGGTCGTAAATCCGTACCCCCCGCTTCGCATCAAATTCGTAGCTGACGAATTTGCCGTCAAAAAGCCCAAAATCCTCATCAACAAGCCCCAGTTTCTTTAAAAGGGGTTTGTGCGCTTCTTCTACTTCCATGATTGACTCCCTGTGCCGGCGCTGCGTTCATCTAATGGATTAAAGAGGCCAAAAGGACCTAACGGGCCTAAAGGGGCCCACGATACGGAATCACCCATCAATCCTGGACTCCAAGGCGCCTTTTTGTCGATTCCAGCTTATACTGGGTCTCCTCCCACTGGAGGAGCCTCTCGTCCAGTTCGTCACGGATGTCCCGGTATTCGGCAAGGAGGGGGATGCTGATATCTTTATCTGCAAAGGTATCGGGATCTGCCAGCATTTTTTCCACCTGCTGTTGTCTGGATTCAAGGGCGGCGATCTTTTCTTCCACCTGTTCAAGCCGTTTCTGTATCGGGTTGAGCGTATCATGGATGACCTGCCGCCTTTTTGCCTTCTCCCGTTTATCGCTTTTGCGATCCCGTTTGCCGATCTGTGTGGCAGGCCCTGTTGTTTCGAGGGCCTTAACACCTCCGGGGGTCGCTTCATTTCGGGCCTGGCGTTCCTTTTGCCCGGCGGCGTTGTCCGTCTTGCGGAGGTGGTCGTAATATTCCTCCAGACGGCCCGGGTATTCCACGAGCCCCCGTCCCCGAATGTCCCATATCTTTGTGGCCAGGCTGTTGACAAAAGACTGGTTGTGAGAGACAAACAGGAGGGTCCCGCCATACCCTGCCAGGGCATGGATTAATGTCTCCGAGGATTCGATATCCAGGTGATTGGTGGGTTCATCCATCAACATGAAATTGCCCGGTTTAACAAGGAGCTTTGCAAGAGATACCCGGGCCCTTTCACCGCCCGAAAGGACCCCGATCGGCTTGTCCACGTCGTTTCCTGAAAAGAGGAAGGCGCCGCAGACCGACCGTACAAAACCGACCGTGGCGTGGGGAACTGCCTGATAGACCTCCTCGATGACCGTATTCCGTGGATTGAGCCAGTCGGAGTGATGCTGGGCAAAATAGGCAAGGCTGACCTCATGACCCAATAAGATCCTCCCCCGGTCCGGTTCCAGTTCACCGGCCACCAACCGGAGCAGGGTGGTCTTGCCGCAGCCGTTGGGGCCGATAATGGCAATCCTTTCTCCCCGCAGCACCTTCAGGTCGAGGGCCTCATAGAGGATATTGTCGCCGAACTGTTTTGACACGCCTTCGATGGAGACCATCTCTCTCCCGCTCCGGGCCACTTCAGGGAAGGAAAAACGAATGGTCTTTTCCTTCTGGCGGGTCTCAACCAGTTCCATCTTTTTGAGTAATTTAATCTTGCTTTGGGCCTGCCTTGCCTTGGTTGCCTTGGACCGGAACCGTTCGATAAACTTCTCGGCGTCTCGTATCTTCTGCTCCTGGTTCCTGGCCTTTGCTTCCAGGGACCGGATCTCTTCCTGCCGGGCCTTGAGATAAAAATCATAATTGCCGTTATACGACCGCATCCCTTCGGTCTCAAATGAGACAATGCGGTGAACCTGCCGGTTAAGAAACTCCCTGTCGTGGGAGACAAGGACCAATGCCCCCTTGAAGCCTTGGAGAAATTCCTCCAACCACTTGACAGACGGCATATCCAGGTGATTGGTGGGTTCGTCCAAAAGGAGCACATCCGGTTTCTGGTAGAGGAGGGCGGACAGGGCGGCCCTCATCTTCCATCCGCCGCTCAGGGATGAAATGGATCGGTTGAAATCCGTGGTTTTGAAACCCAGACCCAGGAGGATCTTTTCCGCTTCATGCTGTGGAAATGCCTGCTCCAACCGATTGATCTCATGGTGGATTTCCGCGATCTCTCTGCCCAGACGGGCCTGTTCCGCCTCACCGGGCCGGGCCCTCAGGGCGAGGTCTGCCGAGTGGAGGGCATTTTCGAGGGCTGCCCGTCCCGGAATGGCGTTGAGAACCGCCTCAAGAAGAGGCCCTGAGGCGGTTTCATGGACGTCCTGCGGCAGGTAGCCGATGCGGGTTCGCCGTGCAATTCTCACCTCACCGGTGTCAGGAGAGATTTCTCCTGTGATGATCCTGAACAGAGTGGTTTTGCCCAATCCGTTCCGGCCCACCAGTCCGATCCGGTCGCCAGATTCCACCTGAAAGCCGATGTCGTTAAAAATCTCCCTTTCGGAAAAGGCAAGAGAGACCCTGATAAGGGTGATGAGACTCATGGGTATAACTGCTCATGACAACGGGGATTGTGTTTGTCACCCCCGGCGATGAAAAAGGAACTTCTTTGAAAAACGACAACATCGAACATCGAATGCCCAACATGGAACGTCGAATGTGGAAACGACAACCTTCTCAACCTTGAAGCTTTGAATCTCTGAAACCTGGAACCTCTCTTCATGGCAAAAACCCCTTCTGACGTTGCCGCATTTATATAATGGTTCTCATGGGGTTTTCAAGTTCCAACTGCGGACTTGTTGTATTTGGGGGGATATGGTAACATGAAAACAAGTCGTGATGTGTGAGACGCAGGGCGCGAGGGGAAGGGCCGGGGACCCGGGAATCGTGGATGCCCGGCCGTCGATCCGACGGGGCAATGTTTTGCGGGAAGAGGAGATGTGAGCCATGGAAACGGTCAGAAGCACCATATGGGGAATGGTAGGACGAATATCCGACACCTACGGGGATCGTGATGCCCTTGTTCACACAGAGAGGGGAGTCCGGTTCAACTATGCCCTCCTGTCGTGGGAGGTGGAGCGTGCGGCAAAGGGGCTCGTCCATTTGGGGATTGAGGCCGGGGACCGGGTCGCTCTATGGGCCCCCAATGTCCCCGAGTGGCTGATATCCATGCTGGCGCTCAGCAGGCTGGGAGCCGTGACGGTTCCCGTGGATCCGGGGGCCGGGAGGGATGATCTTCAATTTGTCCTCCAGCAGTCGGAATGCAGGGGAATTATTGTCTCAAAGGCCCTGGAAGATGAGGAGTGCTTGAATGCGGTCCTCTATTCAAGGGATGTGATCGAATCTCTCGAGCATGTGGTGGTGATCGCGGACGAGACCTTTTCGGAGACCGTTCCATGGGCCGAGCTGACCGCTATGGGAGAGGATGAGGATGCGCTGAAACTGGCCGCGATGGAAAAGACGGTCACGCCTGATGACCCTGTGGCGATCATGTATACATCGGGAACGACGGGCACACCCAAGGGAGTGGTGCTGGATCATATGGGCCTGATCAACAAGTCGATCGCTTCCACTGAGCGCCAGGGGATCGGCCATCAGGACCGGATGTGTCTTTTTTTCCCACTTTTCCACATGTTTGGAAATACCTGTATCGCGCTCGCCGGCCTTATCAGGGGGGCCGCACTGGTTATTCCCTGCGATGCGTTTGATGCTTCCAGGGCACTTCAGGCGATTCATAAGGAACAGTGTACGGCGATATACGGTTCCCCGTCCATGCTGATCGCCCTCCTGGATCATCCGGATTTTCGCAAAAAATGGTGGAGTTCCGTGAAAAAGGGGACGGTCGGCGGCGCACCCTGTCCCATGGAGTTGATGAAGCGGCTCGTAGAAGATGTGGGCGTCTCGCATATCACCGTGGCATATGGGATTACGGAGGCGTCTTCATGGATTACCATGACCCGACCGGATGATCCCATCGAGCTGAGGGTGGGGACCATCGGGACGTCGCTTCCCTGCAATGAGGTCAAGATCGTTGACCCGGCTGCCGGCGAAGATCTGCCGCCCGGGACCCAGGGGGAACTGTGCACCAGGGGTTTCCTGATGAAGGAGTACTACAGGATGCCGGGCGCCACGGCCTCGGCCGTTGACCGGAATGGATGGTTCCACACCGGGGACCTGGGGGAGATGAATGACGCCGGCTATTTCAGGATCACCGGCCGGCTGAAAGATGTGATTGTCAGGGACGGCGTCGAGATTCATCCGGTTGAGGTGGAAGAGTGCATGTATCGGCACCCGGATGTGTCGGAGGTCCAGGTCTTCGGTTTCCCCCACCCGGAAAGGGGACAGGAGGTGGCGGCATGGTTGAAATTGAAAGAGGGATCCCATGTATCCGGGATTGCTCTGGCCGCATATGCAAAGGATTATCTGGACGAGACCCTGTTGCCGCACTATTTCAAGATCGTGTCCGGCTTCCCCATGACCAAGAGCGGGAAGGTTCAGAAATATAAGCTGGCTGAAATGGCCGTTCGAGAGTACCTCGCGGAGGAAAAAAGCGGGGCCAAGGGAGGGGGCCCGTCTGTAAGGCGGGTGGTCCATTCGGATAAGGCCCCGGGGGCCTTGGGTCCTTACAGCCAGGCGATCCGGGCAGGCGACCTTCTCTTCACATCGGGTCAGGTGGGGATGGACCCGGCGACCGGGAGGCTTGTATCGGGGGGGGTTGAGGCCCAGACCCGTCAGGCCATGGAGAACCTCAAGGCCGTGCTGCAGGCCGGGGGCGCCGATTTATCAAAGGTGGTAAAGGCAACGGTTTATCTCGCCGATATCAATGAGTTCGCAGCGTTTAACGGGGTGTATGGGACCTATTTTGCATCGGATCCGCCGGCCCGGAGCGCGTTTCAGGTGGCGGCCCTCCCCTTAGGCGCGGCTGTGGAGATTGAAATGATCGCGATTTTCGGTTAGACGGTTGTCAGCTTCTTGTGTTCCTGCATAATGCACTTGTTCATGACGACCTGGATGCCTGTTTCCCTGGCCTTTTGGGCTGCGGCGTTGTGGACAACGCCCAACTGCATCCAGATGGCGCGGACCCCTTTGTCGATGGCCTGATCGACCACCTGAGGGACCCGGGTCGGGTTCAGAAAAAGATCGACCATGTCTACCTGAAATGGGATATCCGCCACAGACCTGTAGCACGCCTTTCCGAGTATCTCCCTCTGACCCGGATTAACGGGGACGACCTCGTAGCCCTCCCGCATCAGGTAGCGGGCGACCCGGTTGCTGTCCCTTGCTTCCTTTGGAGAGAGACCTACCACGGCGATCGTCCTGCATCGGGCGAGGATTTCTTGTATCTCTCTTGAAGGGGGATTTCCGTCAGGCAGTTGGCACGAGATCTTCTGCATGGCGACAGGACCTAACTGAGCAGATTCCTGACCGTGTCCGCCTTTTTCTTTACATCCATGACCTTTTTGACGCCCGGCACCTGCTCCAGGACCTTATTGGCCATTTTGGACTCCAGAGAGGGAGGGGGTTCCTCCATTTTCCTCTCCGGCTCCTTCTCGTCTTTCATGACGGTTTTGTCCGAACTCAATTCCTTTTTGACATTCTTGAGTTCCCGGACAGCTCCTCCCAGCCCTTTTCCGATGTCCGGGAGCCGTTTGGCCCCGAAAATGAGAAGGACAATAATCGCGATAATGATCAGTTCTGTAGGACCGAGTCCGAACATGGGCGCTCCTTTGCGTGCGACCGGAAAATCCGGGGAAGTGGTCAAAGTGATTAAAGTGAGCTAGACTGCCTAAAGTGACTAAAGTGACTAAGGTGATTCAGAGTGACTGATTCTCCTTCGCGCAACCGGTTATATGAATCGTTCAATCCCTCAATTCCTTCAGCCTATGAACTGGACAGGGTCTTCGTCCGCGTCTCTCGATTCAATGGCCCCGACGCAGTAGGCGGCCTCTCCCATGGCCCTCAGTCTTACAACGATTTCATCGGTTTCCTCCTCGCTCACGACGATGAGCATCCCGAGACCATTATTGAAGGTCAGCATCATGTCTTTGTCCGATATCCGGCCTGCCCCCTGGATATAGCGGAATATCGGGTGCGGAGTCCAGGCGGATCGGTCGATAACCGCCTTGCACCGGGACGGGAGAATGCGCGGCGGATTGTCGATCAGGCCGCCCCCTGTAATATGAGAGATGCCGTAGATCCGGAAGTCTCTTCTGATGTTGCTGATGGTCCTCGCGTAGATGCGGGTCGGTTCCAGAAGTTCTTCCCCGAGGGTCCTGCCGAAGTCCTCCACGTGGTCATGCACCGACATCTTCAGACTGTCAAAGAAAATTTTGCGCACCAGTGAATATCCGTTGCTGTGAAGCCCGCTGGAACCGATGCCGACAATTTTGTGCCCCACGGCAATTTCTGCGCCGTCCAGCAGTTCCTCGTTGTCCGCGAGGCCGACCACGAATCCCGCCAGGTCATATTCATCTTCTGGGTAGAAGCCGGGCATTTCAGCGGTTTCCCCTCCGATGAGCGAGCATTTGGCCTTCACGCATCCGGCGGCAATCCCCCTGACGATGTCGACGGCACGTTCGGTTTTCAGCTTTCCCATAGATATGTAGTCAAGGAAAAAAAGGGGTGTGGCCCCTTGAACCACGATATCGTTCACGCACATGGCCACAAGGTCTATCCCGACGGTATCGTGCTTATCGAGCATGAATGCGATCTTCAGCTTGGTCCCGACCCCGTCGGTGGAACTCACCAGGACAGGTTTCTTCAGGTTCTCAACGTTGAGGGAGTAAACGCCTGCAAAGCCGCCGATGTCCGTCATAACGCCCGATGTGTGGGTCTTTTTGACAATCGGTCGGATCATATCCACAAACCGGTTGCCGGCCTCTATGTCAACGCCCGCCTCGGCGTACGCGTTCTTTCCTTGATCCGTTCCCATGGGTCCTATCCTTATTCCGGATCATCAAAGGATCATCTTGGAGATGATTTCCTTCATGATCTCCTGGGTGCCCCCTCCGATGGAGAGGATGCGATTGTCTCTGTAGAGCCTTTCCACCAGGTATTCCCGCATGTAGCCAAAGCCCCCATGGATCTGGACCGCATCATAGGTGACCCGATCGCTGACCATGCAGGCGAAATTCTTGGCCATTGAGATCTCCTTAACCTGGTTCACACCGGCGCCTATCCGCGCCGCGACCCGGTAGGTGAATTCCTGACTGGCCTCCAGCAGGGTTGCCATGTCGGCCAGTTTGTGACGGGTTACCTGAAAACCGGTCAGGGGGCGGCTAAATGCCTTTCTTTCTCTCGCGTATTTCAGAGATTCCTCCAGGGCCATTTGGGCGGTCATATTGGCCATGACAGAGAGCTGTAACCGCTCATTCTGGAAGTTTTCCATGATGCCGTAGAATCCCTGACCTTCGCTGCCCAGGAGGTTTTCGGCCGGCACGCGGCAGTCGTCGAAAAAAATCTGGGCCGTATCCGATGCCCACCATCCCATCTTTTTCAGTCCTTTGGAGACCGCGTACCCGGGTGTTCCGGAGTCTATGACGAGAAGGCTGATTCCGCCATATCCCTCGCCGCCGGTTCGGACCGCGCAGGTCAGCTGGTTTGCCCTGACGCCGCTGGTGATGAACATCTTGCTCCCGTTCACCACATAATGATCATCCTTCCGCACCGCCCTGGTTCGGATATTGGCCACATCTGAACCGCAATCCGGTTCCGTGATGCCGAGGGCCGATATCTTGTCCCCCCGTAGAACCGGGGGGACAAGGCGAGATTTCTGGGACTCTGTGCCCAGGGAAATGACAGGGGGTATCCCGATATCAAGCGACCCAAGACCCGCAGCCACGCCCCCGGAGCCGCATCGCATCAGCTCTTCGGTGGCGGCGATTTTGACAAAAATGTCTCCCTCAGACCCGCCATAGGCCTCAGGATAGCCGATGCCGAGGATGCCCGCGGCTCCCGCCTTGACGTAGAGGTCCCGGGGGAACTCCCCCTGTTCCTCCCAGCCGTCCACGAAGGGGAGAATCTCCCGTTCCACAAAGGTGCGGACGGTCTGCCGGACCATGTGGTGGGTCTCGCCGAAATATTCCTGAAAGCCTTCCATGCTGGTTTCCGGATAACCGTTTCTGGATGCTGGGTAGCGTCTGTCGCCCTATTATCGGTTGGATCGATGGGGGTCACAGGGCCAAAACGGGCCTCTGCGAACGCAATCCTGTCATGCGGCCGCTGATGGCCCTGTGACCATGCCCTTACTTCACTAAAGCGGAAACAATTGCTCGACCCTCTGAGCCAGCATGATGTCGCCGCTGGCCTTGAGCTTCCCGGTCATGAAGGCCTGCATGCCATTGGTCTGTTTGTTGACGATCCCGAGCCAGGTATCGCCGGACATGGTCAGCTTGACGGACGGAGAGGCGTGGGTGCCTTCGCTGACCTGACAGGCGCCGTCTTTCACCGCCACGTTCCAGTTCCCGCCGTTGTCTCCGGTGATGTCGAACTGAAAGACCGCATCCAATCCTTTGGCCGCATCCGCGTCGAACGCCTGGGGCACCTTGTCGAAAACTTCTTTTACGTTCGTGATGGCCATTTCTCAAAGCTCCTTTCCTTTTATGAATCCGGTCAGTCGTCCACCCTTACGGTTGCTGTGAGTTTACACGAAGAAGTGTAAGGGATCAACCGCAAAAGGCCCCAAACTTGCCAGGGTAGAAAAAAGATGTATAGTATTGTGTTGTGCTTAAGATTCCAGCTTTTGGAATCTGAGGGATTCGTAAAAAGCCTCCGCAGTCGTCACTCCCGCGCCCGTCCTCCGCAGTAGCTCTGCTACGGAGGGTGGACAGGCG
>ENA-OSEO01006394-OSEO01006394.1-sediment-metagenome-genome-assembly--contig:-NODE-6394-length-10600-cov-3.668346_pt1 | contig 10600 bp, 12 predicted proteins | sample MGYA00237883_ERZ534232 | MGnify/ENA metagenome assembly ERZ534232
GCGGCAGTGCCAATAAGATGGCACTGTTTCAGGAAACCAAGGCGCTGCTGAACCCGGAGTCCCTGGAAAAATTCCTGGTCGGCAAAATGAAAACCCTTGGTACGGCGGCCTGCCCGCCCTACCATCTGGTCTTTGTTGTGGGCGGCACCAGTGTGGAAACCTGTTTGAAAACGGTCAAGCTGGCTACAACCGGTTACTTAGACAACTTGCCGTCGGAAGGAAACACGGGAGGGCAGGCCTTTCGCGACCTGCGCCTGGAGGATAAAATTCTTAAAGCGGCTCGTGAATGCGGCCTTGGCGCTCAGTTCGGCGGCAAATACTTTGCCCATGATGTGCGCATCATCCGGCTCCCGCGCCATGGCGCCTCCTGCCCGGTCGGGATGGGGGTTTCCTGTTCGGCCGACCGCAACATCATGGCCAAAATCAACCGGGAAGGGATCTGGCTGGAAGCGCTGGACGCCGATCCCGGTCGCCTGATTCCGGACCGGTACCGTGGAAAACAGGAGCATGGGGTCGTCCCTATCGATCTTGACCAGCCGATGAAAGGGATTCTGGCACAACTGACCCGACATCCGGTTGCTACCCGGCTCGCATTGACCGGCACCATTATCGTCGCCCGGGACAGCGCCCATGCCCGCTTCAAGGAGATCCTCGATTCCGGCAAGGAACTCCCCGCTTACCTGACAAAGCACCCCGTTTACTATGCCGGTCCCGCCAAAACTCCTCAGGGCAAGGCTTCCGGCTCATTCGGCCCGACTACGGCCGGCCGCATGGACTCCTATGTGGATCTGCTCCAGGCCAAAGGCGGATCCCTGGTAATGATCGCCAAGGGCAACCGCTCCCGCCAGGTGACCGTAGCCTGCCAGAAATACGGCGGCTTCTATCTGGGTTCCATCGGCGGACCGGCCGCCCTGCTGGCCGAGGAGCACATCAAAAAGGTCGCATGCATCGACTTTCCGGAACTCGGCATGGAAGCGGTCTGGCGGATTGAGGTGGTGGATTTTCCGGCCTTTATCCTGGTGGACGACAAGGGTCATGATTTTTTTGAAGGCCTGATATAACCCGGATGGGTTTGTACGTTCTTCCTGAAGGCATCCGATAAAAAAGGCTTCCGGCCGATAAAGGCTGGAAGCCTTTTTTGTGTGGTAGGCGGTACTGGATTTGAACCAGTGGCTTCTACCGTGTGAGGGTAGCACTCTCCCGCTGAGTTAACCGCCCGAAATATTCTTTTATTTCGATATGTTGTGTTGTCTTATCCTCGTTTCGGTTTTTGTCATTTTTGGTAATATTTTGTATTATCAACGACGGTATTTTCGCAACCGTCTGTCGGTGCATTTTTCCCGAAACGTGCTGATAATGCTTTATCAGCGTTTTGGGATCTGACCCCACGATTTCTGAAAGAGCCTTCATATCGGCACCGTTTTCAAGTGCCCTGGTCACAAAATGATGCCGTAAATCATAGGGCCGGATGCGGCGTGAAATACCGGCACGTTTTAGCGCCCCTGCCCAGCTATTTTGAATCTTTTTGATAGCCCGGCCATGATAATGAATAATCGGGCCTCTTTGACCATCCGCAACGTACCACTTTTTAAGGACCAGGGCAAGGCCGTCATGAATAGGCACCTGCCTTGATACAGGTCCGCCCTTATGTGCCGAGAGGACTCGAATGGTCTTGGATTCCCAATTGACCTGGTCCCAGGTCAAACTTAAAAGCTCCACGGCTCCCGGCCGCAGGCCAAGGTAATATGACAGATAAATCGCTCTTGTCAAGTGCGGATTGGCCGCAGCAATTATTTTTTCGGTTTCCTCGACGGTCGGCGGCAATATCACGGCATCATCAGATTTGGGAGCCGGGTAGTCTTTGACCGGGTTAAAAACAATCAGCGGCGGTCGCCGTTTAACAGACCAGTTTAATATGGCTTTTATATCGTGAAATTCGCGTTTGATGGTGGAGAATTTGATCGGCTCTTTGCTGTGCTTGGCCTTGGAGCGGCGCCTTTTATTGATGTAGTCGTCGATATCACTGTCATTAAGGCGTATGGCGATTTTATTTCCGAGAATCGGCAGTATGATGGATTTTAGCCGAATAAGAAGCATCTTTCTGGAATTTTCGCTGAAAACCTTCTGGCTGGCATAGACTTTGGCAAGCTCCCCGAAAGTGGGACCGTCGCTGTCTGCGGCGGGTCTTCTATTTTTGAGATTAAGATCGTTATTAAATTTTTCAGCGCGGGCCTTGCCCTCGGCACCACGACCAAAATAGGCCCGCTTTAACTTGCCGGCCTCGCGATAATAGCAAATCCAGCGCCCGTCATTTAATTCTTTAACTGCCATAGATAGTCTCTTATAGCGTAAGACTTATAGAATCCAGCCGGCATTCATCCGGAAGCATCGGAAAGCCTTCCTCAGCCCCTGAAACCCTTACCACATCCTGCCATTTTAATATAGCATCATGAAAATCTCGGTCAACTGCATAAAGCGAAACCGTAAAATTTTTATAAGGACCATTTTCGTAGATCATCGTGTTGAAAGGTTTATTCGGATTATAGATCTGGCGCTTGGGCCAGCATAGTCCAAGGTCTTTAACATCGACTGCAAGCCAAATAAACTTTCGCTCAAGCGGAATGTTTTTGGTATAGCCCTCGATTTCAATGAGATGACCGGTTTTCATGCCCGGTTTTGGCGAGGTAATTTTACCAAGCGGCCTTGTTAGAAAGGCATATACACCGTAAGCAATAGCGAGGCTCAAGATAATTATCGCACTGCTTATCAGGATGGGTTTGACGTGTATGCCGGCAAGAAAAGGGGGTTTTGCTGCGGTTAATATTTTGGCGACTTCTCGATGAATGTCTTTCGGCTGTGACATTATCAGTTCTTTCGTATTATCAGGCAGCCAGTCGAACGAATTTTATGACCGTGCCCATGTTGACCTCGTTTCCGGATTCGCTGAAATGTTCATATAAAAGGGCGATCAGCTCGGCCCTTTTCATGGAAGGGAGTTTCAGCTTCATGATGCCGAGCTGTTCATCCACGCTTTCGATAATCTGACGCAGCAGCTCGACATCGATTGGCCCCGTGCTTTTTTCCACTTCGCTTAAATGGCGCTGCCCCTGGCCCGTTAAAAGCCAATGCAAGCTTATCTCAGGGTGTAAGTCGATACATTTTTCAATGACCTCTGCCAGCAGCGTACCCTTCTTTTTTCGATTGCTGAAATTTTGCTGAGATATTTTAAATAGTTGGGCAAGATCCTTTTCAGAATCAAATCCAAAGGCATCGACCGCACGGCTTATTATGTCTGAAAAGTTCATCATATAATAAAATTTCTATTGACAATTACACTAATTAATGTATTTTTGACGCAAATAATTAATGGTTAGTTCTTGAGATGGAAATATTTTAACAGCGAAGTACACAAATCAGTTAACTCATTAAAACAAAGATGTCAATAAAAAATCGTAAAAATTTAAAAATGTCCAAGCCATCCAGCACCGAGGAGCTTCTCCAGCTCAGCATGTCGATTGAGGTGGTTCGTCAATACGTGAACAGCAATCTTGACGAACTCAAAGAACGGATCAGCCGCCTGATTCCCGAAAACCCCAAAAGAAAAAAAATCACTGACTGGGATACCGAAGTGGAGTCATGGTTTCAAAAATAAATCAAGGGAATCAAAACCAGAGGGCAAAGATGGCCAGAAATGATCCCCATCCGAAAAAACCCTGCAAACAATTCAAGTACCTTTCCAGAAAGACCAAATCCGAACTACTGAACTTTGGCCGGGCTTCCGGGATTTTTAACGACGAAAAGGCCCAGGTCTTTCTTTATGAAATCCTGCTTAAAAAACGACGTAAATATTCAGCCTGCACGAAGGCCGAATTGGTGCGGCTCTTTATTGAGTCGGGCGTTGAGTTAAGGGGCAAATTGCCGGAGGAAGTTTTAAGCATGGAGGCAGGAAATGAACGTTCCTGATTACTATTTAAAACCGTTTGATGATGCCCGGGACAAATTCTTCTGGGCTATCCTGTCCTTTACGGTCAAGAAGAACCCGGCCAATCTCGACGCTGTTAAACAGTCGATAATTGCAATGGTCATAAAAGCAAATGAAATATACATCGACTGCGAAGACCAGCTCAGTGCCGTGCCGTCTCCTCCGGACAGTCAATAAAATAGCAATTTATTAAAATCAAAACACGGAAAGTTTTCGGAATGGATTTTCTACCGCAGGCAAGGCGAATCGAATCCTTTTTGTTCTACGAGTCTCCCACCCCGCCCCCTTTGACCGGAAAATTCAAACCAATAGTCCAAAAAGCCCCACCTGCAAAAAAGCCTCATGAAAAAGCGGGTCCTTCGCCGGCGCCAAGAGCCGCACGGTTTCGGGACCCCCGGGTTTTGGGCGCGGGTGGAATTTTAAAACGAAACGAAAAAACGAAATGATCGAACACGCCGAGATTTTAAAAGCTGTCGAAGAACGCCGCCAGGCCGAGCGTGAGAGGCGCAAACAAAAAGACACCGCGCCGGTTGAAATATCGTCAAAATTTATAAGGGATTGCCTTTATTCCAACGAGCTTGGCGATGGCGTGCTTTATGCCGAGATCAACCGGGGCAAATTCGTGTTCAATAAAACATCCGGGGAGTGGTACCGCTGGGGCGGCCATAAATGGGAGCGGGACATTGAAGGCCACAGCTTGGCCGCTGTTGAAACGGTAAACGAACAGTATTTGAAAGAGACCCAGGGGCTGGTCCGGGAAATCACATCATGTCTGGATAAGGATCTCGCAATAAAACTCAGGCGCACCCAGGATCTTTTATATTCAAGGATCGCCAGGCTCAGATCCGAACGAGGCCGGAGCAACTGCCTCAAATTCGCTCATACCAACAGCGTCAACCAGCTCAGCATTGTGGGAGAAATTTTTGATACCCACAACTGGCTGCTGCCTTGTAAAAATGGCGTTATCGACCTGCGGACCGGGGAACTGCGCGATGGAAGGCCCGAAGATTATATGAGCAAGGGCAGCCCGATCGAATACAAAGGCTTAAACGAACCGGCCCCGCTTTGGGAAAGATCGCTGATCGAAATTATGGATAAAAATGAGGCACTGGTCGAATTCTTGGCAAAGGTCATCGGGTACAGTGCGACCGGCCATGTCAAAGAGAATATTATGCCGGTTTTGTGCGGGCAGGGGCGCAACGGAAAAACCATCATTATCGAGGCGGTCTGTGACGTCCTGGGGGATATCGCCGGTCCCATCCAGCCGGAAATGCTGCTGGATCAGGGCCGGTCTAAAAACTCCTCCGGCCCCTCCCCGGACATTATGGCGCTGCGCGGGATGCGCCTGGTTTACGGTAGCGAGTCAGATGACGGCCGCCGCTTTTCGCCATCAAAAGTAAAATGGCTTTCCGGAGGAGATAAGCTGGTCGGCCGGGCGCCGCACGATCGCGTCGAAACGCGCTTTAAGCCAACCCATTCCCTGATCCTTTTAACAAACAATAAACCGCACGCGCCGGCAGAGGATTTTGCTTTCTGGGAAAGAGTCCGGCTGATCCCTTTCCCGCTCAGTTTTGTCAAAGACCGCGAACCCCAGGAAGAGAACGAGCGGAAGGCCGACGTCGATATACCGGAGAAATTAAAAGCCGAATACCCAGGGATCTTGGCCTGGATCGTCAGGGGCTGTCTTAAATGGCAGCAAACCGGCCTTGAACCCCCCACAATCGTGAGGGATGCAACGGCGGAATATCGCCGGGACGAGGACCTGCTCGCCGACTGGCAGGATGAATGTTGTTATAAATCCCCCGAGGTGGAGGACACGGCGGCAGAGCTTTACACCAGCTTTCAAACCTGGTGGGAGGAGAATGTCAGCAAGAGGGTTCCGAGTCGTAAAAAGTTTGGCCAATGGATGGCAAAAAAGGGTTTTAAGAAACAGAAAATCGGGACCTACAAATATTTTGGCATCCGTTTATTGAGAGAAACAGAAGAACCCTTTTAATTGAGCGGACCATACGGACAATCGAGGGGTTAATGCGCATAAATCAAAAAAACGTAATTATATATCGTTTTTTCTACTTTATAGCATCAATAGTCCAATGGTCCATTTTTTAAAATAAGCATATAGCAAGTATATATAATAATTAGGTTTTATCTTATGGACCTTCAAATCCTGGCTTTGCTTACTCAAAAGCACGGCATCGAGGCGCGCAAAGCCGCCTCCACCAAGGGCGGCGAATATCATTCGGCTTGCCCAGGGTGCGGCGGCCGGGACCGTTTTCATATCTGGCCGGATCAGAACGACGGCGAGGGGAGCTACTGGTGCCGGGGGTGCGGCAAGTCGGGCGACAATATTCAGTTTTTAATGGATTTTAGCGGGATGGATTTTAAGGCAGCTTGCCAATACCTGGAAAAACCTCTTAACGCCGGCACGCCCCAAACCTTTAAGCGTCCCAGGCCTGCACCGCCGAAGTTGTCGGAAAGGCCGGGGCCGCCACCGAGTTTATGGGGCGAGAAGGCCCAAAAGTTCGTTGACTGGTCGCACGAGTATTTAATGGGTTTCAAACCGCAGCTTAAATGGCTGAGCAGGCGCGGCATCAAAAAAGAAACGGCCGAAAAATATCGCTTGGGCTGGAATCGCGGCGATGACTCCGGCAAAGACCTTTACCGCCACCGGGAGGCCTGGGGCCTTGAAACAGAGCTTAAAAAAGATGGGAAGAAAAAAAAGCTCTGGCTGCCCGTTGGCCTTGTCATCCCTTTTATCAAAGACGCAGCCGTGCAAAGGGTCCGGATCAGAAGGCCCGCAGCGGAGCCGCCCCGGTATTATGTGCTGCCGGGATCTTCTTCCGAGCAAATGTTTTTAAACGGCACAAACTTTATAGTCGTGGAGTCTGAGCTTGATTTTATCCTGCTTGACCAGGAAGTCCGTCAGGCGTTCGGGATCGGCCTCCTGTCCCTGGGGACATCGGCGGCAAAGCCGGACGAGGAAACCCACCGCCACCTCCAGACCTCCGGCATGATCTTAAATGCCCTGGATTACGACGAGGCCGGTTCCAAGGGTTTTGAGTGGTGGGAGAAAACCTACCCGCAGGTAAAACGCTGGCCGGTCCCGGTCGGCAAGGACCCGGGCGAATCCTACCAGGCCGGCGTCGATCTGAAAGCGTGGATCGAGGTTGCTTTCCCTAAAGGGTGGACGGTCGGCCCCATCCGGTTGGGAAGTCTGGAAGCAAAGGGGCGGCCGCTGGAGCCGGGGAAAGATCTTCCGCCGGCAGTGATCCGGCTGGCGGAGCTGTTGGAAAAACACCCGGTGATGATCCAGGTAACACCCCATCGGTTGCGGCTGCTGGAGCCGAGAAAGTGGTCCAGGGAAAACTGGGAAACGTCAAAAGAGATTTCAAATCTGGTTTATTTCAACGCCGATGTGATGGCTTATTTGTCGAATCACCCGGAGAGCATGATCTCCGGGAAAAATTTTATGAGGAGGGTTTAAATGGAAATCAGCGCCCGCAACGAAGAGCTTTTAAAAATCAGCAAAGAGATTTTTGGAGAAGGGATAACCTACCGGATCGTACAGCCGACCGAGCTTTCGCTGCTTAAACAGAACGCCCGCTTTTTTAAAAAAGAGACGTTTAAGCAGCTTGTGGAAAACATCAAAAAAGACCAGCGCCTTTCGAGCGTGCCGCTTTGCATCAAAGAAGGCGACAAGCTGGTCGTGCTCTCCGGCAATCACCGGGTCAAGGCGGCCGTCCAGGCCGGCATAGAGCATATCATGGTGATGGTCATACTGGAGGAGCTTTCAGAGAGCCGGAAAATCGCCATCCAGCTATCCCATAACGCCCTGGTGGGTGAGGATGACGCCAATATCATGGCCGACCTGTGGGCCAAGATCAAAGACATCAAGGACAAATTGTATGTCGGCTTGTCGTCCGATGTGCTCAGCGAGCTTGAAGATATCAAGTTTGTCACGTTTTCAACGCCCAGCGTGGCCACAAAGTCGATATCGTTTCTTTTTACGGTCGACGAAAAAGAAAAGCTCGATCTGGTGATTGAGGACTTAAAAAAAATCACATCCCGGGAGATCGTCGTGTTCCCGCTGGCGCAGTTTGAAGCCTTCTTTAATCTCATCCAGGGCTTTAAAAAATCGGAAAATATTAAGAACGGTTCGCTCGCCATGGTCAAAATCATCGACATCATATCCGAGTATTTGCATAAAGAGGAGGCCCAATGTCATTCATAGGCGCGATTACGGCCGACACCCGCAAGGTGCTGGCCGATTTTGCCAAGACCATCAAAACCCCGGTCATCGTTATCGGCGCCGGCAACTTCACGATCCCTTCGGTCCTGCGTTCAGCCGGTTTTAAAGGGGAGATCAAAACCTGCGACGTCACGCTGTATTCGTCGCTTTTGGGAGCCTATCTTTCCGGTGAAGGCATTGAAATATCAATCAGCGACCAATGCCCGGAATATCTGCGGCCCCTTGTCTGGACGGACGCCACCCTGGACGCCTGCGCTTCCGCATCTCTTTTGTATGATCTGCGCGAGGTCTGGAAGCGCAAAAACCCTTTTCAGGAGCGGGTCGTCAAGCAATATATCGACAACTGGCCGACGCTGATCCGCACAACCAAAGAAAAACTCCAAAAATACAGCGAGCACCTCGGCAAAATCACCTACCTGCCCAAAGACGGCTTTGACGTGCTTGCAGAAGAAGATAAAAACCAGACCGTCATCACGGCCCCGCCGACCTACAAAAAAGGCTACGAGAAGCTTGACGAGCTGCTGCGCCTGGTTTTTGAGTGGGAGCCGCCGCCGTACCGGCCCATCCTTGACAAGGAGCTTGATATTTACAAGCTGATCGAGCCGTTTAAGTCTTATTTCGTGGTGCTTTACAAAGACTTGCCGGAAGTTCATGCCATCCTGGGAGAGCCGTCCGTCGTCATGCTTCCCAAGCGCGGCAGCAGCACGCTGTATGTGATCGTCAAGAAACCGGAAAAGCGCCTGGTGCTGCGGCCATATGTCAAAAGCGATCCGGTCGGGGCGCCGGCAATCCGGCCGGAGAAAATCATCGACGGCACAGAAACCCTTTCATTTGCCCGGCTGACCCTAAACCAGAGCATCCGCATGAACGAGCTTTATGCGTCTGCCCGCGTCGACGGTTTTACCGGGGGTGTTTCCGAGTCGCTGCTTTTTTTGCTCGACGGCCGGGTCCTGGGAAAGGCCGATTTTTGCCCATCGAGCTTTAACTGGAAAATCCCGGGCGAAGATCCGGAGACAGCGATGATTTATCTTATGTCGGATCTTACGGTGCCAAACTGCACGCCGAAACTCGCCAAGCTGGTCTTGCTGGCGGTGCTTTCAAAAGATGTAAAGGCGCTTCTCGACACCCGCTTTACCAGGGATTTTAAGCACGCCCTGACAACGGCGTTTAGCCCGCATCCCATGTCGATGAAATACCGGGGCATATTTAAGCTGCACAAGCGCCTTGATGACAAGTCCGGCGTTTACCGTTTGAATTATTATGCTCCCTTTGGGAGCTACGCCCTGACGGATGCCGTCAGGATCTGGAAAACCAAATACAGGAAAGGAGTAAAAAACGATGACATTTGAAAAATTCTGCAAAAGAAAAAGGATCACCTTAAAACCGTGGCAGAAGAAGGCCGCCAATGCTTTTTTAAAAGAGCTTTATGAGCATCGGCCTGGGCGGGACGGCAAAACATTTTTAACAAGAAACCTTGACGAGTTTCTTAGCCGCTATGGCAATGATTTTAACTTGGAAACCGATTAATGAGCGATCAGCAGCTTCTGGACCTTGCCGCCGAATCTAAAAAGACAGATCTGCAGGTCCTTATCTCAGCCAAGGAAAAGGCAAAAAGGCAGGTGCTCGACGACCCCAGCCCGGCCAACCTGACCGCCTATAACCAGGCCACCCGAATGCTGGACAATTTTATTTCGGGCGGCAGCCAGGTGGTTTTTAAAAACCGCAAAGAGGTGCTCAAATACTTGCAGGGCCAGGGATACAAGGTCGGGCAGACCAAACTCTATTCCGACCGCCTTTTGCGCACGCAGCCGGACGGCACAGTCACCGAAAAGGACGTCGAGCGCTACGTCAAGCTGACCGGGCTTAAAAAGAAGCCGGACGAGGACGGCCCTCTGCTGGCCCAGACCCGCAAGATAAAGGAGCTTGAGGCCGCGCGCCTCGAAGAGCAGGTCCGGGAGCTGCGGCATAAGCGCGAGGTGGCCGAGGGCCGCTGGATGCTCAAAAGCGATCTTGAGATGGAAATCGCGGCCCGTTTGGTGGTGCTGGAAACGGGCTTAAGAAACACCCTTCAAAACGAAATCGGCGGCTGGGTCCACGCCGAGGGGATGGACCCCAAAAAAATTCCGCTGCTGCTGGAGAAAATAAACGATGCCCTGGACGAGCAGTTTAACGAGTTCGCCGGAATGGACAAGTTCCAGGTGATAATCGAAAACGTCGAAACCGAGGAGGAGATAAATGTCTCATGATGCTCCAAACCTTTAAAATAATCCGTCCGTCCTGGCTGCCGCCAGGACTGGCGGACCGGCTGGCCAGGGAGAACCGCATCAGCGTTGTCGCCTCTTTTTCGCGTGCCGACAAAAAGGTGATGA
>ENA-OSEO01006395-OSEO01006395.1-sediment-metagenome-genome-assembly--contig:-NODE-6395-length-10600-cov-2.935095_pt1 | contig 10600 bp, 10 predicted proteins | sample MGYA00237883_ERZ534232 | MGnify/ENA metagenome assembly ERZ534232
CCCCCTGCGGCCATCGCGATCCGGGACCCCGTTCCGGTTCCAAACAGTATCGCCGCTGCAATCATCCAAATCCAAAACGACTTTCCTTTGAATGCTTTCATAGTTTCCTCCTTTTTGTTTGTGAATACAATCGGATCAAGAACCCCGGGCGAAATGCCCGGGGGGGAAATGCCCTTAAGCGATCTTGACCTGGCGTTCGGGGGCCGGCATCAGCACCCATGGCTTGCCCGCCTTCAACAGGGCGCTGTTGGTGAGCGGGTGCGGAATCACCTCCCGAACCCTTTCGGCCACCTTCAGCAGCGCGTCCAGATCGACCCCGGTTTCGATGCCCATTTCGTTGAGCATGTTGACCAGATCCTCGGTGGCGATGTTTCCTGCGGCGTTGGGGACGTACGGGCATCCACCCAGCCCCCCCACCGCCGTATCGAACTCGGTAAGCCCCGCCTGCATGGCCGCAAGGATGTTGGCCAGCCCCAGATCCCGGTGGTTGTGGATATGGGCCAGCCAGTGAACATCCGGAAACTTGTCCAGCATATGCGCGACGGTATCGTAGACCTGTTTGGGGTTGGCAAATCCCACCGTGTCCGCAAGTCCGATGCTGTTGATCCCCATGTCGATGTAGCGTTTGGCGATCCATTCGAGCTGGGACAGGGGTACCTGTCCCTCGAAGGGGCACCCCAGCGCACAGGCCATCCCCCCGCCCACGCCGATGCCTTTTTCAAGGATCATCGGCACCAGCGATTCGAAATCCTTCAAGGATTCTTCGATCGATCGGTTGGCGTTCGAACGGTTGTGGGATTCGCTGGCCGACATCATCAGGTTGATCTTGTCGGGCTTGAGCGACAGGGCCCGCTGGACCCCCTTGAGGTTCGGAGCCAAGAGCCGATAGGTGACTCCCGGCACCCGGTCGATTTTGGTCATCACCTCCTCGGCGTCCGCCAACTGCGGAACCGCCTTGGGATGGACCACCGAGGAGACCTGGATGTGCTTCACCCCGGTCTTTGCCAGGGCGTTGACGATATCGATCTTTTTTTGGGTGGGGATGAACTGCTTTTCATTCTGAAATCCGTCCCGGGGTCCCACCTCCACGACGGTGACTTTCTGGGGAAGATTCATCACACATTCCTTTCATTTTTTCCGTCCTCTGCGCGGGAGCGCAGGACGTCTTGGGGTCATCCGAGCGGTCCGACGATCCCCCGCTGTTTGAGCTCGTCGATCCGGTTCTGGTCGAATCCCAGCGAAACCAGAAGTTCATCGCCTCCTTCCCCCGGAGCGGGGGGATCGTTTCGGAGACCGAAATCGTATCCGTCCATTCTCAAGGGAATCTTGGGCAGTTTGGTTTTCCGCCCGTTGGGAAGCGTCAGGTCCACCAACCCGCCCGACTGGTTCAGATGGGGATCATCAAACAGATCTTCCGGCCGGGCCACGGGGGCGAAGGGAATGTCGGCGCTTTCCGCCTTTTGCATGATCTCTGCTTTGGTCAGTTTGACCAGCCGCCGCTGGATCTCGGGAATGAACCAGTCGCGGTGGTCGACCCGGTCGTTGTTGGTGGTCAGCCGGCTGTCCGCCATGAGATCCTCATAGCCGAAAACCGTACAGAAACGCTTGAAGTGTGCATCGCTGGTGATCCCGATGAACACCTGATCGCCGTCCGCGGTTTGGCAAAGATCATAGACCGACCAGGCCCGGCCCCGCTCCGGCATGGGGGGAGGCGCTTGTCCCGTCACCGCGGCCACGGCCATGTGCTGGGAGACCAGCATGGCCACCGACTCGAACAGGGTTCCCCGGACGTATTGCCCCTTGCCGGTCCGTTCCCGCTCGTAGAGCGCCGTTAGGATGCCGAGAACCCCGTAGCTTCCGCCCATAATGTCCACGATGGAGGCTCCGGCCCGAAGGGGTCTGCCGATAGGCCCGGTCATATAGGCCAGCCCGCCCATCATCTGAACCACCTCGTCCAGCGCTGGGCGGTGTTCATAGGGCCCCGGCATAAATCCCTTCAATGCGCAAAAAATCAACCGGGGGTTGATCCGGCTCACCCGTTCGTATCCGAAACCGAGCCGGTCGATGGTGCCCGGAGCGAAGTTTTCCACCAGCACATCGGCCGTTTCGACCAGCCGATCCAGAATCTTTTTCCCCTCGGGATCTTTCAGATTCAGCACGAGACTTTTCTTGTTCCGGTTGAACGCAGGGAAAAGGCCCTCCCCGAAACCTCTCAACCGGCGGGTGTCGTCGCCTTGGGGGGTTCGCTCGATTTTGATGACCTCGGCGCCCAAATCGGCCAGCACCATTCCCGCGGTCGGGCCCATGACGGCCAATGTAAGCTCCAAAACCCGGATTCCGGTGAGCGGAAGCCGTTTACTGTCATTTTCCATTGGATTCTCCTGCTTGCTTGGGATGAATTTTCCGGGGAACCGAAGCGATCCTTCCGATTCTTCCGTCTTGTTGTTCATGGACCGGGGAGCCGCCGAGCCTGTGGGACAATTCAGCGGCGGCACCGATCACCGGTTCGCGAAACCTCCGGACTCCGTCCGGACCGTACCGGCTGACCGGACCGGCGATCCCGACCGCGCCGATCAGGTCTCCCTCGCCGTCAAAAACGGGCGCCGCGATGGCGCCCACATCGGCCAGGCGTTCGGCGCGACTGACCGCGTATCCCCGCCTTCGAATCCGCTCCAGCTCCCGGGCGAACGCCTTTGGGTCGGTGACGCTTCCGGGGAGCAGAGGATACGAACGGCCTGCTGGGATGCTCCCCCGCCGGAGTTCCTCGGGTCCGAAGGCCAAAAGGACCTTTCCGCCGGCTCCTGCATGCAGCGGCATCCGCTGTCCTTCCACCGCGGAAAAGCGCAGATCGTGGGGGCTTTCCACCCGCGCCAGAACCACCCGCTCGGTGCCTTCCCGGACGAAAAACGATGCGGACTCCCCTGTCCGGTTCACCAACTCCCGGAGAATCGGCCGTGCCAGGGCGCCCAGACTATGGGTCCGCTCATAGGATTTTCCCAGAAACATCAGCTGGGGTCCCGGGGAGACTTCAGCGGTCTTGGAATCCTGCAAGAGATAGCCCCGGGAGGCAAGCGTGCCGATGATCCGCATCACCCGGCTCCGGTGAAATCCGGTCCGCCGGCTGATCTCCGCCACAGGCAGCGAAGACTCCCCGCGCAGGCAATCGAGCAGATCCAGCGCCGCAAGAACGGCGCCGATATGCCTTTGGGATTCCTTGGTTTTTCCGGCCATTTGGAGCATCAGCGTTTTCTATTGTATAGAAAATAATTCTATTTTCATTCCTTATCATACGATCCCCCCCGAATCAAGGAATATTTTCCCAAGCACCAGGGCAAACGCATGTGTCGGCAGGGGACCTGTTTGCCTCCCTGCAAGAAAGGGAGGGGAGTAATTTCCCCCTTGTTAAAGGGGGGCAGGGGGATCAGAGGAAAGGCTCCAGCATGTAGATCAGGTCGCTTTCCCGGGTCGGATAGGGGCTCATGATGCTCTGCCGGTAAAGCTCGTCTGCCGGTATCCGGTTGAGCATGGCGAGCCGAAGGGTGTTGATCATCCCGGAGGCGTTGTCCGAGAGGATATGGGCCCCGAGAATTCGGTTGTCGTCCCCCGCCAGGAGTTTGTAGGCCGCATGCGCCATGCCGATGCGCCTGTAGGTCGGCCAGGCAAGATTCTTGCCGGCGCTTTTCCGGTACGCGACCCCTTCCTGCTTGAGCGCGGCTTCGGTTTTTCCCACCATGGCATACTGGGGATAGGTAAACAGTATGGCGGGCACCGCCCCGTAGTCGATTTTTGCCGGCTCGGCAAGGTTGAACCCCGATAGAATGTTGCGGGCTGCGATATGCGCCTCGAAATCGGCAACCCGGGCCAGCTGCATCGTCTCGGCGCAATCCCCGACCGCAAAAACCCGCGGGTTGGACGTCCGCATGGCGTCATCCACCCGGATGCCTCGCCGGGAGTATTGAATTTGCCCCCGGTCCAGGTCGAGTCCGTCCAGATTCGCCACCCTGCCGGCACCGTGCACGACGAGATCCGCCTCAAAAGGGGCTTCCGATCCGGTTGTTACGCTGAATCCCCCCGGCCCCTTCCGGATCGACTCGATCCGAATCCCGGTATGGACCCCGATCCCTTCGGCTTCGGACGCCGCCACCAAAAGGTCGACCATCTCCGCATCGAAGCCACCCAAAGGGCGATCCCCGACTTCAACGATGGTGATGCGGCGGTTTTCAGGCCCCAATCGGGCGGCAAAATGCGAAAATTCAAAGGAGATGAACCCCCCGCCGACAAAAAGGATGCGTTCGGGCAGCCGGTCCAAATCGAGGAAATCATCGCTGGTGATCGCATGTTCGGACCCCTCGAAAGGCAACGGCATGGGTCCGGCGCCCGCAGCGATGATATAATAGGCCCCGCGAATCTGCCTGCCGTCCACCGCCAGTCGATCCTCGCCGACAAATGCAGCCCGTCCCGGAAGAAAATCGATGCCGGCTTTTTCAAAACCGGTTACCGTTGCTTGGGGGATATTTCCGGTAAATGAATTTTTCTCCTCCCGGATCGCGAACCAATCCGCTTCCGGTAGGATTGGCATCCCTTTGCGCTTCAAATGGCGGGATTTGGCGACGGCTTCCGTGACTTCGTAAAACCATTTTTTCGGCTGGCAGCCGGAAAGGGCGCAGACCCCGCCCGGCCGGTCGCTTTTTTCCGCCACAGCCACCCTCAAGCCCTTTTCTCTCAAATCATGGGCAGCTGTCTGGCCGCTGGTTCCTGAGCCGATGACGACAACATCATAAGCATCCATTTGTCCTCCCGGGCACCCTTTGAAGGTAGGATAAGAACTTGCGCTCCACCGGGTAGAAAATGGCAAAAGGGTGAGGAGATGTCAATGAATAAAACAGACGGGGATCGGTAAAGACCCCGGAGGGTGCGGCTTCCCGCACCGGACCTCCCGGCTGTCCGCTTAAAGAAAACGCCCCGGCCGGGTGTATATGCGTTGGCCCTGATCGTTCCACCGGAACGGCTTGCGTTGAAGATCCCTCCATGGTAAGAGTCGATCCGGTTGGAGGCGGCCGGTATGTGTAACCGCACAGGTTCGACACCCCCTTCGGGGCTTCCCTTCTGGAAGGAAAAATCCCTCAAGGCGATGACGCGCTCGGAGTGGGAGTCGATTTGCGACGGCTGCGGGATCTGCTGTCTTCACAAGGCGGAAGATGAACATACCGGGGAAATTTTTCTTACCGCCGTGGCCTGCAAGCACCTTGACCTTCGGACCGTCCGCTGCACGGTGTATAACGATCCCTTCGTTGAAGCATCCCTGTGCAGGCGATTGACCCCGGACACCATACAGGAGATGACGTGGCTTCCCGAGACCTGCGCGTACCGTCGACTGTGGGCGGGCAAAAACTTACCCCGGTGGCATCCGTTGGTGACCGGCAGCCGCGAATCGGTTCATCGGGCCGGCATTTCGGTGAGAAACAGAGCGGTGTCGGAACGGTACGTTCACCCCGAGGACATGACCCGGCTGCTTCTTCGGGAAATCCCTGAGGATGCGCCGTAGGCCGGGCTCATAATCTCGTTGAAACTGAAGGCGCTTTCGCCCATACCGTTGCAGGTGGGGCATTCTTTGGTCCCCAGCCCGTCGCACCGGACACACGGAGACATCTGACCGCCGGATTCCTTCACATACCCCTGCCCCCCGCAATGGTCGCAGATCAATTCGCCGCTTCCCCCGCAACGGCTGCATCTTTTGCTCATGGATCCTCCCCTGCCGGATAGGGTGTTGAACTGCAGTTCGTGCTGTTGTTTATCGGCAAAAGCGGGGAAAACATTTAATCGCTTAAAGGGAGGCCGGGAGGGATTTTAAAACGATATCGTATTTATGAATACCTATACTTAGGATTTCGCCGGATTGTTGACGACAACGACCGGTCCGTCAAAGGCCGGAGCCCGATGGACCGGTTTGGCCGGCCCGGGTTCATGCTTGAGCACCACGCCGAAGTCGGGCACCGGGATGCCGTATCGTTTCCGCCGCTGATGGAGGAATGGGTTTCGTCGCTTCTTGAGCTGGGTGCCGGAAGGGGTCTTGTCTTTCAGGTCGAATGGCTGGGCCACGACGGTCCCCGCGCATCGGGCGTCCTCGAAAAACTTTTCGCCGCGCTCGGATCTGACGATCACCCAGGTCCATCCGGGGTCCCCCGGCTTCATCGCCGAATCCCAGAAATCCCCCAACGCGATGTCGGCAAGCTCCGCGCAGTGATCCAGGCACACCATGCACCGGTCCCGCTGCCAGCTGCTGAACAGATGATGGTAGACATACTCGTGCCGGTCGACAAGCATCTCGGTGCCGTCCTTGGTTTTCACGCAGAACCGTCCCGGCCAGGCGCCCCACCGGTAGTCGATGGCCTCAACCGAATCGAGCGAACGGATATCGCAGTATTCCGCCAGCAAGTGCCGGGTCCCTTCGAAATGAAATTGCGACACACAAAACAGGCCGAGGACCAACTGGATGCTGTCGGCGATCTTCCTGGGCCTTCCCAGCCGCTGAAGTTTTCTTGCGCCGTGAACATGGCAGGGGCAACCGATCAGCCCCAGCCGGGAGAGACCCTTTTCCAGAACCGCTTCGGATAGAACCGCATTGACCGGAGGATTACCCCCGTACTTGCTTCTGGCGTACCGGGGCAACTCGCGGCTGTCGGTAACGATCCGCCCCTCCGCCAGACAGGGCTTCTCCGCATTGAATCCGGCAACCAGCGCACCGTCGATCATCCCGGTATCCAGCGCATGGGCCAGCAGGGCGGTTGCAACCCCGCCGGATGCACCGGCCCTGCGAATCGCGTCGTTTCCGGCACAGGCTTTATAAACCGAACGATAGACACCGATTTCGTCCCGTTCCGGGTCTCTGCGTTTTCCCAAAAACGCCTGCTCGAGGTCCAGCAGCGGGATCTCCTTTCCCGGGCAGACCGCTACACAGATTCCGCACCCGTCGCATCCGGGACGCAAAAACACCGGTTCCCCGTCTCCCTGCACCCAGTCCATTGCGAGAAGCTTTTTGGGGCACACCCCCACACACAGCCCGCAGCCCGTGCACAGCCCCTTGTCCACCACGGTCTCCATCAACGTCGTGACATCGGCTTTCGCCGTCTTCCTCCCCATATCCCCGTCCCTTTCCGCTTCTCGTTCAATCGGTCTTCGATCGCCGACCCCAGGTGTCCGGATGGACATCGATCCCCCAACGGTCAAAGCATCCGTTCAAGTTCCTCTTTTGTGGGAATATACTTTGCTTCAAATTCCTTCCAAAACTCCGGATCGTCTTTTTGCCAGTCTACACCGAATTTACTGTCGAAAAACGGTTTGAGCCTGGCAAACCAGCCGCGCATCCGTTTTTCCTTTCTCGGCTCCCGGATCATTTCGGCAAGATACAGACCGATCTCATGCATATTTTCTTTGGGAATATAGGCAGCGGCACCGATTTTCAAAGACCTTGTCAGGCTCTCGGCGCTCAGTGCATGTGCCGTGAGCATCAGCGCGGGAACGCCCCTGTTTCGGGTAATCTCCAGCAGTTCATAACCGGAAACCCCCATGATATCCAGAATGGCGGCATCGTATCGATTTTTTTCAAGAAATTTTTTGGCTGTCTGAAAATCCGGAGCCGCATCGATCCGGCACATGTCCAGAAGCTCCACCAGTGTTTCCAGCACATCCGGCTCGTCATCGACGATAAGAATCCGTTTTCCTTTCAGAAATTCTGCGGGGTTCATGCCGACCTCCCTTCTCGACGGCGGGTTTCCGGTTTTCGACTAGAGGTCATTATTACAGAATCCCGCCCCCTGTCAACGCGCCCCCGTTTGGGTATCGTTTCCGTCACCGGAACCCGGTGCCCTGCCATCCCTCCCAAGCCCCAAATCCACAATCAAAATTCGATCATGGGGCCTTCCATTATCGCTTTTAAATCCCTCCCGGCCTCCCTTTAAAAAAGGGAAAAGGGCGATTTGTCTCCCTTTACCGAAGGAAGGCAAAGGATTTCCCCCATTTTTCAAAGGGGGTCAGGGGGATTTCTTCAAGGGATTCCATTTGGGCCATCCAGCCGGATGCGATGGCCCTGCCCTCTGCCTGCCGGGGTGTTGACGACTCCGGCCGGCTGTGAAATGATTCGATCGTTAAGTGGAGGCGCCAATGAGAACCAAGCACAGGATTTTATTCCAAAACTCCTGCAAACTGGCCGACATCCCCGGTGGGAGCGTGGATCTGGTGCTTACCTCCCCCCCCTATCCCATGATCGAAATGTGGGATGCGGTATTCTGCGATCAAAACCCTGCCGTCTCCGCCCGATTGCGAAAAAACGACGGGGCCGGGGCCTTCGAACAGATGCACCAGGTGCTCGATCGGGTGTGGGACGAATCCTTCCGGGTGCTCAAAGACGGGGGGTTGGCCGGCATCAACATCGGGGATGCGACCCGAACCCTGGATGGCCGGTTTTGCCTCTACCAAAATCACTCGCGGATCATGCGCCGTCTGCTGGAGCTGGGGTTCCACTCGCTGCCCTGCATCATCTGGCGCAAGCAGACCAACGCGCCGAACAAATTCATGGGTTCGGGCATGCTGCCCCCGTCTGCGTATGTCACCCTCGAGCACGAATATCTTCTCATCCTTCGAAAAGGGGGCAACCGGAAATTCAAGACCGAAGCGGCGAAGATGCTGCGCAGGGAGAGCGCCTTTTTCTGGGAAGAAAGGAATGTATGGTTTTCGGATGTTTGGATGGATTTAAAAGGGGTTTCGCAAAACCTCTTTGAAGATTCGATCCGGAGCCGCAGCGGTGCCTTTCCCTTCGAACTGGCCTATCGGCTGATCAACATGTTCTCCATCAAGGGGGATACGGTGCTGGATCCGTTCCTCGGAATCGGAACCACCCTCTATGCCGCCATGGCAACCGGCAGAAATTGTATCGGGGTCGAGATCGATGAAACTCTCAACGGCGCCATCCGCTCAAAGATCGACACCATCGTCCCCTATGCAAATGCCCGCATTCAGACCCGGATCCAGCGGCACCTGGAGTTTGTCGAGCAATACCGGGAAGCCAAGGGCGGGTTCAAGCACCTCAACCATCCCTACGGGTTTCCGGTCGTCACCAGGCAGGAGTCCGATCTTCTGTTCAATCCGCTGTCGACCCTCTGGGTCCGGGATTCGAAAAACTTCGAAGTCGACTACGCCGACGCCCCCCAGCCCGAGTTCATTGGCGACTGGAACGCATACCGGGCGGGCGGCGACCGCGTAGCGAAAAAATCCTATAAACGGCTCTCCCAGTTAAAACTCATGGAGTGATCGATTCATCGCCTCTGTGCAACGGCATGGGAGATATACGGCAGAAGGATACTTTGCCCTGTTAAAACATCTTCCGATATGGTATCGGTTTATAAAACTGGATGGTTTGGAGAAGGAAGCGGATAATGAAATTATTTCTTATCTTTTCAGCGATGCTCTCTGCAGCCCTCCCGGTGTATGGGTTTGTGCAGGAAGACCCGGGCAATCCGGTCTGCATCCTTAAAACCGGCATGGGGGATATCTCCGTTGAGCTGTATCCCAGAGAAGCCCCCAAGACCGTGGAAAACTTCATCGCTCTTTCATCGGGTCGAAAAGAATTTTTCGATGCAGCCAGGCAACAGAAGGTTCAGCGCGCCTTTTACGATGGGTTGATATTCCACCGGGTCATCCAAGATTTCATGATCCAGGGCGGCTGCCCCAAGGGGGATGGAACCGGGGGCCCGGGCTTTGAATTTGAAGATGAAATCAATGCAGCGGCGTTGGGGCTCGACAAAATAAAGGCCATTCAGCCCGATGGACGCACGCACCCCTACCTTCTGGTGCGCAACCCGCAAGATTTCTATCGCGTCGTCCTCGGCCCCCTGTATGCCAGGATGGGGATCCACTCCAGGGAGCAGTTTGAAGAACGGAAACAGGAGGTCGAACAGCGGTTACAGCAGATCACCCTGAAGGAATGCTATGAAAATTTGGGGTATGAATACACCGATGCGCTGCCATCCCGGCAGCCGGTGCGGGGGGTCGTCGCCATGGCCAATTCCGGCCCCGGCACCAACGGCTCCCAGTTTTTTATCCCTTTGGTGGACACCCCGTGGCTTGCCGGAAAGCATACCGTGTTTGGAAAGGTCATCGAGGGGATGGATGTGGTCGACAGGATCGGAGTGGTACCCGTCTCGGAGGGGGGAAAGCCCCGGACCGACGTGGTGATTCAATCCCTGCGGCTCTATGAGCGGAAACAGCCTGAATAAAAGGAGACAGACGCTTGGTAAAACTCGAAACCAGCATGGGCGAAATTGTTTTGGAACTCTATGCGGACAAGGCCCCAAAGACCGTGGCCAATTTCCTGTCTTATGTCAGAGACGGCCACTATGACGGGACCATTTTTCACCGGGTCATCAACGGCTTTATGATCCAGGGCGGCGGTATGAACGCAGACATGCAGCAAAAGCCGGTTCGCCCGCCCGTCATAAACGAAGCGGACAACGGGCTGAAAAACGACGCCTACACCGCGGCCATGGCCCGGACCGGCGATCCCCACAGCGCCACAGCCCAGTTTTTCATCAATGTGAAGAACAAT
>ENA-OSEO01006396-OSEO01006396.1-sediment-metagenome-genome-assembly--contig:-NODE-6396-length-10600-cov-2.877696_pt1 | contig 10600 bp, 7 predicted proteins | sample MGYA00237883_ERZ534232 | MGnify/ENA metagenome assembly ERZ534232
CAGGTTCTCCTGCACGCCGACGCCCGCGACGTCCATCTGCGGCTCGATCCGCAGCACCACTCGGAACGTACTGCCCGGGAGGGCGGACGTCGTCGAGATCGTGCGGGTCACGTTCACCGCGAGATCGCCGATGTCGAGCGTCGCCGTGCTGCGGGCCGTCGCGCCCTCGTTGTCGGTCGCACGGAGGGTGATCCGCTTCGTCCCGCTCGTCGAGTACGTATATGTCGTTACCGGGTCGCTCGTCTTCTGATCGAACAGACCATCGCCGTCGAAATCCCACTCGTAGCTGACGATCGATCCGTCCGGGTCGATCGACGCGGACGCGTCGAACCGGATCGGCTGATTGATCCGCTTCTCCGCGGGCGACGTCGAGAACGACACGTTCGGCGGTCGATTCGGCGTTGCCGCAACGACGATCGGATCGATCAAGTTGAGCGCGATCGGCTGCGGAGACCCAACGGTCCCCGTTAGGAACTTCACTTTCGTGATCCCCGACGTGAATTGCGGGAAGAGCGTCATCTCAAACGTCGAACCGAGCGGCCCGAGGACCATCCCGTCGCTGAATCCGGCGTCCCAGGCCCAGGTCACCTTCGCATCCGGCGGCGTCACCGACCAGGTGTCGCGGAAGTCGAAACCATCGTCGCGGACGAGGAAGCTCGCCCCCGAAGGGACGCCGGACAGCGTCATCGTCGTCGTCCCGGCGGTCCCTCCCGCCGCGCTGAGGAGCACGAAGAGGGAGATACTCCCGTCGGCGGTGTTCTTGTACAGGAACAGGACCGCCGTATTCGCCTCCTCCAGTTTCGTGTTCGATATGCTGTTCGCGTAGCCGTAGAACGCAACGGCGGTCGCCGGATTCTCCAGCGGCTTGATCTGGACTCGCGTTTCCCCTTGACTGACAGTGAAGTAGCCCTCTGCCTGCCCAGCTGCGGTCAGCGCAAGGAGGAGAACGAGCACCGTCAGAACGAAGGGAAGGCCAAGTAGTCTGACCTTACGCACCTTCATTGCTACCTCCTTTGTTGTTCTCGTCATTGTCACCCGGAATCAAAGCAGCAATTCATCTTCACTCTAGCAGATCTCCTCTCTCTACGTCTGTAACACCGATTACGCTACCAGACGCCTCCTTTCGCGATCCGATGACCATTACAGTGCCACAGCGAGTTGATAGAGGGCCGCGTCGATCGCTCCCTTGGCCGCTTCCACCGGATCGGCGGTCAACAGCGACAGGAGAGGTCGATCCGCATAGGTGACCGTCGTCGTAAACCGGACATCCCCCAACGGACTGAAGACGGTCGCGAACAAGCCGACCGTCGCCTCCTTCTCGATGCCGAACAGCAGTCCCAGCGGGCTGATCAACAGCTGCAATGACGGGTCGAGGAACGACGTGGCGCCGAGCAGCAAGAGCGACCGCTCCGGCTTGTACGAGATCCGGTTCTCCCATCGCACGAAGCGGAGGATGATGATCTGATCCGCCCCCAGGGTCTGTGCAAGCCGGCGCATTCCGTCGACCGTGATGCTGTTCCCAATGTAGGTGTTCGTGATCCGCTGCGCGTACATGAGCTCGCCCTGCGAGCAGACTTCCGCGCTGGCGATGATCGCACAGCGCTGCGCCGCGTAGTTCTTCAGTAACTCGAGATCGTTCGCCGGGACGGGCGCCGCAGCCTGCACGAACACGGCGAGCTTCTGTCGCTGCGCCGCCGCGCCGAGGGCGACCGCCACCACCATCACCGCAACGACCATGCACGTCGCGAAGCTGCGGGATCGTATCACCATGCTTTCCCCACCACCCGTTCTGAAACCGGAATCGATCGCAGTGAAGTCTATCGGTGGGGATCCCGCGGAGAAAGGAACGGTGTCGACGTACCTTCCCGAGTTTGTCTAGAGGGCTGTGGACAGATGTCCCTATTCGGACCTAGCCTGATGCCCTATACGGCCTGCAGGCATCCGTGACCCCGGTCGGGTCCGCCGGGGCGGCGTCGCGAGCCGGAGCCCGCTGCCCGTGCGACGGAGGTACGATCGGTCTTCGAAGGCGAACCCGGATCGTCGAGGAGCCGAAAGGCCGGGGGCCGATTCGCGCCCGTTGGATGGGCTACAGCTCGAGCTCTTTGGGGGTCTGTGCGGCGTGCGGGTGGATCGGTCCTTGGTAGACCTTCAATTTGCGGAGCATTCGACGTCCGAGCTTCGTCTTGGGGAGCATCCGTCGGACGGCCTCGCGAACCGGGGTCGTCGGACGCTGCGCGATCAACCGGCGATAGGTCATCTCCTTCAACCCGCCGATATACCCGGTATGACGCTGGAACAGTTTCTTGTCCCACTTCTCCCCGGTCAGCTCGACCTTCTCCGCGTTGATCACGATCACGTAGTCTCCAGTGTCGACGTGGGGCGTGTAGATCGGCTTGTGCTTCCCCTGCAGGACGACCGCGATCTCACTCGCGAGCCGCCCCAGTCTTTGTCCGTCGGCGTTGACGAGATACCACTCGCGGTTCCACGTCGTTCCGATCTCTTCGTTCTTCGCCACGTACGTGCGCTGCATATCTGAAAGCTCCTTCGTGATCGCCCGTATCGACACCCGATCGAGGGTGGGATTATAGCGGCCCGCTCGAGGGGTTTCAAAGGCGCGTCCGCACGATCGTCTCCTCAGGGCGGGGCCCGACGGAGACGATCACTGCCGGCACTCCCGCCGCCGACTCCATCCGCTCGACGTACTGCTGCGCTTCCCGCGGGAACTCGTCGTACCCGCCCGCCGCAACGAGTGCCTCCGACCATCCGGAGACGTCCTCGTAGACTGGCTCGCACCGCGCGAGCTCGTCCGCCGAGAGCGGGAATCGGTCCGTCTCGCGCCCGTCGACCCGATAGGCGCGGCAGACCCGGATCTCGTCGAGCCCGGTCAACACGTCGAGCTTCGTCACCGCGATCCCCGTCGCCCCGTTCACCGCGATCGCGTGGCGGAGGGCGACGAGGTCGAGCCACCCACACCGGCGCGGCCGGCCGGTCGTCACACCGTACTCCCCACCGCGCTCTCGGAGATGGTCGCCCAATCGCCCCTCGATCTCCGTCGGGAACGGCCCCTCCCCGACTCGGGTCGTGTACGCCTTGACCACCCCGAAGCGATTCGGGACGTGCGGCGCGGGGATCCCGATCGAGTTCCCGAGCCCGGCGAACGTCGTCGATGAGGACGTCACGTACGGGTAGGTCCCATGGTCGACGTCGAGCAGCGCCCCCTGCGCCCCCTCGAACAGGACCGCTCGCCCGGCGTCCAGCGCCTCGCGGATCGTGACGGTCGCATCCCCGATCGCGCCGAGAAGAGGGCCCGCCGTCTCCAGGAGCTCATCGGCGAGGGAATCCGCCGAGAGCGAGTCGATCTCGCTGCGACCGCCCCAGGTCCGCTTCAATCCCTCCACCCGCCAGCCCAGCCGCTCCCGCAGGACCGCCGGCCGGAGGAGGTCGCCGGCCCGGACCCCGACATGAGCCGCCTTGTCGCGATATGCCGGTGCGATCCCGCGCCGCGTCGTTCCGAAATGCGATCCGCTCCCCTCGATCTCCTCCAGGATCCGGTGATACGGGAGGATCAGGTGGGCGTTCTCCGCGATCACCAATCGCGGGGGCGTCCCGACGTGAGCAGCGATCGTTTCGGCCTCGCGGCGGAGGACTTCGACATCGACCACCATCCCGCCGGCGAGGACGTTCGTCGATCCGGTATAGAACGCCCCGGCGGGGACCAGATGCGTCCCGAACTTGACCCCGCGGTCGATCACCGTGTGCCCCGCGTTCGGCCCCCCGTTGAACCGGACGATGACATCCGCCCCCCGGGCGAGGAGATGCGTGATCTTCCCCTTCCCCTCGTCTCCCCACTGCAACCCGAGCACCGCCGTCGCGCCGTTCATTCCGTCCCGCCCTCCTTCGGTCCCTGCCGCGTCAGTCCGAGCCGGACCGGCTCGCCGTCGAGCTCTGCGTCCACAACGTGATCCGACGTCCCGTCGAGCCCGCGGGCGATCTCGATCGCGAGCACTTCCTCGCCGATCTCCTCCTCATGCGCAGCGACGAGCCTCCAGACCGCGTCGCCGGACTCCACCTGCAGGCGGATCCGGTCCGTCACCTCGAACCCCGCCTCCTTACGCGCGAGCTGGATCCGGTGGACGAGTTCCCGCATCCGGCCGAGCGCACGGAGGCGATCATCGATCGACAGGTCGAGCAGGAGCCGGATCGGTCCGTCCGCCGCATGCACGAACCCTTCGGGAACGCCCCTCTCGAACGCGATATCCTCGTCCCGCAGCTCGATCGTCCGTCCGCCGACATCGATCACCGCCGATCCCGTCGCGAGCGCTCGTCGGAGCGCCGCTGCGTCGCTTTCCTTGATCGCCGCGCCCGCCGCCTGCGCCGCCGCGCCGAGCCGAGGACCGAGCGCCCGGAAGTTCGGGGCCGCTTGCTCGGTGAAGAGTGGATCGAGACTCCCGACGAATTCCACCGATTCCACATTCAGCTCCCGCTGGAGGAGCGCGCCGACGTCCTCCCGAACGCCGCCGTCTGAGATCTCGACGATCACCCGGGGGAGCGGCTGCCGAACCCGAATCCCGGCCTCGTTCCGCGCTTGGTGACCGAGCGCCGCGATTCTCCGGGCGAGCGCCATCTCCCGCTCGAGCTGGTCGTCGCCCCCGCCGTCCTCCTCCCCCGTCGGATAGGGGCAGAGGTGGACGCTCTCCGGCATCCCGTCGGTCCGCAGCGGCCGGTAGACGGCCTCCGCGAGAAACGGGACGAACGGCGCGAGCAGCCGGGCGAGATCGACCAGCACGCCGTGCAGCGTCTCGTAGGCGGCGATCTTGTCCGGGCCCATCCCGCCCTTCCAGAACCGCCGCCGTGACAGCCGGACATACCAGTTCGACAGCTCGTCGACGAACCCCTCCAGCGCCGCGGTCGCCGCGACGACATCGTACGCGTCGAGCCCGCCGACGGCGGCCCGCGCGGCGGCAGCGAGGCGCCGGCGGATCCATCGGTCGAGAACCGTCCGATCCGCATCGTCGCAGTGGTGGATCGTCGGATCGTAGCCGTCGATCGACGCGTACAGCGCGAAGAAGTCGCAGGTGTTCCGGACGGTGTCGAGGAATCGGTACAGAGGATCCTGGACGTCGGCGACCGAGACCCGCTTCGACTTCCACGGCGCGCTCGACGAGCAGAGGTACCATCGGATGCAGTCCGCGCCGACCCGATCGATCAGCTCCCACGGATCGAGGACGTTCCCCTTGCTCTTGCTCATCTTCAGGCCGTTCTCGTCGAGACCGAGTCCGGTCCCGATGCAGTTCCGATACGGTGCCTCCCCGTGAATGATCGTCGACGTCGCGAGGAGCGTGTAGAACCAACCGCGGGTCTGCTCCATCGCCTCGCAGATGAAATCGGCCGGGAAGCTCTCCCGGAACCGCTCCTCGTTCTCGAAGGGGTAGTGCCACTGTGCGGTGTGCATGCTCCCCGAGTCGAACCAGGTGTCGATCACATACGGGACGCGGCGCATCGTCCCCCCGCAGTCCGTGCAGCAGAGGAGAACTCGGTCGATGTACGGACGGTGAAACTCAACGTCGGCCGCAACGGCCGGGTCCGTCGCCCGATCGACGAGCTCCGCCCGGCCCCCGATCGACGCCGTCGCCCCGCATCCCTCGCAGACCCAGATGTTCAGCGGCGTCCCCCAGTACCGATCCCGGGAGAGGGCCCAGTCCTTCAAGTTCGCCAGGAAGTCGGCGAGGCGACCTTCGCCGACGTGGGACGGATACCACCGGATCTTCGCGTTCTCCTCGATCATCTCCCGCTGGAACGCCGTCGTCCGGATGTACCACGAATCCATCGCGTAATAGAGGAGCGGCGTGTCGCAGCGCCAGCAGAACGGGTAATCATGCCGGTACGCGTCCGAGCGATAGAGAAGGCCCCGCCCCCGGAGATCATCGAGGATCACCGGATCGGCGTCCTTGACGAACGCCCCGGCGCCGAGCGGGAAGGCGTCGGTGAACCTCCCCCCGAGATCGACGGGCTGCACGAACGGGAGGCCGGCCTCCTGTCCGAGTCGGTAGTCGTCCTCCCCGAACGCAGAGGCGATGTGGACGATCCCCGTCCCATCCTCGAGGTTCACGAACCCCGCGGGAAGGACGCGGTGCGCGGCGGGATCGTCGGTCAGACGGTAGGGCGGCTCGTACCGGAGACCGACCAGATCCGCCCCCGGCACCTCGCGGACCGTTCGGTGCGGGCCGACGACGGCCCGCTCGGCGAGCGCCCGCGCCACGATCAGCCGCTCCCCGTCCGCCTCGATCTCGACGTACATCGCCTCGGGCGCGACGGCGAGCGCCACGTTCGCCGGGAGCGTCCACGGCGTCGTCGTCCACGTCAGAAGCGCCGTCCGATCCGGCCGTTCCCGCTTGTACACCGCATCGCGGTCATCGATGATGCGCATGCGGACGGAGACCGACGGGTCCTCAACCTCCCGGTACCCCTGCGCGACCTCGTGCGACGACAGCCCGGTCCCGCAACGCGGGCAATACGGGAGCGTCTTGTGCCCTTGATAGAGGAGTCCGCGATCGAACATCGTCTTCAGTTCCCACCAGACCGACTCGATGTAGTCGTCGTTGTAGGTGACGTAAGCGGACTCGAGGTCGATCCAGAACCCCATCCGCTCGATCATCCGCTCCCACTCGCCTTTGTACTTCCAGACGGACTCTTTGCACTTCTGGACGAACCGCTCGACACCGTACGCTTCGATCTCCGGTTTGCTGTTGACGCCGATCTCCTTCTCCACCTCGAGCTCGACCGGGAGTCCATGGGTGTCCCATCCGCCCTTTCGGCCGACGTAGCAGCCCCGCATCGTCTTGTACCGCGGGAAGAGGTCCTTGTAGACCCGCGGCATCAGATGCCCGAAGTGGGGCCGCCCGTTCGCCGTCGGCGGCCCCTCGTAGAAGACGTAGCGAGGCCCGCCCGCCGTCGCCTCGAGCGACTTCTCGAACACCCGGCCGGCCCGCCAAAACGCGAGCACCGCCTGCTCGCGAGCGACAGGGTCCCGCTCGAGCTTCTCGTACTGTTTCATCGCCATGTTCGCACTCCGATCAACGCACCACCCAGAAGACCCACACGAAATACACCGGAACCAGCAAAGCGAGAGGCGCCCCGTCAGCGGGGCATCGGAATGTAGATGAGAAGTCGTCGATACAGCGGTCGTCGCGTATTCATCGCCGAATCCCGCGGTCAACTATAGCCGTGACAAACTCCGTCGTCAAGCGATCTTCCCGGCATTGCGGACCGATCCCCCCTCGGGTAAGGTGAGGAAGTCCGCGGCCCCGCGGACAGAGAGGAGCCCCCGCATGAGCCTCGTATCCCGCCTCGTCGCCGTCTGCCTCGCCCTCGGCATCCCCGCCGTCGTTCTCGCCGCGCCCCTCCCGTGGGATGTTGCCGTCTACCTCTCCGACGAGGAGGGGCACGTCTGCGTCCTGAAGAACGATGACCTGCTCGGCTGGCCGCTGTTCATCGGTCTCCCGCTCCGGGCGACCGACGCCTACCGCTCGATCCTCCCCATCCCCGGGGACGGCCTCTACCTCGCCGATCCCTGCGCTGGCCAAGTGGTCCGGGTCGACGTCTCCAACCCGAGCTCCCGCCCGGTCTACGACGCCAGAGAGACGCCGGTCCCCGAGTGCACCAGCGACGCCTGCGATCCGTACGCCGGCTGGCTCTCTCCTCTCGCCCTCGCTGCAGATCCGGAGGGGGGACTCCTCCTCTTCTCCTCGCCCGCGTCGTGTGCGCGCGGCGACCCGCGGACCGAGGGGCTCTGGCGGGTCCCGTCTTCGCCGGACGGCGCTCCGGAGCGTTGCTTCCCGCCCCTTCCCGTCTCGGGCCTGTGGGGGACCCCCGCTCCGCCGGTCACCATGGCGCTCCTCCCGGAGGACGGGTCGGACGTCCCGACCGTCGTCGTTGCCCTCCAGGACGGGTCCGCCGGCCGGGTCTTCGCCGTCGGCCTCGACGGCGCCCCCGTCGACATCGAGCGGATCCTCCCAGTCGAATGGGACCCACCGTCCGTCCGAACCGTCCTCGTCGTTCGCGACGGCGCGTTCATCTGGCTCGACCGGAGCGGCCGCCTCCGCTGGGGGACCCCTTCGAAGACGGTCCTCTTGACCTCGCTCGGCCTCGACGTCGAGCTCCTCGCCGCGGATCTCGATCCCGCGGGGAACCTCTACGTCGCCGTCCGCGGAGACGCCGGTGGCCGCCTCTATCGGTTCCTCCCCGACGGGACCCTGATCGATCGGATGCCGATCTCGCTCCGGCCGGCGGCGATCGCCGTCGTCCCCCTCTCGACCGTCGGCGACTACTCATCCGTTCCCCACAGGGGAGAGTCGAGTGTCCATCCGAATCCCCTGACCGATGCAACCCGACCAGACCGCCGGCTTCGTCGATCCCCGTCCGCCGATCGACGATCATCGGGACATGCGACGATCGACGCCGAACCGTCCTGCATGCCGTCCCGGCCGCGCCGCCGTGAGGGTCGCCCTCCTCCTGGCGGCCGTCGCCCTGCTCGGCGGGTGTCAGGAGGCGGCGGGACCGATCGCTGTCCTCGACTGCGACGTCATTACCGGACCGGCACCGCTCGCGGTCCGCTTCAGCGTCGCGCGCTCGCGGCACCCGCAAGGTCGCCCGATGGAGTACGAGCTCGACTTCGGCGACGGGAGCGCCCCGGCGAGCGGAACCGAGTTCGGGATCGTCGTCCGCCACACATACGATTCCGACGGGGTCTACACCGCCGAGTTGACGGTCTGGGACGACCGCGGACAACGCGCGTTGGACCCTCGGACGATCACCGTCAACGCCGAGGGCCCGCCGATCGGTCTCCAGGTCGGCCGGAGCGCCCCTGACTTCACCGCCCGCACCACCGACGGCGGGACCGTCACCCTCTCTGACTACCGCGGCCGCGTCGTCCTCCTCGACTTCTGGGGGGCGTGGTGTGCGCCGTGCCGCCAGAGCCTTCCGCACCTCGATGCCCTCGTCGCCTCCTACGGCGCAGAGGGGCTCGTCGCCATCCTCATCAGCACCGATGCAGCGGAAGCCGACGCCGTGTCGTTCCTGGAGGCGAACGACTTCACTCGGTTCGTGAGCGTCTGGGAGCCGGGAGGAAAGTCGGGGAATCGGATCGCGACGCTCTACGGGGTCAGCAGCGCGGACGTCGGGATCCCCCGCACATTCCTGATCGATCGACAGGGCGTCATCCGCTTCGTCGGGCACCCGCTCGACCTATCCGAGGCATGGATCGAGTCCCTCCTCTGAGAGATTCCGCGCCCGTCCCGTCGGCGTCCCGCCACCGGCGGATCCAGCGGACGACGAGGGTGGTTCCGACGACGCCGACCGCGCTTCCAAACGGGAAGACCGCCGAGAGGCCGAACAGGTCACCGACGAGGCCGAACGCCGGCGGACCGAGCATCTGCCCGGCGGCGAACGCGGATCCCTGGAGACCCGCGAGCGTCCCCATCCCGTGGGTTCGCCCGAGCTCGGTCCGCACGGCGATGATCGACGCACGCGAGAGCGCGGAGAGCGCGCCGATCGCGAACGTGACCGCGAGGATCGCGCCGATGCTCCGGGCGAGCGGGACGAACAGGAGAAGAAGCGGTGCGGCGACACTCCCGATCAGGATCTGCGGGACCCGCGGGTAGCGGTCGGCGAGGACGCCGAACGGGATCTGGAGGAGCCCGCCCCCCAGCATGTACGCCGACAAGACGCCGCCGGCGGACGCCTCGCCGAATCCGGCGACCGAGACGGCGAACAGCGGGTAGAATGCGTTGAACCCCTGCCGCCAGAATCCGCGCGTCGCGACGTAGACGCAGATCCCCTTCACCGCGTCGTGCCGAATCACGCGCCGAAACGGGACGATCTCGCTGTGCCGCTCGCCCCCGACCGGATGACGCCGATGGTCGCTCGGGACGCTCCTGGACACCAGGACGAGCGCGACAACACTGAGGGCTCCCATCGCGTAGAACGCCGCCTGATACGACCAGATCTCGCTAAGCCCACCGCCGAGCATCGGCCCGAGCGCCATCCCGAGGAAGAGGGCCGCGTAGAAGAGGTTCATCGTCCGCCCCTCCCGCCCCGGCGGGGTGATATCCCCGATGTAGGCCTGGGCGATCGGCGTCACCATCACCGACGCGATCCCCTGGACGAACCGGAAGACCCCGAGTTCCCAGAGGCTCCCCGCCGTAACATAGAGGATGGAGACGACCGAGAACCCGAGCAGCCCTCCGATCAGGATCCGCTTCCGCCCGATCCGATCGGAGATGCGACCGACGATCGGACCGAGCAACGAGCGCGAGACGGAGAACGCGGCGAAGACGAGGCCGATCGACAGTCCACTCGCGGCGAACGTGTCGGCGTAGAGCGGCAGGATCGGCGCAATGATCCCGATCCCGATCATCGCGACCGCGACGGCGATGAACAGGCTGACGAACGCAGAGCGAGCGCTTCGGCGGATCCCAATGGGCGATATCACAACGCGAACCAGAATACACCGTTCTGTACGACACTTCCACTCCGTGCTTCTTGCCGGCCCCGCCGGCCGGGAGTATGATCCGCCGGCATGCCCCTCTCTACGGAAGCGTTC
>ENA-OSEO01006398-OSEO01006398.1-sediment-metagenome-genome-assembly--contig:-NODE-6398-length-10597-cov-5.313118_pt1 | contig 10597 bp, 7 predicted proteins | sample MGYA00237883_ERZ534232 | MGnify/ENA metagenome assembly ERZ534232
CCAATTGGCTCTTTGTGGGGCAAACCAAAGGCAGTGCCAAAAACGGTAACGTCTATCTCCATCACGGCCAACCAAAAGCCATATGCCTTTATCCCTTGCATCGTCACTTTAGGAGGAGACTTCTGGATGACCAGGGATGAGGCAAAGGCAATATTAGCTCTACCCCACGAAAAGGCCGTCCATACCATCCTTGTTCTGGCCCAGAAGGCAGAGAAGTACGATCAGATCGTTGGTGCAGTGAGCCCCACCACCCCTTCGGGAATGACACCCGTTTATCTCAAGCCAACCCGGGGCAAGAGGAAAAAGTCCCCTGGTAGAAAAAAGGGCCACCCGGGCATATCCCGCCTTCGACCGGAACAAGTGGATCATTTCAAAGAGCATACCCTGAAGCGTTGTCCTGAGTGTCACAGTCCTGTACAACGCTCTATCAAAACCTACAAGCGCTATACGGAAGATATTCCTCCGATTGAAAAACCAGAGGTGACAGAGCACACCCTCCACGGATATTGGTGCTCAACGTGCAAAAAAGTCGTTTTCCCCACCCTTACCGATGCCCTGCCTAACGCCATGATCGGTTTGCGCCTGCTGGTCTTCACGGCCTGGCTCCACTACCTGGTTGGAGTGAGCGTCAACAACATCGTCAAGATCCTCTGCGTTGTCTGCCGCTTCAAGATCAGTGCAGGGGGATTGACCCAGGCATGGATAAATTTGGCTCATCTTCTGGAACCCGCATATAAACATATCGCAGAAAGAATATCCCAGAGCGGGGTATTGAACGCCGATGAGACCGGGTGGCGCCTGAACGGCATAACCCATTGGCTTTGGTGCTTCACCACCAAAACGCTCTGTTACTATCTGATCACCAAGAGCCGGGGCTCCCCGGTCATCCGGGAAGTCTTGGGCAGCATGTTCAACGGGATCCTGATCTGCGACTTCTGGGGAGCCTACAACAAGATCACTGCCCTGGCAAAGCAGAGATGTTTCTATCATCTGTTCACCGAACTGGCCAAAGTGGACAAAGTCAATAGATCCGAAAGCTGGAAGGCTTTCCGCAAATTACTACTGCGATTGCTTAAAGACGCCATCCGGCTCTCCCAACGAAAGGCCCAGCTCAGCCCGGAAAAATACGACAGGCTGAAAGGCAGACTGCACGATCGCCTTGAGGAGATCCTGCAGGTCCACCACTTTGGCGACAAGGATATCAAAAGGCTCGTTAAAAGACTCAAACGCCACAAAGCAGAACTCTTCACATTTTTGGAGCATGAAAATGTCAGCCCCTATAACAACCATGCGGAGCAACAGATGCGCAAACCCGTTCTCACAAGAAAGGTGTCCCAGCAAAACAGATCAGGACAAGGGGCCAAAACCCACGCTATCTTAATGAGCTTGTTTCGCACAGCAGAGCTTCAAGGCCAAAACCCCATAGAGGCAGTTCTGTGCTCGGCAAAATCGGCTATCGCCGACAAAGCAGTCAATAAGGTCCCCCTCAAATTGGCTGCATAGGTTTTCAAAGAGCTAAAATGTTACAAAATAGGATTCCTTCAAAAGGTCGCGCATCGCATCGTCCAGGTTCAAGCGCCCCTCTTCGACCAGACACATCAACACAGTCGCACCGAACGGCTTTGTGAGTGATGCGATGTAGTAGGGCGTATTTTCCGTGGCTTGTATCTGATTTTCGATATCTGCGTAGCCGAAGCCTTTTGCGAAAGTAACGTGCTGTTCTCTCAGAACGGCTATCGACATTCCGGGGATCCTCGACCTCTTTTGCAGATTCTGCAGCTCCTCTTCGAATCTTTGCATCGGATCAAGGATCTCTGGTCGTGAGGGAACGGTCACATCAGGCTGAGCACAAGCCGCCAGGAGGCTTATCATGGCCAAGAAGGCGATTCCCAATATCGATCGGGGAAAAGATTTATTCACCGCAGACTCCTCCCCTGCTACGCGTTTCATAGCATCGAATGCAATACTATCAGGAGCACAAAATAGTTTACACAAGAGAAGTCATTGCGAGGAGCACCAGCGACGAAGCAATGTCATCGATGAGTCCAGCACCGGCATTGCTTCGCTCCTTCCAGTCGCTCGCAATGACCATGGCAGGACGTTGTGTAAACTGTTTCATGCTCCCTTCAATAACTACCCCCGGGACCGTATCAGGACTGCTGAAAGGTCCCAAACAAGGTCCCGGTTTCGTCGAACAGCTTGATGGTGTTGCCGTCTTGAACGACGTGAAAATACGATCTCAAGCCAAGAATTTTGAAATAGAACCTGTCACCAGAAATCCACCATTTCCCCTTGACTTTCAGGTCCTTGGTGGCGGAAAGCAGGAATGTGCCGTCCTTGAGACTGGAAATAGCCAGGAACTTCCCTACGGGGAATATGCCGACATTGGGGCCGACCCACCTGGCGCCATCTTCCAAAAGCTGATTCAGCTCCTCCTCCGTAAGCCTCGCAACGCTTGACGCTTCGATGGACGGGTCTTCGCCAATCTCCGTATCGCCGGCCGCTGAAAGGATGAGCCACAGGAGCCTCCCGATATGGTGCTCCATGGCGTGTGTCAGTCCCAAGTCCGTGTCGACTCTGTGCACGACAACCAGTTTCCTGTAAGGCAGGATGATGACCCTGTGACCGCCATACCCGGCAGCATAATAGCTGTGTTCTTTTATCTGCACATTTGGAAACAAGCCTCGATTCACACCGGTCCACCACATGTAGCCGTAGCCGCCGTCCATGCCCCTTTCGGAATATGAGGCCGTGCTTTCTCGGATCCACTCGGAAGATAGGATCTGCTGGTTTTGCCACCGGCCTTCACGGAGGAACAAAAGGCCGAACCGGGCAAGGTCTCTTGCACTCATGCGAAAGAGATAGTAGCGATGCATCGAGCGCCTGGGATCCCCATAATCAGCGCCGGTTGAGTACTTGCAGGAATTCACAGCAAAGTCTTCCATTTGAAGAGGAACGGCAATGCGGCGGTCGAACTCCTCGAATATCCCGGTTCCGGTCTCCTGCTCGAAAATCGTTCCGAGGGCGTTGAAGTCCCAGTTGTTGTAATACCAGAACGTGCCCGGCGCATGGCTGCCGCGCTTGGGCCGCAGAGCCTTCATATCCGCAGACTCCCCCAGCGCCGGATGATAAATGCCTGATCGGGCCTTGATGAGATCCCCGACCCTCGCTTGCTTTTCTTCGGGAGTCAAGGAGGGCTCAAAATCATCAATGCGGAGCTGTGCCAGGGTCGCGCTCAGATCAATGTCGCCCTCGTCAACGTGGATGCCTATCAGGCCGCTCAGGAGGCTCTTGCGCATGGAGTGGCACTGGAAATTTCTCGTGATGTCACCCCAGGCGTCAACCACCACCCCGTCGTCCACAATCATCACTGCAGCGGAGCCGATCTTTTTCGAGTAATCCCGCGCCAGCAGAAGTTTTTCGGATGACCACCCGAGTTGTTCAGGGCTTTCTGCCTTTTGCCAATGTTCTCCTGGGTACACGCCTTCGGCCGTCCCGTGACGGGGTGTCCAGACCGGCTTTGGCGCACAGGCAATAAGGGAGAGGCACAAGATGTAAAAGGCAAACAAATTTGAGTGGATTCTACGGCAAGATAGTCTTTTTCCTTTCATCATCCTCCTTTCATGCCTGGATTTCTCTCGTTGTTATTATCTATTTCGCTGGTACAAACCAACCAGCTCTGTCTTGGAAAGCACGTGCCCTTCCATGGCTTTTTCAAACTTTGCCTTGGTCGGCTGCTTGAGGTCAGGAAGGACAATGTCCAGTGCGTAGAGCTTGTGAAAGTATCGGTGTTTGCCGATAGGCGGGCAAGGGCCTCCGAAGCCTGTCTTTTTCCAGTCATTGAGGCCCTGCAAAGTTCCCTTGGGAAGGTCCTTTTCCTTGACTCCTTCGGCCAAGGAGCCGGCCGCAGCCGGGATGTTGTAGAGCACCCAATGAACCCAGGTCATTCTTGGGTTGGCAGGGTCCGGCGCGTCAGGATCGTCGACGATCAACGCGAAGCTCTTGGTCCCCTGCGGAGCATCGGTCCATGCCAAGGCCGGCGAAATGTCCTGACCGTCGCACGTGTGCTTCTTGGGGATATCTCCCTGGTTCTCAAAACTTGGGGATGTCAATTTCATGGGGGTCACCTCCTTTGCGTTTGTTGATCCTGTGAACGAAATCAGAAGCATGGCAATCACGGCTAAAGACCAATTTTTCATGACTCACCTCCGAGAAAACCATCCTGATTAGACCTGCCTGTGCGAATGGGAAATGCTCCCTGCAGGAGGCCCTTTGTCCTGTGAGGAGCTTGAGGTACAAAATTTATGAATCGATGGACTTTGGCAACCTGACAACAAATAAGGACCCCTCCCCCGGTTGGCTCCTGGCCGTGATCGTGCCGCCGTGGCGTTCGACGATTTTCATGCATATGGCGAGGCCCATCCCCACTCCTTCGTATTGCTCTTTGCCGTGAAGTCTTTCAAAAGGGGAAAATATGCGGCCAAGGTACTTCTCATCGAAGCCGATGCCGTTGTCTTGGATGCAAATCTCGAGGGATGAGTTTTTCTCGCTGGAGGATATCTTTATCTGAGGGGGAACTCCCCGGCGGTGGAATTTGAGAGCATTGCCGATAAGGTTTTCAAATAGCTGGACCATCTGCATCCGGTCAGCCCTGACCGCGGGTAAGTTGCCTGTTTCCACCACGGCTTCTGTTTCAGCGATTCGCACTTCGAGGTCGGATAAGGCGTCCTTCACCACGTCGTTGAGATCGATTTTTTCCAAGGGTCGCGCTTTTGTCGTGATACGGGAAAAGGCCAGGAGAGAGTCGATCAAAGTCTCCATGCGGACCGCCGCCTTTTGCGTTCGTCGCATGTAGTCGCGGCCGGGATCATCCAGGCCCTGCCGGCATTTTGACATCAGCAATTCGGTGAAAGTTCTCACCTTTCTAAGGGGCTCCTTGAGATCATGGGATGCGATGGAGGCAAATTGATCGAGCTCGGCATTCTTTTGCTCCAGTTCTCTGGCATATGATTTCAGGGTTGTTTCAGCCTCTTTGAGAGCGGTCACGTCAAGAACATTGCCCAGGATTGCAGTCTCCCCCTCATAAAGGATGAGAGAATTCCGCCTTTGAACCCAGATCACCTCCCCTCCTTTCCTCAGGCCTCTTGCTTCGTATTCCTCCGGCGCCCCTCTGCCCTCCACTCTTCTTTGTCTCATTTCTCCGATCAGGGGCCTGTCCTCCGGATGAGCGAGGTCGAGGGAGTCCATACCCATGAGTTCTTTTCGTGAATATCCGTAAATGTCTGCAAAACGCTGGTTCGCAAACACGATCTTTCCCTTCTGGATGATGTATATGCCGGTCAGCGAATTCTCGACGACGGTTGTGTACAACTCCTCGGTCTTTTGCTGCTCTTGAGCATGGCGCTGCAACTTTCGGCCAAAGAAGAATATGCCGGTGAGTCCTAAGAGCCAGAGGATGGAGAAAGAAATGCTGTGAGTCAAGATCTCTTTTTTCTGCGAAGCGAAGTAGGGTCCAAGAGGAACCGAAACACTCAATCCTCCCCGAATGTCTCCGGGTCTGTATCCCTGGTTTCCGTGGCATTTAAGGCAACCCTCTTCGGTCACCAGGGGTTTCATGAGCCGGAAAAAGGGCTGCCCCTCGATCTGTACGACTTCACCTACTTCCTCGACTCCCTGCTCGAAACAGACCAGGACGGATCTTTCCCAATCATCGGGGGACGTTTCATCCCTGAGAGGTTTGAGACTCGTGATGTGCCCGAGCACTCCGTACAAATCGGAGTAATGCTCCATCATCTGGCGAATCATGTAGGCAGGGTTCATCAGGGTGAGATATCTTCCGGACGGGGTAACGATGTCACGTTCCGGAACATTTTTCAGGAATGGGTTGGGCGCTGTTTTCTCCGACACGGGGACATAGACCCCGCCGTGCGACGTCGCCCAAAGGCGCGAGGACCAGTCCATGTTAAAATGGGCTGCCGCTTCCCTCTGCGCCATTTGGAGGGAGGTTTCCCTTATCGTTGCGATATCACGCAAGAAAAGACCCAGTACCATCGCGGTCCACACCACTGCGGTTATGCGGGAGAGCTTACTCACCCGCTCCGAGAGACCCCTAGAGACTTTCTCCGTCATGTGTCCACGTATTCGTCTTTAACTTGGTTTGATCTTGCAGCGTCATCGCATTCCAGGAGGCATTCTCCTCTAGATTACATCCGGAATCAATACAGGCTATCCTGTATTCGGTGTTAAGGGTTTCTCGATGGAGGTGGCAGGAAAACAAAGGGTTTATGCCGACCTTCGGCATTCCAGGGTCATGATCGAGGGCCGGATTGACATCTGCGATGTCCTCATCGGGGTAAATCGGGCATGATCCTTTCCCCATTCGATTGTGCCGGTCGGGAATTACATCGAGCCGGAAAAATTCTCCTCTGAAGAGTATCTCACGACCAATCTGCGGACACTGTCCACCAGATCGCCATAGCTCACGGGCTTGGCCACGTAGAGATCGGCGCCTGCCTTTTGGCACTGACGCTTATCTTCCACTTCTTCCGATGTCGTCCAGATAGCCACAGGGATTTTCTGCAGCTCGGGATCGGCCTTGATCTCGACAAGGGCTTCACGACCGTCTTTTTTGGGCATGTTCAGATCCAGGAGGATGAGGGCCGGTCGGGGAGAGAGCGCGGGGTCGGCGTAAACTCCGGATCGACGCAGATAGGCCATCAATTCTTCCCCATCTTCCACGAAACGCAGATCTCCACCGCTGTGGATATCGTCCAAGGCTTGCTCCATCAAGAACCTGTCGTCGGGATCATCTTCAGCCATGAGAATCGTGAAACACCTCATGCGCTCAGCCTCCATCATCTCCTGTTTCTTTCCCGTCACGTCGGTGATGTTCTCCCCTTCTCGCTTCTCTTGTTCAGCCCTCGCAAGCCTCATGATGAATTTTTTTGAGAAGCCAGGCCATGTTCTTTCCAAGGGTCTCCATGGTTCGGATGGCTTCTGCATCTTCTTTGACCTGGCCCGGGTCACGCCCTATGCCCACATTCCAGTAGCTTGATCCGACAATGATCATCTGCGCATGTTGAAAGAGGTGATTCATCGTGTCGAAGGCGCGGATCGCTCCGGCCCGTCTCACCGCAGCGACCGCAGCGCCCACCTTGCGCTTCAACAGACCCCCGTTGGCCCCGGACACCATGCCGCAGCGTTCAATCAGCGCTTTGATTGAGGCGGTTGCATCCGCAAAATAGACGGGTGAGCCGAGCAGGATGCCGTCCGCCTCGATCATTTTGGCCAAATACTCGTTGAGCTTATCGGTCGTGACTGCACACTTCTGATCTTTGTTGTCAAAGCACTTGTAGCAGGCGATGCACCCCTGGGGAGACTTGCCCGCGAGCTGAATCAGCTCGGTTTCAATGCCTTCCTTGGAAAGCTCCCCGAGCACCATGTTGAGCAGGATGGACGTGTTTCCGTCTTTTCGACCACTCCCGTTAAAAGCGACGACCTTCATGCCTCTCTCCTCCTTTTCAATTTTCGTCTAAGCTAATGCGGCTCGCTCATTGTCTCGCAATCCAGCATGCTCAGGTTCCCCTTTTAATCTATCGTCCAGGGCGTTTAAACAAAATTTCCCTGTCTGTCACATCAAATTCAGCATTCCTTTATGTCGCTAGCTTTCATATACAGTGTTGACTCCTTGAGCCCGTAAGTCAGAAACGGCCTCGCTCACACTTCGAACATCGTGCCCCACATATCGAAACACAAAGATAATGACTGGTTGCGTGCAGCCCAATTATCACTCGTCCCTTTCCTCAAAATCTTTGAATTGCTATATATCTAAATCTCCCCCGAAAAGTGATGCCCCTTGTCCAGTTACCAAGAAACGGATAGTCCATGATCTTTGTCGCTCCCTTCCCTCAAAATTCTTGCATTTCTTATAATCTAGATCTTCAGGAAATGACGATTTGACCAATGTCCTCCAGAAATGAAGGACATCATCGAGGACATGAGAGGACAAATCCGAGATTAAGAAAAGATTAATTTCCAGAACTTTCGTTAATCTATATTCTAGAATGAAGTCAATTAATTAGAACGAAAATTAACAAATTAACAAAAAGTTAGTAAACTCTTTATTATAACTCTTATATTTATTTATATTATTCATAATATTCTTTGTACAAAAAAGTTTGGTTACATTATTTCGTTAATTTGTTAATCTTTTTCCTTTTCTGTTTAAATTTCAATAATATACTAGATTAATTTACTTTTGAAAAACTAGCTTTTGTTAAGAAATTCTTAAGATTATTAAGAAGTGCAAAAATTTTGAGGAAAGGGGAGCACGACTATTTGACCCCGACTATTCCTCCCAAAGCTCTATTCCATTTCCTCCCATGTGACCTTCACCCCGGAAACAAAGAGATGATTGTTGTGCCTGCTGGAATTTCCCACCTCGTATCCTTCTTTTTCAAGCACTCTTCTTAGATCCCTTTTGGGGAAGACCTTCTCGAAACCCTCACTCTCACTGAAGCTGCAATAGGTCTGATACAACTCGCTGAACTTCATTCCCTCAGCGGCCGGATCTTTCTCAATGCACTGGGACATGAATGCACTGATACTCTTCCTCTGGTTCCGGTATTCACTCTTGGATTGCCTCATTGACACAGGCTCCGTGAACCTGAACCTTCTCCCTTTGAGTCTCTTGTAACCTTCGAGAGCCCAGTTGAAGATTCCGCTCAATTCCTTTTTCAGTTTCCTCGGGAGATCCACGTCCATCTCCTGCATCTTGAAGGTCCTCGGAAACGATATGAAATAGAGTCTTCTCATCATCCCGTGAGACATATCGTCGATGACCGGAATTTCGTTCATGGCCAGGAAGTGTTTTGCGAAGGGCTTGAATTTCACCGGCTGCTTGTAGGGCTCTCTTCCCGTGACCCAATCTCCTGCAACCGCAGCCTTTACCAGATCAGTGTTCACCTGCTTTCTCTGTGGGGTTTCCCCAGACACATTGAGCATTTTATCGAACAGGGAGAGGATGTAATACTCCTTGGAGAGGGCATTGAAACTTATGCTGCAAGCGTTGTGTTCACCGATAAGGTCAGTGAGCATGTTGATGAATACGGATTTCCCGTTGCTCCCACTCCCAATGAGAAAGAATATGGCTGGCATGGGAATGGATTTGTGAAGCGTGTAACCGACCGCCTCCTGCACGAAGGTGATGACATCTTTATCCCCAAGAAAGACTTCCTCCAGATATTGCAGGAACCGGGGACATTGAGCCGCAGGATCATAATCGTAGGGCAGGAGGTTCGTGGTGAAGACATCGGGGGTGTGATGGATGATCTCTCCGGTTTCAAGGTTGAAAAGGCCATTCTGTAGGCTCAGGAATTTGACCCTGTCCTGCCTTGCCTTTTCCCCTTTTATGAAGTTTCCTCCTGCACAGAAATGGAGGAATTCCCTGAGAGTCGGACTTTTGAAGTGACCGCGGAATCTGCCCAGCTCTTTCTGACAGAGAGAATTCAGGAGGGTTTCCCTGCAAGGCTCATAACATTTTCCGCTGTACATGAAGAAGGAGTTCTCATCCTCCAGGTATTTGAGCCTGTGCTTCCTGCTCATAAATTCCTCAAACTTAAGCACATTCAGCAAGTAGGACTCTCTCTCCTTTTGAATGGACCCGGATATGAACAGGGGGTCCATCCTTTCCTCCTCAGTCAGATCCAGCAGCTTCTTCGCACTTTCAATGCAATGGTCCAGGTATTTCTCTGGTGCCTGGTGTCCGCGGTATTTTTCACCAATGCCGTAGGATTCGAATATCTTCTTGATTTCCCCTTTCCCCAGGCCTTTGGAAAGAAGGGCAGTAACGACCGCTTGGTCTGCTTCACTTCTTGACTCATAGGAACTGTCTTTTCCATTCAGGATGAGGTTCGTGATTCGATCTGACAAACCGAGGCTGTCGAGAGTTTTGAGCCACTCCACTTCAGCAGCAATAGCATCAGTACTCTGTTTCTCAACCTCCATTACGAATTCATCATCCTTGGGCAAAAGGCTTTCAAAGTCGGAGACCTGGTATTTCGGCCCGTCCGTGACCACCTCCGTCACCTCTCTTGGGTTGTCTTTCAGCTTGAAGTTGAAGGTCCCGGGCACCCTCAGAACCCTGTCCAGATTGTGAGTGCCGCTATCTCCACCCAGCTTCAGGAGCAATGCCTTGTTGATGCTCTCAAGCTTTTCAACTCCATGCTCAAGAACATTTGCGGGCTCGTTCAAAACCCAGTAGCAATGGAACCCACCCCCGGAATGATTGACCAGGGTGGGGGCGGGACCGAAACCTTTTATGGCCTCCAATGCCTGGCCATAGGTTTCGTATCTCTGTTTTTTCTTGTGGCCATCAGTTCCATAATCCACCTCCGCGTGAAAGGTTACAATGTAGTGTATGTTCTGTTTCTTGCCCTGTTTTCCAACCCTGGGATTCACTCCAAGGTAGGTGTCGGTCCTTGAGTTGCAGAGGTCATAGGCCAGAAGCGCGGCATCCTGCGGATTTGCACAGAAATACTGTTCCGGGATACCACCTTTTGGAAATGTGCGGATTTCTATATTACCGGAGACACCAGTT
>ENA-OSEO01006399-OSEO01006399.1-sediment-metagenome-genome-assembly--contig:-NODE-6399-length-10597-cov-3.255323_pt1 | contig 10597 bp, 7 predicted proteins | sample MGYA00237883_ERZ534232 | MGnify/ENA metagenome assembly ERZ534232
AGGGCACTGCTATGGAATGGCAGTTACCAGCGCAAATTTTTACTCCGGAGCAGATGATTCTTCCAGATTAGGCTCAGATGAAACCTGGTATTTAGATCCATCCGAAAAAGTTTGGGGGAATATTGATATCAGTCAGGTGATACAAAGTGTAGAACCAATTAACAGTTTAAGAAACCAATCCCGACTGGATGACAACCTGACAGATATCCTGAACAAAATGTATGCCTCGTCACATCCATTGAATTTGGGAATATATCATGAAGATGAGGATGGAAATCGGGCAGGACACGCAATCACGCCCTATGCGATTGAACAATTGGATGAGGAGCAATATCAAGTTTGGATTTACGATAACAATAATCCTTATGCTGTGGAAACCAGTACCAGCTCTGAAAGATATATCGCATTCTCTGGTGTAAAGAATGATCAGGGCACATGGTTTCATGATCAATTGGGTTGGTTAGGTGAATCGGCCAAAATCCGTGTCAATGAAAATCCCGAGCCCTTACCAGCCGGGGAATATTATGATGCTCCCTGGGGGAAATTCCTTGGGATTATTGACCTCTCCGCAAACGCTGAAAGCCAGGTATTAATAACAGACTCTCTGGGGAGAAAAACAGGGTATGAGAACGGCATTTTTATTAACGAAATCCCCACCGCATACGAAAATATTCCTGAGATGAGTGGGCAAACATCGTACACCAATTTTATATTGCCATCGGATGAAACCTACACCATCACCCTGAATGGCACAGACCTGACCGAAGCCGAGACCGCCACACTGAGCCAGTTCGGGCCAGGGTTCGCCGTCTCGGTGGAGTCCCTCTCCGTCTCGCCCGGCGCAGAAAGCCAGGTCGCTGTCGCGGCGGATGGTTCGCAGGTCGAGCTGCTGGCCGGAGAAAACCAATCCGCCGCAGCGCTTTCCCTCGCGCTGGATGGCACAGACCACAGTACTTCGTTTTCCGTGACCGGGGCCGAGGTCAGCAGCGGCGCGGCTGTCTCACTCTCCGCGGACGTGGACGGCGGGGTAATGATCTACAATAACAGCGGCGGGGCTTCCGGCAATTACCAGCCGCGGGTCACCCGCGTTGGCGAAAACGGTTACCAGTTCTTCCTTAACCGCTCAGTAGAAATTCCCTCCAACGCGGCCCACGCATACGACACCGCCAGCTGGTTCGGCCCGGAGGCCATGACCGTCCAGATAGACCAGAACGGTGATGGTACCTTTGAGACCAGCGTACAGGTTAAAAACGATGCCGCTTACCTGTTCTTCCCCCTGGTCACGGAAAAACGGCCGGCAGTTAAAGAAGCGGAGCCCGGCCCGGAGCCGGGTGAAGACCAGCAGGCCGAACTAACTGTAGAATCTGCCGCAGTGCAGGAAGCTGTGCCGACCGCTGCACCCACTCAAGCCGCGCCTGCTGCCACCCAACCTGTACCCACTGCCACCGGATCACCAGCCCAGCCCGTGTTCCAGGCTGATCTGGGCGACTCCCGGCTGACCGTGATAAGCACGGACGCCGCAGCGCCGGAACAATTCAAAGCGGAACTGCGCGGTGATGCCATCATCCTGCAAAACAGCGGGCCAGAGGCCGCGTTCACCCTGGAAATCGAGACCCCTCGGGCGCCCATCGCCAGGCACACCCTCAAGATGAAGACCGGCCAGGTGTACACCCTGCGGTTGAGCGGCCAGGGAGTGGACCGCACACTGCGCATCGAGCCGGAAAACGGGCCAACCCAAAGCATCCCGCTGGACACCCGCCGCGGCTTGCCAATCCCGGTTTTTCTCGCCGCTGGTATACTGGCCGCCCTCCTGCTGACAGCCTGGCTGGTGTTCAGGCATCGATAAATCAGAGCGCTGAGCACGATCAGGTAATGTCGAAGCACATGCGAATGCAATAAATTATTTCACAATTAAGAAACTCTGTTTTTCTAAAAAACTGAGTTTCTCCTTTCAGGTGGCGCCCATTCTTTTTATGTCGCCGCAAACCGCCGGATGCTTCTCCGGTTTTAAGTGCCACCCTGATAGACCGCAGGGAACGAAGGATCTCTACGCCGCTTCCCTGCTGACCAGAGATCCTTCGCCATCCGGCTCAGGATCACATACCTCAAAGGCCATCATACATCACATCTCAGGTTTTATTGAATGTGGATTATCATACGTAGCTGTTTCGTTGCGAACCGTCCCGTACCTGCGGTGGGGCACATGGGCAACCTCCCCTTCTGTGCGATAGCCGTTCACTTTTGCGGGTTGGAGATTGCCGCACTCGCTCCACTCATTCGCAATGACATGAGGGGAAGGTGTTGTTTTAAATTAACCTTGCCGCTGCGAACAGCCCTGAGGAGTGAAGGTTCTATACGCCGCTTCCCGGTTGACCAGAGATCCTTCGCCATCCGGCTCAGGATGACAAACACCGCAAGTCGTCATGCAGAAAATCCGGCAATTTTACTGGTTGGAGATTACCACGCCCCTGCGGGGTTGCGGAATGATACCAGGGCAGAACCTCCGTGGTACAATCCTCAAAATTCCAATATCCGCGGAGACCCCGATGAAGATCCAACCTTTCCAGCTTGAACGTTATTTTGCCCAATACGAATTCAGCGCGCCGTATCTGCTCAGCCCCTCCGACTGCGAGCCCTTCACCCTGGCCGAGCTGCTGGCCCTGGCGGATTCCAATACCAGCCGCCTGTGGGACGACCTGTGGCTGGGCTACACCGAATCCCGCGGCCTGCCGGCCCTGCGCGCGGAAGCCGCCGCCCTCTACGAGCGCATCACCCCTGAAGACATCCTCATCCTGACCCCCGAGGAGGGCATCTTCATCGCCATGAACGTCCTGCTGAAACCCGGCGACCACGTCGTGGTTACCTTCCCCGGCTACCAGTCCCTGTACCAAATCGCCGAATCCCTGGGCTGCACGGTCTCGCGCTGGATGCCGCGCGATGAAGGCGGCGCACTGCGCTTTAATATCGACGACCTTGAAACCCTGCTGCGCGGTGATACCCGGCTGGTGGTGTTCAACTTCCCCCACAACCCGACCGGCGCCCTTCCCACGCAGGAAGAATACAGCCGCCTGCTGGCGCTGGCCGAGGCCCGCGGGCTGTACGTTTTCTCGGATGAGATGTACCGCTTCCTGGAATACGACCCCCGCCACCGTCTGCCCTCCGCCTGCGACCTGCACCCCAACGCGGTTTCCCTCTTTGGGGTCTCCAAGTCTTTCGCCCTGCCAGGACTGCGGATCGGCTGGCTGGCCACCCAGAACACGGATCTGATGACGCAGCTCGCCAACTTCAAGGACTACACCACCATCTGCTCCAGCGCCCCCAGCGAGGTGCTGGCCCTCATCGCCCTGCGCAGCCGGGAGCAGGTTCTCCGGCGCAACCTGGATATTGTCCGCGCCAACCTGGACACCCTGGATGCCTTCTTCGCCCGCCACCAGCGTACCTTCCGCTGGGCCAGTCCCGCAGCCGGGACAATCGCCTTCCCCGAATACCTCGGCCCGCAGGATGTGGACGCCTTCTGCGCGGACCTGGTGGCCCGCAAGGGCGTCATGCTGGTGCCCGCCAGTGTATTTGACCACCCTGGCCAGAACTTCCGCCTGGGTTTCGGCCGCCGCAGCCTGCCGCAGGCCCTGACAAAGCTGGAAGAATACCTCAACGAGTGATCGCTGGCAGGCATACACTCTCAATTACGGAATCACACAGGAGACGGAACCATCCGTCTCCTGTGTTCTGTTTCAACTTCGCTGCCTCGCTGCGGAGGCGTATGCTAAATACTTACGCCGGTCTCCGCGTCTGGCTCCGGCAGGTCCAGTGTCTCTGATGCCGCTGCCGGTTCGGGCAGATCGGGGACCTGTGTCCCCTTGAGTGTCTCACCCGTGCGCAGCTCGCGGTAGGCCAGGGTCCACACGCTGGAGACATAGGTCTCTTTCAGGCCGCTCAGGAAGACCAGCGGCAGCACCAGCACCAGCAGGAAAACCGGCGCGCCGATCACCCCGCCGGTGATCCACGGGATTGCCCCTTCAGCGAACAGTCTGGTGAAAGCCCCGGCTGTTAAACCTATTCCGCCGCCCAGCAGCGCCCCCACCGCCATCAACAGGAAGGCCACCGGGATGGTCAGGATGGCATAACCAATCTGCACGCCCACCATGATCAGCCACAGGATACCGACATCTTTCAGGTTGCGCCGCACCATCCCAAAACCCTCGCGGATCGAGTCAAATATACCGTGGTCCTCCAGCACGCAGGTGCGCCAGAAAAAGCGCTCCAGGATGCCGATCGCTACCGCGACCAGGATGATCGCTAGGATCGCCAGGAAGAACAACCCGATGGTGGCAATCACCGCGATGACTCCGCCCGGCGACTCGATATTGTTAATGAACATCAGTGCGGGAACCGCGGCGATCAGGACCAGCAGAACGAAGGCAATGATCATGGGAATAGCAATCATCAAGTTCATCAGGAACAGCCGCCAGGCCGCCCGCGACCAACCCAACCGCAAACCCTGCCTGAACCGGAGCTGCTCGCCGGTCTCTTCGGTATGGTCCACCATGCGGATCAGTGACACTTCACTGACCCAGCGCGCGATGCGGGAAATGATGAACAGCGCCAACCCGAAGCACAGCAGCCCAATAACCAGCGGGATCGCCGTCCTGGCAGCGGTTTCGCCCAGGCCGGATTCCACCAGCCGCTCAATGCCCTGCCCCAGCTCTCCAAAGCCCTCACGCATGCTTTCCGGCAGCCCGCTCATTCCCTCAAAGTTATGCTCGAACAGCGAACCGGAAGAATTATTCCCTCCGCCGCCCCCGGCGTTCGAACTGCCGCCACCGCCGCTGGAAGTGGTCAGCGCCAGGATGATGCCAAAGATCCACAGGGCGCGGTAGCGCCACAGGATGTTCCATGCTCGTTTTAAGATATTGATGTGATCCATTTTTCTACTCCTTATCTATCGAACCGCGTGAACCCGCGGTGATCGTTTCCAGTTTTTGATGGTGGCGCCGCCGCGCCGCCCAGGTGGCCAGCCAGCTCAGATAAAGCATGCTCACCACCAGCAGAGTCAGCAGCCCGCCGATGCCGCTTAACCCCGGCAGGCAGACGCCCGCCAGCCAGCACACCAGCGCCTGACCTATGGCTTCAACCTCCGGCGCCAGGGGGCTTTGCGGCGCGGTCCAGCCCGGCACGGCGAACAGGTTCGCCAGCATACTGTCTGGGGCCAGCCGCAGCACCGCGGTGACCAGCCACCCCACCAGGCTGGTGGTCCGCAGAAAAGCCAGCGCCCCCAGCAAGGCCGCGGGGGCCAGCATCCAGATGGCCCGCATAGCCTTCCCCCACCGGGTCGGCTCCGGCCGGGCCGGGATCCGCAACCGGACTTCGGCCTCAAATTGGTATGCGGGCTTCAAACCGGCCGCGGCGGGGCTTTCCGCCAGCAGCACCGAGAGGGTGTCCAACCGCGCAAGCGTTTCCCGGCAGCCCGCGCAGCTTTTCAGGTGGGCTTCCACCCGTTCCAATTGCGCGCCGCGCAGCTCGCCATCATGATAGGCCTCCAGCAACTGCGTTATGTGTTCGTTCATGATCCCTCCCGCGCCAGTTTGATCTCCTCAGAAAGCATTTCCAGCAGGCGTTTGCGGGCATAATTCAACCGGGACATAACCGTCCCCAGCGGGATGTTGAGCGTCTCGGCGATCTCCTGGTAGGAAAGACCTTCATACTCCCGCAGCACAAGGACTGCCCGGCTGGCCTCCGGCAAATCCAGCACCGCCCGGCGGACCCGTTCAGCCCGCTCACCCTGCTCCGCCCGCTCCTCCGGCGCGGCGCCGGGGTCCGGAAGGTCAATCTCCTCCGGGTTCAGGGTTTCCCGCTCGCGCCGCAGGTTGTCCAGGGCGGAATTGGCGGCGATGCGGTACACCCAGTTGCGGAAGGAAGAGCCGGGGCGGAACCGGGAAAGATGCTGCCAGGCTTTCAGAAAAGCCATCTGGGCCGCATCTTCCGCCAGGTGAGCGTCGCCGCACATGCGGTACACCACATTGACCACGCCCTGCCGGTGGCTGCGGACCAGCGCGCCAAACGCCTGGCGGTCTCCTCGCTGGGCTTTGCGTATCCAGTCAAGCTCCTGCTGGTCCGCTGTCCTTTCTGCCTTCAACGCATTATCCTTTCTACTGGGTTAACGAAGTACACCTGCTTTTTATTCGAAAAACGGATCACGATTCAGGGGTAAATTCATTGTAGCAAACCAACCGGGCGCTGCCACCCCCCGTCTGGGCAGTTGGCACGTACCCGGTGGGATAGAATCGCCGCGTTCCGCCATGTTGAAAGCCTTAAACCAACCGGCAGAACGATACCGGCATCCTCCAAAACGGTTTGACGAATGCGCGAAAGCACTGTATCATCTCATTATGCGGCGCGAAAGCCGCGCCAGACCCTCAGGCCCATGAAACCATCCGGACACACAACCCACCTCAAAGCCGTCCTGCAGGCCCTGCTGGTGACCTTCCTGTGGTCCACCTCGCAGATCCTGGTCAAGTTCGGCCTGGCTGATATCCCCGCGCTGACCTTCGCCGGGCTGCGCTACTTTTTGGCCTTCCTGGTCCTGCTGCCCATTGCCATCCGCGCCGGAGCCTTTCGCACGCTGAAAGGCCAGCCCCGCCGCAAATGGTTTCAGTTGGTGGTGCTGGGACTGCTGTACTACGCGGTCACCCAGGGCACGGTCTTCGTCAGTCTGGTGTATTTGCCGGTGGTCACCCTCAGCCTGGTGCTTTCCTTCACCAGTATCCTGGTGGCGCTGCTCGGAATCATCTTCCTGCGGGAGCGCCCCACCCCGCTGCAGTGGGCTGGGACAGCGCTCTATCTGGCCGGGGTGGCGGTGTACTTCCAGCCGGCCGCGCTGCCGCACAGCACGCGCCTGGGCCTGATCGCAGCCGGTATCGGACTGATCGCCAATACCGCATCCTCCCTGATGGGGCGCTCTGTCAACCGGGAGGGCAGTTTTTCCCCGTTGACGGTCACCGTGGTGGGGATGGGGGCCGGCGGGATTGCCCTGCTGGGCAGCGGGGTGGCGCTTCAGGGTCTGCCCGCGCTGAGCCTGTCCAACTGGGCCATTGTGGCCTGGCTGGCGGTGGTCAACAGCGCCTTCGCCTTCACCCTTTGGAACCACACCCTGCGCAGCCTGACCGCTATGGAATCCAGTATCCTCAACAACACCATGATCTTCCAGGTCGCCCTGCTGGCGTGGGTCTTTCTGGCAGAAGCCCTCACCCCCCGGCAGATCGCCGGCATTCTGCTGGCCGGAACCGGCGCGCTGGTTGTCCAGCTCCGGCGCGCTCCGGGCTCAAAACGTCAATGACCCAATCCCCAAACCGTATGCGGCGGAGTCAACCGCTTCGCAGAACATGCCCGCGTTCCTGTCCATAATTCCATCCAATTTGACTTTTTACCCACCAAAATCCTGGATACTGCCTCTATTATTAAGGGGATATAAGAGTATCCTAAATGTTTCCTAAGAATCACGTACAGGACATTGAATCGGCCCTTAATCCATCATATAATTCAACTATCACAAACCCTCTACACAGAGGCATCGCTTACAGGTTTACAAGGAGCAAACATGACAATCCATTTATTGGTAGTTTCGATCATCGCAGCAGTCGCGGGGTTTGTGGCCGTAACCATACAGACAACACCGGAGCAGCAGCCGGTGAAAGTGAAATCGGAAGAACCCCTGCGTAAACGACAAAGTCGTTAGGCCTATCGCGGCTGGCTCAAAATCCAATTTTTATCTCTGTCTACCTTAGAAGCAAATCCGCCATCCATACGGGTGGCGGGTTTGTTTAAGCAGTTTTGCGGAGAAGCCCACATATCCACAGGCATCGGTGGGCTGAGGGCTGGGCGCATCCCATGCTTTCCAACACCACCCCGGCGCCAACCGGCAGCCAACCAGCGCCTGTCATTTCGACGACCGTCCCCTCTGTCATTTCCACCCCTTCTGTCATTTCGACGACCGAAGGGAGGAGAAATCTTTACTTAACTTCCCGAGAAGCTATACCTGCTCCTACAGACCCTGCCACCCGGTTTCTCAAAGATTTCTCACTGCGTTCGAAATGACAATTGGAAACGTCACTCTCCGCGCTCACAAACCTTTTTATGCTTTTTCTTTGCGGTCTCTGCGGCTTTGCGTGAGACAAATCGCTGCGTTCCACAGCCCCCACCCTGCACACCGCCCGCCAAACCTGCCCAAACTCTGATAGAATCTCTTCACAGGTAAACAATGAACCAACCCAAAGACAGCGAACAGACCCGCGGTCACAACCGCTGGAAAGAAAACAAAAAATTCACCCCCGAAAAGCTGGAAGCGGCCCGCCTGGCGCTGGAGGAAGTGCGCCAGGGTGTCAGCCCGCTGGAAGCCCTGCGGCATAACCCCCTGCCGAGCGGCGGCCACGCTTCCAAATCGGTCATGGTGGCGGTCTACCGCCAGATGGTCGCCGACGGCGAGCTGGAAGACGACCCGGCCCTGCTGCGCCGCATCCGCATGAAGCCCAGCCGCACCCTGTCCGGGGTGACCACCGTCACCGTCCTCACCAAACCTTACCCCTGCCCCGGCCAGTGCATCTTCTGCCCGGACGAGGCCCGCATGCCCAAGAGCTACCTGGCAGACGAGCCGGGCGCCGCCCGCGCCGTCCAGAACGATTTCGACCCCTACGACCAGGTACGCAGCCGTCTCGACACCTATGAGGCCGTGGGGCACCCCACCGACAAGATCGAACTGCTCGTCCTGGGCGGCACCTGGAGTGCCTACCCCGCCAGCTATAAGGAATGGTTCCTGCGGCGCTGCTTCGACGCGATGAACGAGGTTGAAACCGCCACCCTCGAAGAAGCCCACCGCTTCAACGAGACTGCCCCCCACCGCAATGTGGGGCTGGTGATTGAGACCCGCCCGGACGAGATCACCCCCGCCGAGCTGCGCGACCTGCGCCGCATGGGCGTCACCAAGGTGCAGATGGGCGCGCAGAGCCTGGATGATGCCATCCTGTCCCAAAACCAGCGCGGCCACACCGCCGCCGACACTCTGCGCGCCACCACTCTGCTGCGCGCCGCCGGCTTCAAGATCGTGCTGCACTGGATGCCCAACCTGCTGGGCGCGACCCCAGACTCTGACCGGGAAGATTTCGCTCGCCTGTGGCGCTCCGCCGCCGAGGGGTTGGGCTACGCCCCCGATGAGATGAAAATCTACCCCACCCAGCTGCTGGAAACCGCCGAGCTTTACCGCTATTGGCAGCGCGGGGAATACCATCCCTACGACACAGAGACCCTCATCAACCTGGTTGCCGACCTTAAACCCACCATCCCACCCTACTGCCGGGTCAACCGCATCATCCGCGACATCCCCTCGACTCACGTTGTGGAGGGCAACAAACGCACCAACCTGCGGATGGACGCGTTGGCCGAGGTCAAGCGCCGCGGCCAGGTGTGTCGCTGCGTGCGCTGCCGCGAGATTCGCGGGCAGAAGGTGGACGTGGACCGCCTGGTGCTGGAAGACTTCGTCTACCACCCGGCCCACGCCGAGGAGCATTTCCTGTCATACGTCACCCCGGATGATAAAATGGCTGGTTTCCTGCGGCTTTCCCTGCCCGCCGCGGCGGCTCCCGATCTGGGAATGGCTGACCTGCGCGGCGCCGCTCTGGTACGCGAGGTGCATGTTTACGGTCAATCGCTGGAAGTGGGCGCGGAACAGGAAGGCGCGGCCCAGCATATTGGCCTGGGCACCAACCTGCTGGCCAAAGCTGAAGAAATTGCCCGCAGCAAGGGCTTTCGCCGCCTGGTAGTGATTGCCGCCATTGGCACCCGGCGCTACTACGCCTCGCGCGGTTTCACGCCTGGCGAACTGTACATGGTCAAAGAGATCTAAACAGCCAGAGGCGCGGTATCAAATTTCCCGCGCCGGAATCGGCACTTGTAACTCACAAACTTCTATATAATAGAATCATTGGTGCTCTTTCACCCTGCCGGACAGCATTTTCTATCCGGAGCTTTCGCCGTTACCGCCCGCATCGCATCCCGCCGCGCCTTTGCCGGGCGCGGGCAGCAGGAGAATAACCCGCGAGAAAACGATGAACACATCGCCCCCTCCGCCCATGCGCTATATCACCCTCAATCCCCCCACGCCGGCTCACCCCGGACAGGTACGGATCCGTCCCTTGCGCGCCGTGGCCCTGATGGCGGTTTCTACCATCCTGCTTTCGGTATTGCTGACCATTTTCATCGCCAACACCTATCTGGATGGGCTGCAGCCGGGGCACCTCATCCTGGCCCTCATTCCCCCACTGGTCTTCAGCGGGTTGTTCGCCATCTACGTCTTCAGCCACGCCGCCGGCCTGCGCAAAGCCTACCAGGAGTTCTCCCGACTTTCTGTCCAGGATGAGCTGACCGGCGCGGCCACCCCAAACTATTTTGTGAAGCGTTTGAATGAAGAGGTCCTGCGCTACCTGCGCAGCGGGCGTTCCTTCTCTGCCGTCCTGTTTGATATCGATGGATTCAGGGAGGTCAACGAGCGTTATGGTCACTTTGCTGGAGACCAGGTCCTCCAGCAGCTGGCGGATACCTGCCTGCGCGG
>ENA-OSEO01006401-OSEO01006401.1-sediment-metagenome-genome-assembly--contig:-NODE-6401-length-10595-cov-4.889618_pt1 | contig 10595 bp, 14 predicted proteins | sample MGYA00237883_ERZ534232 | MGnify/ENA metagenome assembly ERZ534232
TACGATCTAACTGGAAGGGGCAACATGACCGTGTCCAAGGCCGAGATCGACCGCCGGGTCCAGGCGTTTGTCCGGACGTGCCGTCAGCGAGGGATGAAGGTCACCCATCAGCGGCTGGAGATCTTCCAAGAACTGGCCGCCAGCACGGCACACCCGGACGCGGAGGCCGTCTATCAGGCGGTGAGCAAGCGAGTGCCCGGCCTCTCGCGCGACACGGTCTACCGCACCCTTGCGACCCTGGAGGCCGAGGGCCTGGTCCGAAAGGTCCACCCCCTCTCTGAGAGCGCCCGCTATGACGCGAATCTGGATCGTCACCACCACTTTGTCTGCACGACGTGTGGCCTGGTAAGCGATTTTTGCAGCGAGGCGCTGGACCGCTTGCCCCTCCCCGCGTCGCTGGAGTCCTTGGGTGTGATCGACTCGGCCCAGGTCCAGGTTCGGGGGACCTGCTCGGCCTGCATGGATCGCCAGACGCGGCGGCACTGACCGCACCAGCCGCGAGTGCTCGCACGATAGTGAAGGTGATGTGGGAGATATCAGGGAATGAGGCTATTCAAGAATTCACACAACGAAAGGGGTGAATACGATGAGTGAAAATAGCAGGTGCCCGGTGACAGGCAAAGGCCACGGACATGCGGCCGGCGGCGGGACGACGAACCAGGACTGGTGGCCGAACCAGTTGAGGCTCGACATCTTGCACCAGCGTTCCTCCAAGTCCAATCCGATGGGCGAAGGCTTCAATTACGCCAAAGAGTTCAAGAGTCTCGACCTGGCGGCCGTGAAGAAGGACCTCCGCGAACTGATGACCAAGTCGCAGGACTGGTGGCCGGCGGACTTCGGTCACTACGGACCGTTGTTCATCCGCATGGCGTGGCACAGTGCCGGCACCTACCGCATGGGTGACGGCCGAGGCGGTGCCGGCAACGGCAGCCAGCGCTTTGCGCCCCTCAACAGTTGGCCGGACAACTGCAACCTCGACAAGGCGCGCCGACTGCTCTGGCCGATCAAGCGGAAGTACGGCCGGAAGATCTCCTGGGCCGACCTGATGATCCTGGCCGGCAACGTCGCCTTGGAATCGATGGGCTTCAAGACCTTCGGCTTCGGCGGCGGACGCGAGGATATCTGGGAACCGGAAAAGGACATCTACTGGGGCTCCGAGGGCAAGTGGCTGGAAGACCAGCGCTACTCCGGCGACCGGGACCTCGAGAATCCGCTCGCGGCCGTGCAAATGGGCCTGATTTACGTCAACCCGGAAGGCCCGAACGGCAACCCGGACCCGATCGCTGCGGCACGGGATATCCGCGAGACCTTCGCTCGCATGGCGATGAACGACGAGGAGACGGTGGCCCTCATTGCGGGCGGGCACAGCTTCGGCAAGACCCACGGCGCCGGCGAGGCGAAACATGTGGGGCCTGAACCCGAAGCGGCCGGCATCGAGGAGCAAGGCCTCGGCTGGAAGAGCAGCTTTGGCACCGGCAAAGGCGGGGACACGATCACCAGCGGACTGGAAGTCACCTGGACCAACACGCCCACGAAGTGGAGCAACAACTTCTTCAGGATCCTATTTACCTATGAATGGGAACTGACGAAGAGCCCGGCCGGTGCGCACCAGTGGAAGCCGAAGGGTGACGCCGGCGCCGGTACAGTCCCGGACGCACACGACCCGTCCAAGCGTCATGCGCCGACCATGCTGACCACGGACCTCGCTTTGCGGTTCGACCCTGTCTACGAGAAGATTTCGAGGCGCTTCTACGAGAATCCGGACCAGTTTGCGGACGCGTTCGCCCGGGCGTGGTTCAAGCTGACGCACCGCGACATGGGCCCGCGCGCACGCTATCTCGGCCCCGAGGTTCCGACCGAAGAGCTCATCTGGCAAGACCCCATCCCTGCCGTCAATCACCAGCTGATTGATGCACAGGACATCGCCTCTCTCAAGGGCAAGATTCTGGCTTCCGGCCTGTCTGTCTCGGAACTGGTTTCAACCGCCTGGGCCTCGGCGTCCACCTTCCGCGGCTCCGACAAGCGCGGCGGCGCCAACGGCGCCCGCATTCGCCTGGCGCCGCAGAAGGACTGGGAAGTCAACCAGCCTGCCCAACTGGCGAAGGTGCTCAAGACCCTGGAGGGCATCCAGAGCGCGTTCAACAAGGCGCAGTCCGACAGCAAGAGAGTATCCCTGGCTGACCTGATCGTTCTGGCCGGTTGCGCGGGCGTCGAGCAGGCTGCGAAGAATGCGGGTCACAAGGTGACGGTCCCCTTCACGCCGGGACGCATGGACGCCTCGCAGGAGCAAACCGATGCCGCCTCCTTCGCCGTGCTCGAGCCGGTCGCGGACGGCTTCCGCAACTACCAGAAGACCCGCTATGCCGTATCGGCCGAGGAGCTGCTGGTTGACAAGGCGCAGTTGCTGACCTTGACCGCACCTGAGATGACGGTACTCGTGGGCGGCATGCGCGTCCTGAAGACCAACTACGGAGGGTCCCAGCACGGCGTCTTCACCAAGCGGCCCGAGGCGCTCACTAATGATTTCTTCGTGAATCTGCTGGACATGAGCACGGTGTGGAAGGCCACTTCCGAAGGCGGTGACGTATTTGAGGGTCGTGATCGCGCAACGGGCGAACTCAAGTGGACCGGCACCCGTGTTGACCTGGTCTTCGGTTCGAACTCCCAACTCCGGGCCCTGGCGGAAGTCTATGGATGTGAGGACTCCCAGGAGAAGTTCCTGCGCGACTTTGTAGCGGTGTGGGACAAAGTCATGAACCTCGACCGTTTCGACCTCTCCTGATCGTAACATGAACATCATTGAGGGCTTCTGACAGAACGGCGAAAAAACGGATAGCTTACGACCGAGAAAACAAAGTCCAATGGAGAAGCTGGCCCATTTCAACTGCGACAGACGGCCCTGTTCTTCAAGGCGGACCCGGACTAGGGCCGACGGGTCCCCCAGGGATCGGGGCTGGATGTCAAACAGGTGGAACGATGGGCATCCATATCACAGGAAGAAAGAGTGAAGGCGACCTCCGCGTGAGCCTGTCGCCTTTCTTGAAAGACCGTTCGATTGGCCAACCATCTTCAGTGAAAGGAGCGTACCCCATGTGCAACGAAAGCAAACTACCGCTGATCGGCGAGAAGGCCCCTTCCTTCAAAGCCGAGACTACCCAGGGGCCCATCAACTTCCCCGACGATTTCAAGGGCAAGTGGGTCGTGTTCTTCTCGCACCCGGCCGACTTCACGCCGGTCTGCACCACGGAATTCATGACCTTCGCCTCCATGCAGCCGGAGTTTGAGAAGCTCAACTGCAAGCTGCTCGGATTGTCCATCGACAGTACGTACAGCCACATCGCCTGGCTGCGGACGATCAAGGAGAAGATCCAGTACAAAGGCATGAAAGGCGTCGAGGTGAACTTCCCGGTCATCAGCGACCTGACGATGGAAGTCTCCAAGACGTTCGGCATGCTCCAGCCCGGCGCCAGCACCACACAGGCAGTGCGAGCGGTATTCATCATCGATCCCGAGGCCAAGGTCCGGGCGATTCTGTACTACCCGCTCAGCAACGGGCGCAACATGGAGGAGGTCAAACGGCTGCTGGTCGCCATGCAGCATTCCGATCAACACAAGATCGCCACGCCGGCCAACTGGCAGATTGGCGACGATGTAATCGTCCCGCCGCCCGGCTCGTGCGGCACCGCCAAGGAGCGGGTGGAAAAGCCCGCTGCCGACACGAAGGTGCTGGACTGGTTCATGGTCCTCAAGAAGTGCCCGCACGGGGGATGACCGCGACGGACTCGACAAGATAGACGGCGTGCCGGATTATCCAGAGGAATCCGGTACGCCGTCGATTGTGATTGATCGGAAGGTCAGGTGATGAAGCCGGTGCGGACCGCCGCGGTCCCACCGGCTATCGGCCCGTCAGTCCTTGACAACGACAGTGTCCGAGGCTGTCCCCACATTACCCAAATCGACTGTGAAGACGGCCGAAGGCGCCGCCACCAGATCGGCGACGTCATCGAATCGAATCTTCACCACCAGGTTGCCCAGAGAATCTGCATATAGATCAGCGACAGGCACCGCATCCTCATCGACCATCACTGAGCAGGTCGCCACGCAACTGGCAGGGACATCCGTGTGAATCGTGATCCAGGGACACGGCGCGCTGGTGACGATGGTCGAGGGGGACACATAGACAGCGAAGTCCCCTTGGCCTGGATGGACTCCCGAGCGATTGCACAGAGCGCTGCCCACGAACAGGGAAAGCAACGCGACTCCGACCAGAAATGCACTTGTGACTTGTTTCATGTCTCTACCTCTCTTGATGTGGTTGTCACTCCAGCGGTAGCCCCAGCCAATCGGAAAAGCGATGCCGATGAAGACTCACCTATAGTATGGCGATAATCCCCGCAACGGGAAGAAGAAAAGGACATGTCCGCAAAAATTTCTGGTGCCACATACACCTGAATTCCCATCGCCATAATGGGTGGCGCCCTCCGGCGGTGGACAAGACGTCGGGCGGAAGGCCCGGTCGGAGCCTGCACCAGCCTCCCTGGAGACTGGAAACGGTGGAGCCCGGCATCGAGCCTAATGATCGCAGATGTTGGCCCCGGTCTGGAGCGTGCCGTTCAGATAGGCATTGACAACCTCCTCCGGACTGCCGGCCGTGGCGCCGATGACGACCTGAATGCCGTTCTGAGCAAACAGCGTCTGCGCTCGGCTGCCCATCCCGCCGGCGATAACCACGTCCACCTTCTGCTGTCCGAGCCACTGCGGCAGGACCCCGGGGGCATGGGCAGGAGCGACTTCCGTGAAGATCCCCGAGATGCATTTCTCCTGGGAATTCACATCTACGATGGCGAACTCCTCACAATGCCCGAAGTGTTGGCACAGTTGACCTTGTGCAATGGGAATCGCTATCCGCATGGTACTGATCTCCGTCTTACTGTCTGTCTCGTGACATTCACAATCGGAACCGGCCAGAAGCGCGACCGCTTCACCGATGGCCCGGGCCGTCTGGCTGTGCCGGTACTTGTCCACATAGGGCTGCCCCGAGTCGCACGCTTCGACGATCTGCGGATCGATCGGAATGCGTCCCAGAAACGGCACATTCATCATCAACGCCATGTTCTCACCGCCGCCGGATTTGAAGATATCCGTTCGTTCGCCGCACGTGGGGCACACGAATCCGCTCATGTTCTCCAGGACGCCGAGCACGGGAAGGTTCAGGCTGCGGCAAAAGGTGATGCTCTTGCGTACATCGGCCAGCGCCACCTCCTGCGGGGTCGTCACCACGACGGCGCCGTCGGCATTCTCCAGAAGCTGGATGATCGAGAGCGGCTCATCCCCCGTGCCCGGCGGGGAGTCGATAATCAGGTAATCCAGCGCGCCCCACTCCACGTCCTTGAGGAACTGCTTGATCATCTGGTACTTCATGGGGCCCCGCCAGATCACCGCGTCATCCTGGGACGTCAGGAAGAACGCGATCGACATGACCTTGAGGTTCTCTCCCACTTCGATGGGCAGAATCGCATCAACCGTCGAATGGGCCAGCCTGTCCTCCAGGTTCAAGATCTTCGGGACGCTGGGGCCGTGGATATCGATGTCCAGAAGCCCGGTCCGCTGGCCGGCCAAGGACAGCGAGATCGCCAGGTTGACCGCGACGGTGCTTTTGCCGACTCCGCCTTTGCCGGAAAGAACCAGGATCTTGTGCTTAACCTGCGCCATTCGCTGGCGGATTCTGGCTTGTTCGGCCTCCATTTGCCTTTGATGCTCCGAATCTTGCTGTCTTGGGGCCAGGTTCTGGGCCATACTCAGTCCACCCTTTCAACGTCTGCGTGCTTGTCTCCCACGCTGTTGGGACACGTATTGGAGATCTTGCAGTCGATCACGATTTCATTGCGTTGAGCCAGGACTTCAAAGCCCTCTCTCAACACGTCAAACAACTCCTTCGATTCACCGGTGATGAAGGTACTCATTGAGCCGGTCTCGACGTGCAAGCCGTGAGACCGCAGCACCCGGCAGAACTCTTCCACGCGGCCGGAGAGCTTTTGGGTTCTCAGCGGATAAAGGCTGACTTGAGCCTGTACTCTCATAGCACCACCTTTGCCGCCAGAAAGGCCCCATGTTTGTTGCCCGTCAGCCGGCCGAACCGTTCGAGCAGCGGAGACAACCACACGAGGAAACCCCACTCCGGGACGAACCCCGCCACCAGGATGGTGGACTCAGCGCTCGGTGTCAGCAGAGCCCTCAAGTCGGCAGGAGAGAACAGTGTCGCTGAGGCATACATGCTGGCGGCCCTGCGTGTGCGGCTTCGGTTGTAGCCGGACAGGCGGTTCAACACGCCGAGGATCACCATCCCACCCGTCTTCTTCACACAACGCGTCATCTCGGAGACCACCCGCGCGGGGTCTGCCGTAAACTCCAGCACGGTAATGGCAGCGACCACGTCGAAGCTGCCGTCGGGAAACGGCAGTCTTTCCGCGTCAGCTACACCAAACGTCCCACCGGCGATATTCCGCTGCCGTGTAACGGCGATCATTCGTTCGGAGATATCCACGCCCGTGACGGCAAACCCCTTCCCCGCGAAGTACTCGCTCCAATGTCCGGTTCCACAGCCGATTTCCAGAAGCTTACCACCCTCTGAAGCGGGCGGCAGCAACCTGTCTACGGCGGCCCTTTCCAGCCGATCGTACATCCTCCCCCGGGGAGTTCGGTACCACGCATCGTAGCGATGCGCGATTCTCCCGAAGTCAAAACGGGGTGGCGACGATCCATGCATAAGACAAGAGCCCTCAGTCGAGTGCATAGGTCACCTGGCGCCACAGAGTCTTGACTGTCTCGGCAATCTGCCCGCCCGTATACTCCACGACGGTCGCCTTCATGATCTGCGCCTTGGTAAAAGCATCGTCGTAGGGGATTTCGCCCACCACGGTGATTCCCCGCTTACGGGCCTCTTCACTGATTTGGGCCGTCATTTGGGGATTGATGTCCGCCTTGTTGATGCACAGCAAAGTCCTTATGCCGAAGTTGGCAGCCAGGTCGGCCACCCGCCCCAGATCGTGCCGCCCGGATAACGTGGGCTCGGTCACAATCAACACCAGATCGGCCCCCGTGATCGACGCGATCACGGGGCACCCGATGCCGGGGGAGCCATCAACGATCACCAGATCGAGCTTCCGCTCTTCGGCGACCTCCTGGGCCTTGCGGCGGATCAGGGTCACCAGCTTCCCGCTGTTCTCCTCGGCAATCCCCAGCCTTGCGTGGACCATGGGGCCGAACCGAGTGTCCGAGAGAAACCACTGCCCGTTGACGGCTTCGTTGAATGCGATGGCCTGGACGGGGCAGAACTCGACACACACCTTGCAGCCCTCGCAGGCAACCGGATCGACGGCATAGGTCTTCTGGATGACGCCGTTGCCGGGGCCGTTCAGGTGAATCGCCTCAAACCGGCACAGCGCGGCGCACCGGCCGCATCCAATGCACTGGGCCGGATCAATGGCCGCCTGCTTGCCGCCGGAAAAGTCGGATGTCTGCTTTACACTCGGCGAAAGCACGATGTGCAGGTCTGCGGCGTCCACGTCGCAATCCGCCAGAACGGCGTCGCGCGCCAGGGCGGCAAACGCCGCCGTGATGCTCGTCTTGCCCGTTCCTCCTTTGCCGCTGATGACAACCAGTTCCTTCATGGAATCTCATTCCTCACTGACTTCAACACTCAGATGGTAGTGGACCGGGCAGGACACCGAACGTGACACGAGGCAATGCTTCTCCGCCAACCCAGCCAAGTCACAGACCTTTTCCGCAACGCTCGGGTCCTTCACTGTCGCCGTGGCATGAACAGCGACCGCAACGAATCTCAGCCCGTCACTGTCTTTCTGAACCTGCGCCTCGGCATCGGCCTCGTACGATTCGATTTCGATGTTCGACCGCTGCAGGAAGTAAGAAAGGGTCATCATCAGGCAGCCGTTGATCGCAGCCACGAATAACTCCTCGGGATTCAGAGACTCCGGCCGACCGCCAAATTCCGGGGCCGGACCGATGGCTAATTCGCCCGGTCCACTGAAGACCACCGTCGCGTCTCCATCCATTCCCTTGCGGACGGTATTTAGATACACGTATGTGCGTTCCGGTGTCATTCACGATCCCCATCGCCGACGCAATCACAGCCCTATCGTGTCAGAAGACCTTCTCGTATTCCCCCTCACCCAGTCTCTTGAGCTTGTGCATTCCCTTGGCCTTGGCCCTGTCGTCAAGGCTCGTTTCGGAGACGCCCCGGTGGAAGGTCGATACGGACTTCTCCACGCGCCTGCCGCACTTCGGACAGTTCTCCAGAGGCGGCTCGTCCAGCTTCTGTAGCACTTCCACACCCTCCTTGCAGCAGTCGCAATCACATTTCTTGCTGTTCGATTTGTAAACATATACAGGCATACTTGATCTCCCGACGGACATGCTCCTATCCGAAGAACCTCTCCCGCCACGCATCCATTTCGACAAGCAATGCGTCGCACGGCTTGTCAAAGGCCAGCAGTTCATAGGCGCACTTGATGAGGGCGAACATCCGGTTCGCCTCCGCGGTACCGCCGCTATGATCCGGATGGTACGGAATCGCCGCGATCCGGTAAGCCTTCCTGATCTGCTCCTTGTCCACGTCTTCTGCGACATCGAGAATCCTGCAGGCCGCCTTCCGCGCCGCCAGGTCGAGATTGACTCGCTCCACGAAGTTGGGGTCGTCTTTCATCGGACCGCCATCCTCCGGCTGATATGGTGATAGAGTCCGTGGAATTGGCCGGCGGACTCGGGTAGGACATCGACCATCATCCGTCCACGGGAGTACGCCTCCGCAACCCGGCGTTGGTTCGGGATCTCCATCGCCACGTCGATTCCCTCCCGCCGGCAGTACTGCGCCACGCCGTTGTCGCCCATGTCACAGCGATTGATGATGACGGCAAAGGGCAGAGCCAAGGTTCTGACCATCCCGACGGCCAGCTCCAGGTCGTTCAAACCGAATGGCGTCGGCTCCGTCACCAGCAGGACGAAATCCGTGCCTTTGACAGCCTCGATGACCGGGCACGAGGTCCCAGGCGGAGCGTCCAGGACGACGATGGCATCGTCCTTCGCATGGTGTCTGACATGGCGGATCAACACCGGGGTTTGAATCGCCCCAATATCCAGCTTGCCGTGTCCAAAAGCCACACCGTCGACGGCGCCGTATTCGGCGACCCCGATCTTGCGCTGCGCCTCCACAATCGCCGATTCGGGGCACACAGCCATGCATCCGCCGCAGGAGTGACAGAGCTGTTCGAACGTCAACACGTGCTTCTGGATGCAAACGATCGCGCTGTACTGGCAGAGTTCCCCGCAGCGACCGCAACCGGTGCACTTGCTCTCATCGACCTGCGGCACACCCACGGTCACCTCTTCCACAGAATCGATCTGGGGCTTCAGGAAGATGTGCCCGTTGGGTTCTTCCACATCACAGTCGAGGTACTGGACGGGCCGGCCCGCCCGAGCCAACGAGACGGCCAGGTTCGTCGCGATGGTCGTCTTCCCGGTTCCCCCTTTGCCACTGGCGACGGCGATCTTCATCCAACACTCTCCATCGAATCTTCGTCCCAATTGAACCGATCCTTTTTGAACCAACCTCTTTCCGGAAGGCTGTCGAAACACACGGGGATCGGATGAACCCATCGATTGCCCGGCAGAATCTCCCATTTCGTGTAGCGGTTCATGGGAGAGGCGGTCTTATCGATCCGATACCCATCCAGGTGAAACCCCACGTCGATCTCAGTTGCCTCAAAACACATTTCCATTGTGATCCAACCTCCGTGCATTTACACGCCGAACTGCCTGCGAATGTACTGGCTGTAGACCGCGGCGGCCGGGTTGTGCCCCAGCACCCGATCCTTCGCGATCAACGTCACTACAGGGGCCCGCGACACCATGGAGAAGATCGCATCGTGCCCCACGCACAGCCCGCAGAGGATGTTCAACTCCGAACCGGCCCTATTGAGCAAATCCGCCTGTCCGGCCGGATTGCACATCGATTCCCGATCCACCTTGCGGACATAGGGCAGATCGAACTCCTTTTTGTCGATCCCACAGACCTTGCAGCACACCGAGACTACGTCGAAGTGCTTTGCCAGAATCGTCTCGATCACACGGGCCTCCTCCGCCAAACCAATGCAAAACGCCAGGCCGATCCTCTCGCAGCCCCAGTGCTTCGCGAACTCGATGATCTCACCGAGTCTGGCTTTCTGGCCATAGTGCTTGGCTTCGATAGCCGCAGCCGCACTATGCAGGCGACCAATGTCCCCATCGGCATACAGCTCTGCATGCTCCTTTGCCAGACAGAAACAGTCCTTCCCGTCCCGGCATTGTTTCTTCTCACACCGCGCACAACGCGGTGAATCAACCTGCTGCATATCCTTACTCCCGGCCATGATCGCAATGCCCGCAAAGGTCCCAAACGCGCAAATGGTGCATGGATTCGCAACTCTCTGGCAATGATGCCCGTCTTCACACTCTGCCCCTGTCGATCATTCAAGTGCTCCGGTACCCCTTGTCGCAGATGAGCACACCATCCAGATGATCGATCTCGTGCTGCATGACCC
>ENA-OSEO01006402-OSEO01006402.1-sediment-metagenome-genome-assembly--contig:-NODE-6402-length-10595-cov-3.621126_pt1 | contig 10595 bp, 4 predicted proteins | sample MGYA00237883_ERZ534232 | MGnify/ENA metagenome assembly ERZ534232
CACTTCGTGCAGCGCAGGTTCGGAATCACGACGGTGACTTTCTGTCCCTTCGTGTACTCGACCCGGCAGGCGGCGCCATAGTCCGATTCGTAGTGGGTCATGATCGTGGCCGGCTCGTAGTCCACGCCGTTCATCTTGCGCGGCGCGGCGCAGTGAGCGACCGTGAACAGGCCGTCATGCGGGAAATGGGAGTTGCACACGAATGTCGGCCGGCCGGCGATCCAGCGCAGGAGGACGCCGGGCAGGGTGTGCGACAGGTCCGTATGGCAATAGGCGGTGTATCCTGCATCGTTGGCCAGACTCAGAATCAGACACGGCGGCGTATCCAGCATCTCAATCACCGGCCGGCCCATACACCGGCCGAAGCCGAAGTTCGAAGCTCCCGTCTGGGCCATCAATCGCTCGCAGACGGCCAAAGCGAGGAAGGAGTTGACGACGAACCTCCGCTCAGTCTTCAAGGTGACATTCGAGGTCGAGAGCAATTCTTCTGCTCGGCGCTCGGCCTCCTTGGTCATCCTGGGGTCGCGGCGGGCCGTGGCCAGATGCTCGCCGAATTGCGCCTCGGTAAGAGTCTCGATCTCGTACCCCCACACCTCCTGGGCGTGGGCCGGGCCGTTGTTCTGGGCGGGTTCGCTGTAGGCGACGAGGCCGCCGATGGCGAGCATCTTGGTTCCCCTAGCATTGGCCAGTCCATAGAGAGCCCGCAGCCGCCACAGGATCTCGCGATAATCGTCGACGACGATGTCCTGCGTGTCCATGTTGGTTGTCGCAAATGTGTCGCCGTTCTGTCGGAGGAAACGCCAGTGGGCAATCTCGTACCAGAGGTAGAAGGGGCCGGACTGGTGACGGAGGAACATGATCGTCGGGGTCTTGGAGGACGCCACGATGTTCACGAGGTTGGTCCCGCCGGAGGCGGCGTAGAGAAGGATCACATCCGCGTCGGCTGCCGCGATTTGCCGGGCGGCGCCTTCGTCGCGGATGCGCGCCATGGGCAGTATCTTGACCGGGAACTCCGCCTCTGTCGCGAGTCGCTCCAGCTCTCCGCCGATACGGCCGATCTCGGCGGTGACGTCGGCCTCAGTACACAGCCCGCCATAGCTGCGCCAACTCGTCCTCTCCTGCCTTTGATCCAGGTAATACATCAGGGCAGGCTGCACGCGAAGCGCGCGACCCTTGGGCAATGGCTCGCCCTTTACTGTCTGTCGCGTCTCTGCGGACGTACTCTGGGTCGAGCCCACTCCGCTCAAACCGCCGACCGCGGCGACCGCTCCGAGCCCGCCCAAAAGACTGCGACGGCTCACGGCAAGACCGGCGTTGGTGTCATTGGCATGTTGGTGATGCGCGCGGCGATCCTTGTTCTCCCGATTCGCTGCAGACATGTTGACCTCCCACACTCAGGTTGTCTGAAGACCGCACTGTGTGCCTGTCGACGTTGGCGAGGCAACGGCCCCAATAGAATACCACGGATTTCCGGTCAAGGGGAGCTTTCTGCCGGCCCAGGGCGAACGCGAAGTTGTTCGCAGGCACCGCCCCGAATGTCATTGCGAGCGGAGCGAAGCAATCTCCAGCTCGAGACCTTGAGATTGCTTCGTCGCGGCGCTCCTCGCAATGACATCCGTCGGGTCTGTCAAATGACTCTGCGATTGTTCTGTCTGCCCGCCTGATTCCGGGTATGATATTGCCGCCGACGTTTGGCGACGCCTCGTGAGAATGGAGTGCGGAAGTGATGGGGAAGAAAATGGTCAAGACGGTGCTCATTCCGATAGTGATCCTTGTCTCTTCGGTTTCCCAGGCTCCAGCCGGACCGCAGACTGAAGGGGAGCAGGACCTACGCCGGCACTTCCCGGAACCTCCGCAGGAGTATTGGCCGCGACCGCTGTGGTTCTGGAACAACACGTCTGTCACGGCCGAGACGGTCCGGGATCAGATGCGCGAGGCGCGGGATCGCTGTCGCTACGGCGGATTCGGCATCCTGCCGTTCGGCAAGCAGTTCTCCCCGGTCTATCTGAGCGAGAAGTACTTCCGCGTCTACGGGGCGGCGCTGGAGCAGGCGAAGACCCTGGGGCTTACTCTATCGCTCTATGACGAATACGGTTTTCCCAGTGGCTCGGCGGGATCGCAGAATTCCAGTGACGCCAGTCTCTTCGCACGTCGATGGCCCGACCTGACGATCAAGCGACTGGACAAGCACGAGTGGGAGGTCGAGGGTCGGGTCCCCTTCAAGCAGACTCTGCCGCCGGGCAAGCTGATGGCGGTCGTCGCGATGAATCCCGCCACGTGGCAGCGGATCGACCTGACGGAAGCCGTCCGCGATGGGCAACTGGATTGGCAGGCGCCGGCCGGCTCCTGGAAGGTCATGGCCTTCGTCTGCGTGATCGATGGAGATCCCATCTGCGACTATCTCGATCCCGAGGCGGCCGACCGGTTCATCGAGCTGACACACCAGGCCTATTACGACCGCTTCGCCGACCATTTCGGCACGACGATTGACTCGACCTTCTTTGATGAGCCGACCCTCTACCGCGCCGGTGGCCGGACCTGGACGGACCGGTTCAACGAGAAATTCCGTGCCCGGCATGGCTTTGACCCCCGGCCCTACTACCCGGCTCTCTGGTACGATATCGGCCCCGAGACCCAGGCCGCACGGAACTATCTCTTCGGTTTTCGCACGGAGCTCTACGCGACAGCGTTCCCCAAGCGCATCCAGGACTGGTGCGATGCGCATCGCATCACCGCGACCGGCCACCAGGACCAGGAAGAGGTGGTCAATCCCGTGTCGGTCTCGGGCGACTTGATGAAGTGTTTCCAGCACCTCGACATCCCCGGGATCGACAAGATCGGCGGCAACCGGCCCGCCGAGCGGTTCTACAAGGTCGTCAGCTCCGCCGCGTACAACTGGGACAGATCCTTGGTGATGTCCGAGACCTACGGCGCCATGGGCGATCTGGGGTGGGACGCCATCTACACCGTCGCCATGGAGCAGTACACCAAGGGGATCAATCTGCTCATTCCGCACGCGGTGTGGTACGACGACCGGAAGGTCACGTTCAAACCCGAGCTGTCCTGGCGCAGTCCGCTGTATGCCGAGAGATTGCCCCAGTTCAACACCTACCTGGCCCGGCTCAACGTCCTCTTGCAGAATGATGGCGCTCACGTGGCCGACATTGCGGTGCTCTACCCCATCGCCACCTTGCAGGGCAGCCACCATCTGGACGGCCCTCTCGGGTACTATCAAGGCGGCGTCGCCGTGCCGGAGGCGGACTACGTCGAGGTGGGCGAACTGTTGGCGGCGGACGTCGGGAGAGACTACACCTTCCTGCACCCCGAGGTCCTGGAGGGCAAGTGCACCCTCGACGGCGACCAGTTGACGCTGCCCAACACGATCCATCCCGGCCGGTTCCGCGTCCTAGTGCTCCCCGGTCACCAGACCATTCGCTGGAGCACCCTCAAGAAGATCCAGGCGTTCTATGAGCAGGGAGGAACCGTCATTGCCACCGGTCGGCTTCCATCCAAATCGGCGGAGTTCAGCCACGATCGGGATGTCGTGCAGGCCGTCGCGGCGCTGTTCCGGGCTGACGATGACGGAAAGAACACGATTCGCCGAAACGACCACGGCGGCTGTGCGATCCACCTTCACGCGCTGACGGCGGAGAGTCTGCGTGAAGCGCTGGACGCCACCGGGGAAACGTATGATGTCGCCTTCGAATCCGGCCGCGGCCTTCGCTACATCCACAAGCGATGGAATAGCCGGCACATCTACTTGTTTGCCAATCTTAACCCGGGGTTCGCCGGGACTACCGTCACGTTACGGGGACGGCACGACCTGGAGGCCTGGGACCCGCACACCGGTAGCATCCGGCCCGTTCCGGTGACCCATGACACGCGGGAGGGAACGGATATCACGCGGATTCAACTGCCGCTGCCCTATCTGAAATCCCTCTTCCTGTTGTCCGCGCGAGGGAACTGACACGAGACGGCTTCCGACGATCCGTGGCGAATCCGCGCTTCACCTGAGCCCGCACAGGTTGAACATGCTGTAGAACATGTAGGTGTCGCCATACCTGGGCACGAGTGTGTCGAACACCTTGCGGTCGTCGCCACGGCCTTCTGTCACTACCGTGCGGATTTCCGCACATTGGCGTTGCAGGTCCGGGTCGATGGTCCAGCCCTGTGCCTCCACCGGCCTGCCGGTCTTCAGAGAATGGACCAGCAGGGCCTCGGCGTAGTGGCGTGGAAGCCGGGTGTACCCCAGCGGGGTGAGGCACGGCAGACGACGGATGATCTCGGCTTGCTCGTTCCTCAGGAGGTGGCAAGCCATGAGATACTCAAACGCCAGGCGATTGTCGGGAACGGCGTCCAGCAGGTTCTTCAACGTTGTCGGGGAGAACGCGGCCGACGGTGCGTCCGTCGTGAGTTTCACCCTACGCCACGACTGGATGAGCGGGTCGGTCTCGGCTCGGGCCGGGTCGGCGATGATGGCCTGCCATCGGCGCGCATACTCCCGGCCGCCCACGCACTTGCGCAGGGCCTGAAAGACGACCCGAGCGGGTTCATACTGCCCTTTGGCCAGATGGACCCTTACGAGCGCATCCAGTACCGGGGGCGAAGCGCCCTCCTGCGCCAGCAGCTCATATGCGTTCTTCTCCGCGGCGTTCAAACAACCCAGGTCCAGGTACAATTCAAGCGATTTGGCATGCATTACGCGTCCCGGCATGTCCTCGAACGTCATGAGGAGCGTGTCGACGCCGCTTTGGGGGAAGGCGCACAACTCACTGCCGAGACGCCCCTGGTGCGCCAGAGCCCGGTTGATGTCGAACACGCCGGAGCGGGTGAAGCGGTGCCGGCCCCGCATCCGGTTCGCCAGAGCCAGCACTTGGTCCCAGTCCCTACGCTGAGCAAGGTAATGCAGCATCCGCTCATGACGTGCAGGTGTCCGCGTGAACATCAGACACAGCGCCGCCGTCATTGCCACCGCAAGCATGCGCCCTCCTGTCCACACGCGAGAGTCCACCTGCCGTCGAGGGGCTTGCTTGGTCTGGGAACCTCCTTTGCGGTGACCCCGTGGCGTGCCGGTCTTGGCCTGGGTCTCCGCGAGGATCTGACCCAGGAACGCCACTAGCAGCAGGCTGGGAACAAACGCATGCAGGACAATCGCCAGCCAATTGGCCAGAGGGGAGAGCTTCAGGAGCCTGCTTGGGTCCCAGGGTGTCCCGGCCAGGAAGAGCGCCTGAGGTTCCAGGTCGAAGACGAATCGACCCACAACAAACGCTCCGCCTGCCGCCAGAGCGATCTGCAGAAGCGCCAGTGCGATCCGGCGGTGCAGCAAGGCTTCGGTTAGGCACGCAATGGCCGCGAGCACCAGCGCCGCGGCGCCGGCCAGGCAGTAGAGCGCAACGATGAGGACCAGAAACAATCCCGCCCGGCCGATGGAGGCCCGCACGGGAAGGGCATCGTAGAGGATCGCGCTCCAGACCGCGAGTCCCACCGTCAGTAGCACCGGAAGGGGATTCTCGTAGTAGTTGTTGTAGATCGTCAGGGCCAGCAGCAAGGGGACCCAGGCCAAGTCTCTGAATCTCCCAGCGTGCCCCGATTGCAGCAGACGCCGTATCCCCAGCCAGAGCGCGCCCAGGATGACGGTGATGGTCAGGGCGCCCAGCCACGCGTGGGAGTAACTGTGCGCCAGGAGCGCAGCCAGAGCACCCATCGGCCCGCCGGGAGTGCCGAATGCCTCGTGCAGAAACAAGCGGTCCCAGGAGACGATCGGATAAGCAGCGAATACCCCAAACCCGTAGTACAGCAGGTGGGGTTTGATCCCTTGCCACAGGTAGAGGAAGAGCCCCAGAAAAAGGACCGCCGACAGGCAGGACTCCAGTCTGTGGTGATCCAAGGTGCTCTCACGAGCTGTTGCTGCGATCCTCACGATGTTCCGACCTTTCTGCCCCATCCCTTGTCTTCCGGCGGCTGCGCCGATTCGTGCATCGATCTCCTGTCGCGTGCATGATAATCCATGCCTCGGACGAATCCAAGAACAGGGCGACGTGAGGCCGGCAGGAAAAGCATTGGATTCCATCGGCAGCGCAGTAAGATGAACGCAGGGTGTCGGTTTGCGACCGGACCGGGTCCGGTCATGAGGCATCTTGTCCATGCCAGGCAGACCGCAGAGTACTGTTCGTTGGTTGGCCTCGGGACGTAGCGATGGGTTTAGACAGGTCCTTGGCGGCGCGTCTTGCCGTGGTGACATTCGCAGCAGTTTGGCTGGTGGGTTCGTGTCGGGACCAGAGCCCTGGATCCGTCGTTTCGGTGCCGAGACCGCCGAGTATCTCGCCGGACTACGCCGGCCTTGCAGTCCCGCCGAATATCGCGCCGCTGAACTTCGTGATCCGCGAGCCGGGCAGGACCTATCATGCTCGGATTCACTCCGTCACCGGCAGCGTCATCGAAGTCGTCAGCAAGACGGGCGAAATCATGATCCCTCGAAGGAGGTGGGAGGATCTCCTGGCCCACAATGTCGGCCACGAGCTGTGCTTTGATGTTCGCGTGGAGACGGAGCGCGGGACCTGGAATCAGTATGAGACCATCACGAACACCATTGCGAAAGAGCCTATCGATTCGTATCTCGTTTTTCGCTGCATGACTCCGTCCTCGTATTTCCCCAAGCCCATGCGCATCTGCCAGCGGCGCCTTGATGGCTTCGAAGAGAAGGACATCCTCGACACCCGATCATTCGGGAACGGGTGCGCCCATTGCCACAGCTTCATCGGCAATCATCCCGACAGGTTCCTCCTCGGCATGCGCAGCCTCTCCCTTCCCAGTGCCACGCTGTACAGCCACGAGGGCCGGGTCGACAAGATCGGCGAGAAATTCGGCTACACCGCCTGGCATCCGAGCGGCAAGATCGCTGCCTACTCGGTCAACGACGTTCGGCAGTTCTTCCACGATGCCCGCACGGAGATCCATGATGTCGTCGATCTGGATTCGGCGATCTTCTACTATGATGTCGCGCAAGCCCGGATCAAGACCGCGCCGGCCCTCGCCGACAAGAAGCGGCTGGAGACCTACCCCGCCTGGACGCCGGACGGCAGGACCCTCTACTTCTGCAGCGCGCCCTTGTTGTGGGAGGGCACGCCGACGGTGCCGCCCGCGCGGTACCGGGAAGTGAAATACGATCTGATGCGCGTCAGTTATGATCTCGAAACCGACCGCTGGGGCACGCCGGAAACGGTGCTGAGCGCCGCGGAGACGGGCCTCAGCATTCTGTTGCCGCGTGTCTCTCCGGACGGTGGATTCCTGCTGTTCTGCATGGCCGAATACGGCTGTTTTCCCGTCTATCAGCCCACCAGCGACCTGTACTTGATGGACCTGCGAACGGGGGCGTACCACAAGGCGCCGATCAGCAGCGAATACGCCGACGCCTGGCATAGCTGGTCGAGCAACAGCCGCTGGGTCGCGTTCAGCAGCAAGAGAGACGGTGGGCTGTTCACTCGCACGTTCATCAGCCATGTCGATGCCGATGGCCGGCTGGGCCAGCCGTTCCTCGTACCGCAGAGGTCTCCCTCGTTCTACGATTCGTGTTACTACGTGTACAGCATGCCGGAACTGGTCACGGGGCCTATCCCGGTCGACAGGAAGAGACTGGTCCGGGCCATCGTCGACCCCGCGCAGATCCAGATGAACTCGGTCACCGGGGCAACCGCGAAAACCAACGACAAGGAAACGTACAAGACTGGGCAGGCCAGCGTCCAGTGACCGCACAGGAAGGAGAATAGGATGTTGATGACAAGGGCATGGGTATTCACCTGTTCTCTGTTTCTGTTTGCCCTGTCGATCCCCTTGCGTGCTGGGGCCGTGCTCGAGACCGCGCATCTGTCGATTCGTCTCGATGATACCGGTTCTGTGCGGGGCCTGCTCGATCGTAACACCGGCGTGGATTACATCGCTTCGCAACAACCGGCGCCGCTCTTGAGCATCCGCATCGCAGGGCACTATCAAGCTCCCCAAGCCATGCGCTTTGACGAGCCAGAAGGGATTCTGACTTTGCAGTATGCGCAGGATGCCACCGCCGTGGTGAGGACGGTGACGAAGGCAACTCACGTCGCCTTCGAGGTCCTGTCCGTTGACTCGACACAAACGGTGGAGCTGGTCGTCTGGGGGCCTTATCCTACGCGGATCGGCGACACCATTGGGGAGACGGTAGGGGTCGTACGCAACGATCGCTTTACCCTGGGCATCCAGACGTTGAACGTCAAGACGCTCGCGGGGTATCCGACCACCGAGAACGATGTGATGGCGGGACGCGGCGACACCGCCCAGCCGGCTCCGTTCGGCAGCGTCCTCCAGGCGTTCACACGGGACCGCCGCCAGGATCGGGTCGTGCCCAACTGGGGTCACGAGAGCTACTTCGTTCCTGCCTACGACGATGGCGGCATCGTCGGCAGCAAGATCGCTCTGTTCGGCTGCCCTGCCAACCAGACGCTCCGAACGATCGGCGAAATCGAAGTGGCCGAAGGGCTGCCTCATCCGATGATCGACGGCGCGTGGGGGAAGATCGCTCCCGGCGCGACCGCGGCCTACCTGATTATCGGCTTTGGCGAGGACACCATCGAGGAGGCCATCGCCGTCACCAAGCGGGCGGGCCTCAAGTACCTGTATCACGGCGGGCCGTTCTCCACCTGGGGTCATTTCCAGCTCAATCCGGACCAGTTTCCGCATGGTTGGGCAGGCATGAAAGACTGCGTGGAGAAAGCCAAGGCCCAGGGAGTCCGCCTGGGGGTGCACACGCTCTCCAACTTCATCACCACGAACGATCCCTACGTGACGCCGGTCCCGGATGAGCGGCTGGCGAAGGTCGGCAGCAGCGTCCTGACGGAGGACATCGACGCCGGCCGGACGGAGATTCCGGTCGCGAACCCGAAGTGGTTCAGCCAGATGGAGAACAACACGCTTAAGACCGTCCAGATCGGCCGGGAACTGGTCCGGTACGAGTCGGTCTCGAAACAGGCGCCCTGGTGTTTGCTCGGCTGCCGGCGCGGGGTCTATCAGACCCAGCCCGCGGCGCATCCCAAGGGTGCTCCGGTTGCGAAACTCATGGATCATGCCTACAAGGTGTTTCTGACCGACGCTGAGCTGTCCCAGGAAGTGGCCTGGCGGCTGGCCGATCTGTTCAACCAGACCGGACTGATGCAGATCTCTTTCGACGGTCTGGAGGGCAACTGGTCGACGGGTATGGGGCAGTACGGCCGTACGCTCTTCGTCACAACTTGGTATGACCACCTGCGGGACGACCTGCGCGGTCGGGTCATCAATGACGCCAGCAATCCCGGCCACTACTTCTGGCACATCTACACGCGCATGAACTGGGGCGAGCCGTGGTACGCAGGGTTCCGCGAGAGCCAGACGGAGTATCGTCTGAAGAACCAGGACTACTTCCGCCGCAATCTGATGCCCTGTATGTTGGGTTGGTTCAACATGACCGGCCAGACCAGTCTTGAGGACGTGGAATGGCTCCTGGCCCGGGCGGCGGGCTTCGACGCGGGATTCGCTCTGAACACGAGTCTGCGCGTGGTCCGGGACCATGGACTGAGCGAGGCGATTCTGCGGGCGATCAGCGCCTGGGAAACCGCTCGGATGAGCGGCGCTTTCTCTGAATCGCAGAAGCGCCGCCTGCAGGACATCGGCCGGGAATTTCACCTGGAGGCGCAGGATGCCCATTCATGGAATCTCTATCCCGTGCACTCCTCCCAGCACACGTTCTCGCAACAGGTGCAGCCCGGTCAGCCGGGCGAAACCACCTGGGAAGTGAACAACCCGTATGGGGCGCAGCCCCTCCGGTTCATCCTCCGGGTCTCCGGCGATGCCCCCGTCGGCGACGTGACGCTGGAAATCGACGGTGCTCGGGAGGTTACCGTTCCCGCGACGCTTCAAGCGGGGAACATCCTGAAGTACTCCGGCGGGGGACAGGCTATCGTCTACGATAAGAACTGGAAGGAGCTGGAGAAGATCGCCCTGGATGCGTCTGGGCTGCAAATGGGCTCGGGGCGGAATCGGGTGCGCTTCGGCTGCCGCTTCCAGACCGCGGACCAGCCCCAGGTGAAGATCGAATTTCGAACGATGGGAGAACCGGAGAGGCTTTCCGCGCAAGGCGGCCGCTGACCAGAAGGAAGATCTGTAATGAGACCGATTCGCGTGGCATCCGTTCAGATGGAGTCCGCCGCTGGGGACAAGCAGGCGAACCTCGCCAAGATGGAACGACTCGTCGAGCGCGCGGCCGGGCAGGGGGTCGAGCTGATCGTCTTCCCGGAATGCTGCCTCACGGGCTACTGGTTCCTGAGACGCCTGTCACGCGACCAGTTGAGCGCCTTAGCGGAGCCGGTCTTCGAGGGACCGTCGTCGCAGGCGGTCATGAGTCTGGCCAAGCGGTACCACAGGGTCATCGGTGCGGGCCTCGTCGAGATCGACGGCGCGCAGATGTACAACGCCTATGTGGTCGCGATGCCCAACGGTGAGTTCCACCGGCATCGGAAGATCCACGCCTTCGTCAGCCGGCACCTCTCGTGCGGGTCGCAGTTCACGGTGTTCGACACGCCCCTGGGCTGCCG
>ENA-OSEO01006403-OSEO01006403.1-sediment-metagenome-genome-assembly--contig:-NODE-6403-length-10592-cov-4.113742_pt1 | contig 10592 bp, 8 predicted proteins | sample MGYA00237883_ERZ534232 | MGnify/ENA metagenome assembly ERZ534232
AGAAGGTGGAGTTCTCGGTGGTGGACGGAGAGATGGGACAAAAGGCGAGCGACGTCGTCGTCGTGTAGGGCGGCCGGTGCAGCGATCGCGGGGCGGACCGACGGGGAATCAGCGGTCCGCCCCGCGTCTCGTTCGTCGGGGCGGCGAGCGCCGGCAGGGGGTCGTTCGGCGTCAGTCCCCGCGCGCCTTCTGGCACGGAATGCACTCGGTCGAGTCTTCTCGGCTGACCGGAACGCGGAGCGACGCCGTCCCCGGCGCGCCGTGCTCGTCGAAGACCGTCACGCGGACGTCGTAGATCGCCTCCTTCGAATAGGCGTGGCGGACCTGGTTCGTCGCCGTCGCCTCCCGGGTTCCGTCTCCGAACTCCCAGAGGTAGAGGACGATCTCTCCGTCGAAGTCCGTCGACCCGATCGCGCGGAAGAGGAGCGAGCGGTTCGGGCGCGTCGGCGGTGGTGGCGGCTGGATCCGCGCCAGCGGGGCGCGATTCCCCTCGACTGGCGGGACGACGGCGGCGGACTCCGTGTACGGCGCCGGGTACTCGAACCCGTTCTCCGTCCGGACGAGCGGGATCCGACCGAGCTGCGACCCGCTCTCGGGATCGACCGGGACGGGGTCGACGGGGACCCAGACGGTCCGCGCGTCGAGCTCGACGGCGACGATCAACCAGAGCCGCTCGGCCGTCGGGTCCCCGCCGTCGGTCACGACGAGCACGTCGTAGCCGAGGTGGCGGAGGATCCCCGCCGCGTACCGGGCGAACTGGTGCGCTGGCCACCCGTCGTCCCCCGGCGCGCGCCGCGGTCCGAGCCCGGCGAACTCGACGTCGTCCATCAGCCGGACGATCTCCGGGACGAGAAACGAGAGCTCCGCGATCGAGAACGATGAGAGATTCGGAGCGACCGGGGCCGGCCGCTCCGACGCGAGCGCGGTGGTCCCCCCGAGGAACGCCGCGATCATCACGAGAACCGATATTCGACGCATGTCCGCCTCCGATCGTCCGACACCGGCCGGACGAACTTGTAGCGGACCGGCGCCCTCCGATCAAGGATCGTCCCCGTCGGGGTTCAGCCGCCGGCGAGGCTGTATCGCTTCCCGAGCTTCGTTACATCTCCCCGGTCGACGAGCTCGCGGATGACGCTCGTCAGCCGTCGCCAGTCGACCTCCAGCGCCTCGCCGATCTCGGGGAGCGTCCGCCCGCCAGGATGCTCGGCGATCGCCTCGAGGATCCCCGCGGCGAGATCCTCGTCGACCGCGCTCGCCGCCTCGTCCGCCTCCTCCGGCGCTTCGAAGTCGAGGTCCTCGACGAAGACGTCGACGCGGGCGACCGGGATCTCGGTCATCGCCTCGACCTCCTCGATCACCCGCTGTTGGATCTGCCGGGCGATCAAGTGAACCGGCTCCCCGTAGGTGAGGACGACGCGCAGCGTGAAGTTCGCCCCCTCCGGGCCGACCTCGACCTCGACGCCGCGGTTGTGCCCGCCGAAGACGCCGGCGAGCGCTTCGGCGAGGCTCGCCCGTGCCGGCCGGATCGCCTGCACCTGCCACGCCGCGTACTCCGCCAGCGCCACCAGCACCGACTCGGCGACGAAGATCGTCCCCCGCTCCCCCTCCGTCTGACTGAACCCGCGCTTTCCGGTCCCCTCCGGGCGTTTCTCGGCTGTGTCCGTCATCGATGATCCTCCTCTCTCTGCGACGGCCGACCTTCCGGCCGGGCTCGAGACGCGATCATCCGCAAGGACGAGCGCGATGGTGGTAATGACACCCTACCACGGACCGGCCCGACCGCGCGAATCCGGACCGGCCGGCCGCGCCGCCGGCGGGGTGACACCGAGTCGGAGCGGCGCCGAAGAGATATACTGATCGCGGGTGCAGGGCGCCCCAACGGCCGCGACCAGCGGCAAAGGCGGTGATGCGGATGAAGCGGTATGGCTGGGTGTTCATCGTCGCGTCGATCGTCGGTCTCAGCGCGGTCGCGCAGCAGCTCCCCGACCACTACCTCACGGGGAACCTGGAGAACCTCGCGGGGACCGTCGTCACGGACAAGGGAGAACAGCGGGCGACCTTCGCCGGATCGATCGGCGTTCGAGTCGTGCAGGGCCAGAGAGGTCTCCTCCTCTATCTGGTCGACCTCGATCTGATCTCGCGGGGCGTCCCCACCGAACGCGGGGAGTCGGGGACGATCGGGTTGCGGCTCCTCGACGGCGGGCGGAAGAGCATGACCTACGATTCGCGCTCGGGGCTGGCATCGACCGATGCGCGGATGGTCCTCCATTACGGGCTGATCGACCGGGTGCGGGGATTCCGGCAGATCGAGGCGAAGGGGGAGATGGACATCTTTCCCTCCTACACTGAGGAGATGGTCGGGAGGGTGAGCGTCCGGTTCCCCGGGGTGCTCAAGGTCCAGGAGAGCGGGCGCGTGAGCATCGAGCTCGATCTCACATTCGAGCTCTCGTCGTCGGTCCTCGGCTCGATCCGGCGGGTCCACCTGGTCGCTAAGGTGATCATCGATTGGACGAAGCTCCTCCGGCCCGCCGAGGTCCTGCGGATCCAGCCCGTCTTCATCGGGACCGGCCCGTCCGATCCGAGTGCGACTGGGACCGCCTGGGACGATCTGATGAAGCGCGCGCACGAGCTGTGGAGCCGATGCGGGAGCGTGCGGTGCATCCGGTTCCTCGTCAACGCGCCCGTCTACCTGAACAAGCCGGCGTACAAGATCCTGGAGACGGAGACCGAAGCCGGGAACCTGCGGGCCGAGGTCGACGTGGTCGACGCTGTCGAGGTGTTCGTCGTCGACCGGATGAACTTCGCTTGCTCGTGGGGCGGCGGCGCATGCTTCTCGTCGGGGACCGCCTCGGCGAAGATCGTGACCTGCGACCAGCAGCTCGCGATCCCGGCGCCGTGCCCGTGCCCGGGCTACTGCCCGGCGACCTGCCCCCCGTGCCCCCCGTGCCAGACCGGGGCGGTGAACCACTACCACCTCGCCCACGAGCTCGGCCACGCCCTTGACCTCGCCCACCCGCCGGGCCCGACGGCGAGCCTCGCCGCGAGCACGGTCGGGTCGAACATGGAGCCGAGCGGGTTCTGCTGCGACAACCCGAACGTGCAGAGCGCCAAGAACTGCCGGAACGCGTCGAACCCGCTCCTCTTCTGGGGGACGGGCCTCTGCTTGGGCACACCCGACATCATGGACTGACGGCCTCGGAGCCGCGATCGAAAAGGGACGGAGTAGGATCGGCCCGGCGGGCGCCCACCCGCCGGGCCGCTGTTCGATCCACCGCCCCGGTCCGGTCGGATTTCCGGTTCGCTCCGCGCTGGATGGGGCGCAGCGGTTGTCCGCTGCCCGACGTCCGGACGGCGCCGATGGCGGGGCGGGCCGAGTGCGGGGACACTGCATGGCAGTACACGACAACAATGTCGGCAGGCTCTGGGGCGTCTCGGCGGATTCCCTTCCTCGAACCGACTCGGTCACGAACTGGCGGAAACGATCGTTGGATGGGGCTCCACCAGCATCGCCCACCCTGGCGGGCCGATCCTTGGAGGCGTTCGATATCCCCCACAGCGATGCCGGCTTCCAGGAGTTCTTCCGGCGCGTTGAGGAGTGCGGATGACGGTAGACCCCATCGCCCGGCCAATCGTCGGAAGAGCCGGAGCTGTGCGCACGGCTATCGATCGACCTCCCGCCTGTGCGCGACCTTGACGACGGTGACGATGAGGATCTCGTCCTTGATCTCGTAGGGGATCCTGTACTCCCCTTGGCGAACGCGATAGCGCTCCTGCCCCGAAGGCTTCTCACAGCCCCGGGGACGCGGGTCATCCGTCAGCCGTTCGATTCGGTGCAGAATCCGCGTGACATCTCTCTTGGAAATGCTGCGCAGGTCCTTGGCGACCGAGGCTCGAAAGCGGAGGCTATATCTTCCCACGTGACTTCAAGTCGACAAGAAGAGCCTCGTACGTGATCGTCGGCTCGGCTGCTCGCTCCTCGAAAGCTGCGAGGTCCTCCTCATCCTCCGCGAGAGCTTGGCGGAGAGCATCGTTCACCAGATCGGACTTGGAACGCTCGGTGATGGCCGCTTTCAGCCGCAACGCCCTATGGATCTCCGGCTCGAAGTAGATGGTCGATCGCTTGTTCATCCACATCACTCCGTTGACACCACAGCATCAAGGCGCTGAAGCGTCAAGCCCTCGAGGGGCGCGGAATCGGGGGACATAGACCGCATTTCGCGTGCAACCAAGTGCGATCCGCTCCCCGCAACGCTCGGCGGATCCAAGATGTGGAAATCCCCCCAGCCGAGACCTTACGGGGCGGGAACCCCTCCCCTCCGATCCCCGCTACGGCCCGAGTTTCGTGCACATCGACGGACTCGGGAATGGGGCTCACAGGACGAGGTCCAGAATCAGGTTTGTGTCCCCGCATTCCATTTTCGCGCATGTCCGGCCTGAGTACATCATCCGCAGCAGAAACTTCCACGCTTTGCGTCTGACTTTCTGCTCATCGACCGTGACTTCGAAAGAGTCCGCTTGTGCGACGTCGCCACGGCGGTACACCAACGGGATGTACACTTCTGCCGCTTGACGGCGTCTCTCCCGCAAGTACGCCCGTACGGTCGTCGTGCCCACCTCGTAGCCTTCTTCGCGTAGCTGACGATGAATGCGGGTGCCGGTGATCCGTTGCTTGGGCGTCGTCCGGACAGACCACTCCCCAAGAAGCTCATCGATTCGGGGAGCGACCTGTTCCAGGACCGGCTTACGCTGAGGTCCCTCACGCCGTTCTGGCTGCGGCTGCTTGAGGTACTTGCTTACCGTGTTGCGGCTGATGCCTAACTCCCGCGCCACTTGGCGGCTCGACAAACCTTCCACCAGCACCTTGTGGTGGATCACATGCACTTACGCCATCCTCAGCATCCTTCCTCCAGTAGGTTGGGATCATCCATAACCTACCGGACTGCTCGCCGAGGTGGCTCAGTTTCCGAGCGTCGAACGGCTCACTTTCGAACCGTCGCGCTTGTCGTTGACAAGGGAATCCGTCAGTCGACGACTGAGACAGCAAGAAGAGGCTGGCGGGCAGCCGTTCATGTGGCATTGCAGGACCCCTTTTCGCAACCTTCAACTCCTTCGGTCAGGAGGTTCTGCGGTGCCTTCTTGAGTTAGTCAGCAGATTGAGCTATATTACTCACTATGATGAGTAACCACCCGGAACTCCCTCGATATCGCCGGTCCGTCGGGGATGTACTAACCGAGCGCCTGCTCGAGTCCCGTCGCTTCATCCAGGTGATTGCCGGGCCGCGGCAGGCCGGTAAGACGACGTTGGTCCGTCAGGTTCTTGCGGATCAGCCCGCCGCTTGGCAGTATGCCAGCGCAGACGAACCGGGGCTTCGAGGTCGTACATGGATCGAGGAGCAGTGGCAGGCCGCCCGACTTCTGGGGGGACCCGAGCCGATCCTCGTGCTGGATGAGGTGCAGAAGATCTCAGGCTGGTCCGAGTTGATCAAACGGCTCTGGGACGAGGACACCGCGGCCGGCAGGCCGCTGAAGGTTGTGCTGTTGGGCTCCGCACCGCTCCTCGTTCAGCGGGGATTGACGGAGAGCCTCGCGGGCCGGTTTGAGATCATCCACCTGACACACTGGACGTACACAGAGATGCGGGAGGCGTTTGGGTGGAATCTGTCGACCTACCTCTTCCACGGAGGGTATCCAGGGGCGGCGCCGCTCATCGATGATGCTGGGCGATGGTCGCGGTACGTTCTGGACGCGTTGATCGAGCCGACGATCTCCCGTGATGTGCTCCTGATGACGCGGGTGGACAAGCCGGCGTTACTGCGGCGGCTGTTCGAGCTGGCGTGCACCTACTCCGGCCAGATCCTGTCGTACACGAAGATGCTCGGCCAGCTTCAGGATGCCGGCAATACGACGACCCTCGCTCACTATCTCGATCTGCTGGCCGGAGCGGGCATGGTCGTGGGCCTTCAGAAGTACTCCGGCGCGGCTGCCCGCCGCCGCGCGTCGAGCCCGAAGCTCCAGGTCCTGAACACCGCCCTCATGACGGCTCCGCTTGGACTGACAAGGTCCGAGGCCGAAGCGGATCGTACGCTCTGGGGACGCATCGTCGAGTCGGCCGTCGGCGCCCATCTCGCCAACGCACAGATTCGTGGCGAGTGCGGCCTCTACTACTGGCGGGCTGCCGATCGGGAGGTCGATTTCGTCTTGGAGGCGGCGCGAGGGGTCGTGACCGCTATTGAGGTGAAGAGCGGAGCGAGTGGCGGATCGTCCGCGGGAATGGCGGCCTTCGACAAAGAGCATTCGCCGGACCGCAAGCTTCTCGTCGGCGGAGGGGGAATCGCCGTCGAGGACTTCCTTGAGAAGCCTGTCTCTCACTGGCTGGCCCAGGCCTGAGCCCACGTGTGCCTGTCCACAGGAATCGGGGGACACAAACCGTATTTCGCCGCAGCCGAGTGCGATCCGCTCCTCGCAACGCTCCGCGGATTCAAGATATGGAAATCCCGCCAGTCAAGACCTCACGGAGCGGGAATCCCTCCCCTCTGACCGCCGCTACAACCCGAGCTTCGCGCACATCGACGGACTCGGGGATGGGGCTCACAGGACGAGGTCCAGAATCAGGTTTGTGTCCCCGCATTTGGCAGGTCAGATCGCCCAGACGGGTGCAGGGTTTTGCCCTCATACCTCAACCACATTGCGGGGTGAAGGTGAAGTGCCCCCCTTCCTAGTTGGGTTCTCAACAGCACTGTTGGAGTGTGCGCTGATGGAAGGCGGACGCGCTTCTCCTTTGCCAGGCTCTGAAGGAACCCTGATCGAGACTGATCTGGATGGGCAAGCATTGCGGTCATTGGCATTGACGGTGCCGACATCGGCACGGTAGGATCCTCGGCGCAATGGGTACGGACGCAGATGCACAGCCTTGAAAGGCATGGAGGGAGCAGATGCTCTCTCGCCACGAAAGGAGCGGAGCATGGAAAAGCCGCGCCTACAGACGGTCCTCTGCACGATACTCGTCTCTTGTGTAGCGGCCGGCAACATCGTGTGCCTCGCGGATCCCTCGGAGGTCCTCTTCACCGTAGATCCGAGCAGGATGGGGGTGGCTGTGCCGAGCCGCTTTCTGGGGTTGAGCTTTGAACCAGCAGACGTCATACGTGATCCGAACATACTGAAGAACAGGCCCCAGATCTTCACGATCGGCAATTGTCTGCATAATTACATGAAGTTGCTTCAGCCTGGTCATATGCGGATTGGCGGCCTACTTGGTGATTCGCCCCGCAACTCATCTGCAAACGACCCAACACACATCGGACCGCTCTTGGACTTCGCGCGCGACATCGACTGGATCATTGACTGGACCTTGCGCTTCGCTCCGTATGAGCCCGAGGCCGCCGTCCCGACCATCGAATACATTCTGAGGCACGGAGCAGACCTTCTTCGCTTCGTAGCTGTCGGCACCGAGCCTGAGAACTACGTCGGCCAGCTCAGGCGGCCGGAAGGCTGGGGGAAGGAGGAGCATGTCAGAGAGTTCAGTGAATATGTGGGGGTTCTTCGGAGGACGTTCCCAAGTCTTCGTCTCTACGGACCCAATATGGTGGGGAATCGGGAGAGATTGCGCTCTTCTCAAGGGTGGATCCGGTTCTTTGCCACAGCGCAGGCCTCGCAGCTGGACGCATTGGCCGTGCACCTTTATCCCTTGGATTGGTCCTTGCCGACGGGAGATCTGAGAAGCAGTCTGTGTGATCTCCTGAGCCTTGAGACGCGGATGGCGACAGCCCAGGTGATCGACGATGTACTGGATTTGGGCAGGGCGCTTCGGCTCCCTGTGTATGTCAGCGAGACGAACGCAGGGCCTGATACAAACCCTGCAGCTGGATACTTCCGCACCTTCGCCTCAGCGCTGAACATGCTTGACAACCTCTTCCTGATGGCCAGAGCCGGCATACAGGGCGCAGCAATCCACGTTGGCGGGAAGACATGGTGGCACATGGCTCCTGTACAGATGGGAGACTGGGGGAAGGGGCAGTACCCTTGCATGATCAGACCTCTAGCCTATTCGATGCTGCTCTTCTCTGTGTCAAACCCAGGGCACTTTGTGCACAGTGAATCCAATCAAAGGGACATGAATGTGCACTGCCATGCATTCATGAATCGGGACGGGCAGCTAAGCGTCGTCCTGATCAACAAAGACATCGACCGCGGATTCAACGTCGCCGTCGATCCCGGCCAAGCTCATAGGTCAGCGAGTACGCTCATCCTTGAGGGGGCATGGCGGAGCGAGGAGGCAAGACTGGGCGGAGCAACGATTGCATCGACAGGAGAATGGGAGCCTGTTTGGGGTAGGCTTGAGCCAACCGATGGCAGGCTCCTCGTCTCGATGGAGGCAGCCACTGCCATTCTGCTCGTGTTCGAGTAAGGTGGAAGACGCGTTGCCGCAGACAAATACAGCGTTTCTTGGGTTGAGAGGACGTCGGCGAGCGAACGCTCGCGCACAATGGACCGCAAAGCAAACGTCCTGTTCGGTATCGCAAGCAAAGGATGTTCTGAATAGACGTTGTTAGGGCGGAAGGATGACAACGGGAGCGGTCCTCGGGCTCTCCCGTTGCTCGGGAGTCTTCATGCGCAGACTCCTTGGTCGTCGGTCGCTTCGCTCCTTCACGAAGGTTCTCGCCCTCCCAACGTGAACGTCCGAAGGGCCGGGAAGACCCTTCGGGCGTTCTATTACCCTGCCGTGGACAAGCTTCGAACTCTCACCGGGCTTGACGCAGAGGTCCACGAGATCATGCAGCTCTGAGAATCGTGAACAGGACGGGCTCAAGCAATGAAGTCTCCGGAGAACCCGGGGCGGTTCACTGCGTCAAGACCCCAGGCTCCCGTGAGAGATCCACGACACGCATAGTGTGACGTGGTTCCTGTTCTGCAAGTCGGTGTGGGCAACGCGATCTTGGCAACTCCCCCATGATATGGTATCATAAGGTGTCAGTCCTTGACGCTCATCCCCTCCCGCTCGGGCCTACCTCCTCGCACGATCCACGCAGAGAGGCGCGCTGTTCGGCGAACTGGGCACATCAGCCAACAGGGCTCTAGGCGACGGGATACCCCAGGTGGCCTGGGGCTGTCCGGGCTGGAGGGGTATGGACATCACCCTGCTGGGCACCGCCAACTGGCGTGAACAGAGAAAGTCCTTCGGCATCAAGCAACCCGACCGCCGTCAGCATGTCTACATCATCGGCAAGACCGGCATGGGCAAGACGACGTTGCTTGAGAACATGATCATCCAGGACACCGAGCAAGGCCGCGGCGTGGGGGTATTGGATCCTCACGGCGACTTGGCCGAACGGCTGTTGGCGTTCATCCCACAACATCGGATCAACGACGTCGTCCACTTCAACCCCCAAGACGTGGCGTGGCCGTTTGCGTTGAACCCGTTCGAAGCAGTGAAGAGCGACAAGCGCCACCTCGTGGCGGCGTCGCTGATGTCGGTGTTCGAGAAGCTCTTCTCCTCGTCCTGGGGACCGCGGATGGCCCACATCCTCCGTAACAGCATCCTGTCGCTCCTGGAAATGCCCGGATCGACCCTGCTTGGCATTCCCAGGCTTCTTTGTGATGCACGTTACAGAGAGAAGGTGGTCGCAAGACTGACCGATCCGAAGGTCCGCGACTTCTGGACCAACGAGTTTTCCTCGTATCAGTCCGGGTTTCGCAGTGAGGCGATCGCGCCGGTGTTGAACAAGGTCGGAGCGTTCTTGAGTTCACCGCTTGTACGAAACATCGTCGGCCAGGCACGAGCCAGGCTCGACTTCCGTGAGGTTCTTGACGCGGGGAAGATCTTCATCGCTAGCCTTCCCAAGGGGACGATTGGCGAGGAGAACCAGATCCTCCTGGGGAGCTTGCTCCTGACGAAGCTTGAGCTCTCAGCGATGCAGCGAGTCGATGTCCCCGAGGAGGAAAGGAAGGACTTCCACCTCTACTGCGATGAGTTCCAGAACTTCGCCACCCGCTCGTTCATCGAGATCCTCTCTGAGGCACGCAAGTTCCGGCTCAATCTGACCCTGGCACACCAGTACCTCGGGCAGCTCGACGAGAAGGTACGCGATGCGATCCTCGGCAATGTCGGGACGCTGATCGTCTTCCGGGTGGGCGCGACTGATGCGAAGGAACTCGAGGGGGAGTTCTCACCGGAGTTCTCTTCCAACGACTTCGTCCGTCTGCCACCCCACTCGGTCTACCTTCGTCTGTCGATCGACGCGCTGTCGAGCCGCCCGTTCAGCGCAGATGTACTGCCGCCACGGCATCTGCTACGGCAGACGCTGCGGACGAGCCACCGCGACAAGATCGTTCGCCTCTCGCGCGAGCGCTACGGTGCCCCGCGAGCCGAGGTCGAGCGCAAGATCGCGCGTTGGTTTGCTGCGAGTGAGCGCAAGAGCGAGCCCCGGCGCTGATCACGAGGGCTACGGCAACGAACGCTTGGCGCTCATCGCCTTCCCACCGACCGCAGATCCCCGCTGAGTTGGGGGTTCGCTCTTGCGTCGATTAGAGGATATGGTATAATATGGGGGCCTTCCTTCTTGCGGAATATCCGCAACCAACGGCACACGCCGTGC
>ENA-OSEO01006404-OSEO01006404.1-sediment-metagenome-genome-assembly--contig:-NODE-6404-length-10590-cov-4.335299_pt1 | contig 10590 bp, 4 predicted proteins | sample MGYA00237883_ERZ534232 | MGnify/ENA metagenome assembly ERZ534232
AGTCATAAACCACCTGAAACACGGTCCAAACGGATACAGCTCCGAATATAGTTCGTGTACGAACCAATGTCAAGCAAAAACTCATGCTGGCCGCGAAAAGACTGAATCGGACACCGGAGTGGCAGGCTAACCCGCATTTCTCACCGCGGCGGTTGAAAGATGGCCCTTGTCCTGGTATAAGTGCATTGGCAACAACCACTTACAACCAGGACAAGGAAGTCCATCATGCGAACACAGTGTACTTCGGAGTCTCTGCCCTTTCAAGCCTCCTTTCGGCGGCAAGTCGTCGCTCGATTCGACGGGGGAGCGATCAGTTCCGATGGCGGCGGCCTGCTGCTCAAGCCCCTGGAAGACCGCACCGGCATCGTCCGGCAATTCGCCGCCTGCTTTGTGGACCATCGCGATCCGGACCGGATCGAGCATACCGTCGAGCAACTGATCCGTCAGCGGGTGTACGGCCTGGCGTTGGGGTATGAAGATCTCAACGATCACGACGAGTTGCGGCATGATCCTTTGCTGGCGACGTTGGTGGATAAAGCCGATCCCAGCGGTCTGGATCGCCTGCGTGAGCGGGATCGGGGCAAGGCCCTGGCCGGCAAGAGCACCTTGAATCGTCTGGAGCTGACGCCCGTGGGGGCGGACCCGGAGAGCCGGTACAAGAAGATCGCCGTACGGGGACGCGCGGTCGAGGATCTCTTTGTCGAGCTGTTCCTGCAAGCGTACGCGCAGCCGCCGGAGCAGATCGTGCTGGATTTGGATGCCACGGACAATCCGCTCCATGGCGATCAGTTGGGCAAGTTCTTCCACGGGTACTATCGGGAGTATTGCTACCTGCCGCTGTACATCTTCTGTGGGGAGCATCTGCTGTGTGCGAAGTTGCGGCCGGCGGATCTGGATGCCTCGACCGGGTCGGTCAAGCAACTGGACCGGATTGTCTCTCGGATTCGTCAGGCGTGGCCGAAGGTCCGGATCGTCATCCGGGGCGATTCGGGGTTCTGCCGCGAGGCGATCATGGCCTGGTGCGAGCGCAACGAGGTGGACTACCTTCTGGGCCTGGCGGGCAACGCCCGGCTCAAACGCCAGGTGGTCGAGGCCCTGGTCCAAGCCAAACAGCAGTTCGAGCAGACCGGGCAGGCCAGCCGGGTCTTCGTGGAGTTTTGCTACCAGACGCTCGACAGTTGGTCCCGTGAGCGACGGGTGGTCGGCAAGGCCGAGTATCTGGCCGGGGGCGAGAATCCCCGGTTCGTGGTGACGTCGATGGGCCCCGAGGAGATACCGGCGGCGGTGCTGTACGAACAGCACTACTGTGCCCGCGGGGACATGGAGAATCGGATCAAAGAGCAGCAGTTGTACCTGTTCGCTCATCGCACCAGTTGCGCGACGATGCGCGCCAACCAGTTGCGGCTGTGGTTCTCGGGGATCGCCTACACGCTGCTGGCGGCCCTGCGACGGCTGGGTCTGGCGGGGACGGAGCTCGCCCATGCCCAGTGTGATACGATCCGGTTGAAACGGCTCAAGATCGGGGCGTTGATCCAGGTGACGGTTCGCAAGGTGTGGATTTCGTTGTCGGAGAGCTTCCCGTATCGCGATCTGTTTGTCCGGGTGTATCGCAACCTGGTGGGCACAACGCCGATTCCGTTGCGTTGTTGACCTTCGTTGGCGGTGATTCTTGATCTGGGGCGTTGGGCAGGATTGTCTGCGGCGCAGAGACTCTGTGCTGACGGCCCGTGCGGCCGGCGAATCATGGCCCTTCGTATCAAATCGGCCTGCCGACGGACCCTGGTTGAAGCAGTGCGCCCTCGCGAGCGAGTCGATCTGCCCGTCCGCGACCGCTGCCAGCCCCAAAACCCACCCTCCACCGCATACCCGTGAGAAATGCGGGCTAAGCCGGATAGCCGACGGTCTGGGCGAAGAGCACGCGCTGTTCGGGCCGTAGCTTGAATTCCCTGGCGGTGTCGTCCTTGTTGCAGTTGTGAAACCAAGCCGCCAAGCCCTGCGAGGCCGCGAACAGGTAGACGCTCTGGGCGATCAGGCCCGAGGCGCAGTAGTAGTACGATTTCTGAACCTCCGGATCGTTGATCCGCCGGTCGGGGTTGCCCTCAAGGACATACTTTGTGAGGTCCACGACGTAGAAGATGTTTACCGGAGCGGTAGCCGCGGCGCCCCGGCCGGACCGGGCACGAAAGTCCCCCGCCACCACCGGCGCCAGGCGATGCGGAGCCGCCTCGTAGCGATAGACTCCTTCGGGCAGGGCCACGTAGAGGTCAATTTCCTGCGAATTGCTGGCCGACGGCGCGGTCCTGCCAGGCTTGCCGAAAGACCCCGACTCCCGATTCACTCCGAACGCCGCCCACAGCAGATTCGACAGCATCTGCGTCGGGAGCGTCTCTGACCGAATGTTGCGGGTTGTCCTCCTATCCCAGAGCGCGGCCAGCACAGACTTGCCACCGTCCTTCTCCGGCTTGGGCAGCACGATCGGCTGCAATCTTTGTCCCGGCGCGTCCTGCCCCAGGCCGGACGTGGCGCCGGCCAAGGCAGCCAGTGCTGGCAGCGTCTTCACGAATGTCCTGCGGTTCATTCGATTCTCCTCGATAGAACGATCATCCTTCATACACCTTCTCAGTACCTCTCCCAGGGAGCGCGGGTGAAACCGGGGGCCGCCTCTCGGCCGAAGCGCAAGGGCGGGTTGCCGTTCTCAAAGGCGCCGATGTCCGGGGCGGCGCCCTGATAGTCATCGTTGAAGTTCGGCACGCGCGTGCCCTTGTCGATCGCAGGGCTGGCCGCCTGCACGAGCGGATCGGTGATCGCGAACTCCTTCCCGCTGCGCGAGTATTCGATCCGCCCCCACTGGATCGTCGGGACCGTCGGCGTCAGGAACCATTCCAGGCGGTCCGAGGGCACAAACATCGCGCGGACGAACCCGCCGGCCAGATAACCGCCGGTCAGATCGTTGCGGAAATCGTTCGGCGGACCGCTGTCGGAACGAGACGGATAGCCGTCGCCGCGGACGCGGAAGATGTTGTTGCGCGTGATCGTGTTGCAGACGCCGTGTCCGCTGAAGACGTTCAGGGCGCCGTTGGGCTGGAGGGTCGTATTGTGGAAGATGTAGCGCCGGCCCCAGTCGCCGGGGACTTCCTTGCCGTCGAGGGTGAGAGTCCTCCGGACGCCCGCGGTCTTGAGGATCGTGCCGCCGCTGGGGTCCTGGTGCGAGACGCGGCTGACGCCGAATACATTGCGATAGATATAGATCGGCCCTTTCGAGGTCCCCGCGGTGGCGATGAAAGCGAAGGTCCTGTCGATGTAGTTGCCCCAGATGCGGACATTCATGTTGGCCCCTTCGCTCTCGATGGCGTCGTCCCAGCAGTGGGTGATGAGGTTGCCGTAGATGTCGGAGTCGCGGTTGGGACTGCCCTCGAAGCTGAAGTTGCTGCCGCCGCCGATGCCGTCGTTGTACCCGTGGTCCTCGGTCGAGCGGATCTCGTTGTAGCGGATGACGTTCCCGCCGGAGGAGTTCCACAGGCTAATCCCCTGGGGACCGTCCGGATGGCCGGACTCCCAGTCGTTCGAGCCGCTGCGGGGGTGCTCGATCAGGTTGCGTTGGAGGACCAACCCGCCGGCGCCGGCTTCGGCGTAGATCCCGCTATCGGAGCCGTGAAAGACGCCCCAGACCCGGGCGCCCCCGACGCGTCCCCACAGGGTCATGTGGCAGTCTTCCACCACCACGTTCCGCACGCCTTTGCGGATGAGCACCGCGTGGCGCCCGGCGTTCTTCAACTCCAGGCCACGAACAATGACGTAGTTCGCCGCGATCTCGACACAGTGGTCGTGCAGATTGAAGACATCGACCACCGTCTTTGTGCCCGGGGTGGGGGTCACCAGGTGCCAGGCGTCGGGGGTACCAGGCTCGGTGATGCGCACGGGCTGATCCCGCTCGCCGCCCGGCAGGTGCGTAGTCTTTCCGACGGGGAATTGCTCATCGCGCGTCGCGGCTGTGAGCGATGCCCTCTCGCCCGAGGGGGCCGTTAGCTCGATCTCATAGGCAGTGCCGGGCCGAAGGTTGACCAAGCCCCCACGGAACTCATGGTCTTGCTCCGCGTACCACAGCGGTAGCGCCTCCCGCCACGCCGCATCTCCCTGCACGCGGAAACGGACCTTCGCCTCGCCGCCGTCAGTGTTGTCCGGCCTCCAGTAGAGCCCGATGCACTCGAAGGTCGGCACCGCCGTCTGGGCCTGGGTCAGGTCGCATGACAGCGAGAGGAGCGGAACCACAAACACCATCGCGACGACGGTCTTCTCACGTCTTTGCCTCCGGTCGTCCATACTCATTTATCGTCCTTTCTGATCCAGTTCCCATGCGCCGAGGTCGATCGGTCCGTAGCGCGGCCGGCCGCGGATGTCGTCGGTCACGTCAGGCAGGGCCACCCCGCGGTCAATCGCCTGGGCGGCTTCTGAGGTGAGCGCCAGATCACCGGCCGCGGGGTCCGCGAAGCAACCGTTCAACCGCCCGGTCAGATTGTTGCGGAGGCTTGCGTCGCCGCCCTCGATCCGAATCTCTCCGTGCACCAGATTGTTCACAATCTCCGTGTGAGCGGTGCCGGTCCCGACACGAATGCCGCGTACCCAGTTGCGTTCGGGCCGCCAGATGGAGTTGTTGCAGACCTTGATGCGATCGGCGTGCCACAGCTCGATCCCGCAGTCCGGCCCGCCGGCGATGAAGTTGTTACGGATGATCCCGTCGGCAACGTAGACGAGCCGCTCTCCGGCTCGGTTGGCCGTGGACGGGCCGGGATTGCCGAAGGCGATGCCCCGGTCGCAATCGATGATGAGATTCCGCTCCACCGTCACGTTTCGCGAACGCACCCAGAGGAAGATGGCGGCGCGGCCGCCGCCGTTGCGGCCCTTGATGTTCCGGAAGACGTTATCGCTGAAGGTCCAGTCCTCCAGGGCCATCATGTCGATGGCGGAGATGTAGTCGCCCCCGAACAGCCAGTCGGCGGGCGGGACCTTCGTGTTCTCGAACCGGCAGTAGCGGACCGAGCCTTTCACTGCGCGGATGTTCGGGTCCTGGCCCGCGGACCCCTTGACGGCCCGCACGCCGATATCCCGGAACCGGCAGTTGTAGATATGCACGTCTCGCGGCGCGTTCTCGGCCTCCACCTTGATCCCGTACGAGCGGCAATCGGCGAACGTCAAGTCGGCAATGGTGACTCCTTCGCATCGAGCAATGTGAAGGATGTCGTCTCCCCGGCTGTCACTGTCCCACCCCTTGCCGGTGAGGACCGCCTTAGTCGGGTCACCCGCGGCGCTACGGAGGGTGATGTCCTTCTTGCCCTGGAGAACAAGGACGCGCGGCAGCTTGTAGTGGCCGTCCGCCAGAAGGACGGTGCCGCCCGGCCCAACACGGTCCACAGATGCAAGCAACTCGTCCGGGGTGGAAACGCGGATCACCTCTCCCTGGGGCGGCGGCAACGGCGAGGCCTTGGGAAACCACGGCGGGACCTCGCTCGCAGTGACGCCGGCAGGCGCTTCCGCAGCATGGGCATCCTGCCCGCGAATGCTCGCCGATGAGACAAGAGAAACGATCGCGACAAACAACCGCAGCTTGGTGATCTTGGATGTCATTCCGTGGACCTGCCTGTGAATACGCCGGAACTCAGGATTTCGTCATGTCGATGATGTCCGCTCGACGGCTCTCGGGCGTGACCTTGAGCGATTCGAACTTGCCGCCACGATACTCGCCTTCGATTACGGTCTGCCACGGTGCGTGGAGCTTGAACTCCACGTCCCACCCCTTGGGCCAGGCGGGCAGCAGGAAGATCTTCCGCCCGTCGGTCTGCATCAGCAGGGACTGGAAGGTCTTGAGCAGGACGCCGCCGTGGCACTGGTCGGGCGTCCAGTCGTAGTTCGGACCCCAGAAGGCGGGGAAACGCTCGCCGGGGTCGTGATGGCGGGCACGGTCGATCAATCCTTTGCAGGCATCCTCAGCGAGCCCAAGATAAGCCATGAAAATGTCATCCTGCCGCCACCCGTGATGGCCCCTGTCCCAGCGGTGCTTGAGGGCCGCGACGCCCCACTCGGGGTCCGGCCGGCCCAGGGCGACCAGGCGGAACGGGAACGTGGCATAGAGTTCCGGGTTCTCGATGTTCCGCTTCATGTCGTACTTCTCGGCCGGCGCCAGCGCCTTTCCGCCCTCGACATCCCGCAGAGGCAACGGCGGCAGCTTGTTGCGGAAACGCTGCCACAGCTCGCGCTCCGCGGCCGGGGCCGCGTCGTCGGAAAGCGACAGCAACCGCTCCGTCACGGCGATACAGCCCGCCAACTCCGGCATCGGATTGGTGCACTCCCACCAGGTCTCCACCGCCTGCGACGGATGCATCACCAGCTTGCCCTGCTCGTTCGTCGGGTAGTGCCGGTCGAAGAAGATCAGGATCTCGTGCGCGAACGGGATGGCGGTGTCCCGCAGGAACTCGCGGTCGAGCGTGTGCTCGTAGTAGTCGAGCATCATCCAGCACAATTCGAGACCACCAACCCATTCCCACTTGTGGTAGCGACTCTCCTGCAGCTTGTCGGTCCGCTGCTCGAACGGCGTCCAGCCGTAGGTCTCGCTGAAGATCGCGCCCCAGAAGTAGATGCACTCCGGCAGGAACGCCCCTTCGTGACCACAATAGAGCTTCGTGCGGTACTTCGATAGTTCGAGCACTTCGCCCGCGTACATCCGCCACAGCGGCGCCATCAGATCGAAGTCCCCCGACGTGCACATGCTGAAGTACGGCAGGCGCGTGTTCTGCCACCAGTATCCCGGCCCCCAGCGCCGATAGTCCGGGTCATCCTTCTCGCCCGCGGGCGCGGTGAAGAGACTGCCGTTGAACTTGATCGGATACGCACCCCGGCCGGCGCAGGCGTTGATGAACCGCTGGAGATGGTACATCCGGCTGATGTAGGCGGCCTTGTCGCGGACTGCCTCACCGGAGTTGTCCGCCATGAGCTTGCCATCCACATAGATGCGGCAGCCGCCGGCGTCGGCATCCGCGACCGCTGCCACGTGGGTCCAGCGCTCGGCCGGCACGGCGTTCTTCACATTGAGCTCCGTCTGCCCGCAGATCAGGCGCAGGCTGTTGCCGGGATAGGTATCGAAGAGAAAACCGTCGCGCTGTCCCGGCGTGATCTTGTCCACGATGCGCGCCCCGCCGCCGGGCAGTTTGCCGGGCTTGAGCCAAGTCTCAATCGTGAAACCGCGCCTGAAATCCCACGAAGCAGAATCCGCAACGGGACCTGTGTCCTTGCCGGCCCACAGCCTGTCCACTGCCTTTGCCGGCATCGCGTTACGATCCAGCGTGGCCAATTCTCGAATCTGGTCTTCCCGCAACGGTCTTGCGAAGATGCTCACGCGGCCCAGTTCGCCGGCGAAGCGGTTGCCGCCGCTCTGGTCGAGTCCGACCCGCACGAAATGGCTGTTCGTTGGGACAATAGAGCCCGCAGATAACACATCGGCCTGTGCATTCGTGCTCGCGCGAATCCAACTGCGATCCCAGAACTGCGCCCACCATTGCTCGTGCGTCCGTCGCCGCGAGGTGAAATCCTGCGACTCGACGCGCCGGATGGTCTGCTCCATATCGGCCAGCCACTGTCGCGGCTTGGCCGGGTGTCGCGTGAGGACGAACACGTTGAATCGGTGCGCAGTCCCGCGCGGCGAGCGCAGATGCAGATCGTCCATGCGCTTCCCCTCGGCGGCGGTGACGACCGCCCCGAACGTACGATCGAGCAAGGGATCGGGCTGGGCGAAACCGGTCAACCCCTGGACTTCCGCGAGCAATTGCGGGCCGACCGATTTGACGTTGTGGTGGTACCAGCCGATACGATTCTGCTGATCGGTTAGGACCGTGTCCGGCTCGATCACCATCGCGGCCTGCCGCTGGTTCGAGAGCTTGCGGTTGAGGAGAATGTCGCTGGTCTGCAGTTGCGTCTCCTCGTAGCGGCTCGTGCGCCACAGCTCGATGGCCGCGGTAGCTTCAACGGGCGATGTACTCTCTACCGCCACATGAACGAGCGGATGATGGGCATCGACCCAGACCTGTACGCCCACCCGCCGAGGCCCCCCACCGGCTTCGATCTTCAGCGTACCATCGTGCAGACTGAGTGTCTGGCGAAACGGTGGGTTCCCCGCGAAGGGATTCGGATCCAGGTGAACGCAGACCGCGCCGATCTTCACCAGGCGGGCGTTGTCGTCCCAGGCGTCGGTCTTGCTGATGAAGAACCGCACGTCGCCTTCCGCCGTGACCCAGGCGTTGAGACCGATGTCCCCGTTGCCCAGCGGCATCGAGCCGTGATGGTCCGTGCTGGGCGAATCCCAGACAACGTTGTAGTCCTCGAGACGGGAAGGGGACGCTGCCTCGAACAGCAGGAACTCCCAGATCGTCGGGCCGTCCGCTGCTTTCAGCACGTTCAGACGCACCTTCTGCACCTGCACTGGCGCGAACTTCAGTTCCAGACCTGCGCCGATCTTGCCGCCGCGGGCAAAGGTCTCCCATCGTCCGTTACGCTCCGTCTGCAATTCGAATTCTCCGACGCGGTCGTAGGCTTCGCTGAGCCAGGCGCGGTCGATCGTGCACGGCCGGCCCAAGTCCACCGCCAGCCAGGCCTGCGTGAGCCCGCCATCGGAGGCCCAGCGGGTGCGCGGGTCGCCGTCGAAGGCCAGTTCCGGTCGGCAATCCGTGCGATTCTGGTACACGTTCGAAGCAGTGGCCGACTTGCCCTTCGCCAGAGACTTCGACGCATCCGCAGGCAGTAGCGGTGGAGTGCCGCTTTCCTGGCCGCCCGCGGGCGGATGGCCCTTCTTGTCAAGCTTCGTGTTGAGCGCGGCGCGTTTGGCCGGAGGCACCAGCGGCTCCCAGTTCGTGAGAGGCTCGACGCCGGGAACCGTCGTATCCGTCTGGAACCGCAGCGTCACAATCTGCTGCGGCCGCACCGGGAAGCGGTAGCCCGGCCCACCCTTCAACATCCGGCGGCGTCCGCCCACCAGGTCCGTCAGCGCCGCCTCATGATGCGGCAGGTTCAGCGCGACCTCCGCGGTGCCGGCTATGCCCAGGCACTCGGCCAGACGCAACTCAATCTCGCTGCCCTCGCGGCGCAGCGCCTCGACGATGACATTGTCCGAGGTTTGCAGGAACGACTGCGGCTGGCCCTTGGCGACATTCGCCGCCACCGCCGGCGGGCAGTTGAACTCCCACGCCATCTGCGGAATGCGAGCGTCCTTCCAGTCGCCGTCGTGGGCGACGAGCGCGAAGGAGAAGTTGTGCCGGCCGCGACCACTCAGCCAAGCGCACGGATAGCCCATGTAGATATCCTGTGCATTGAGCAGAAAGAGTACGGGGGTCTTGCCGGTGAGCTCGCGACCGGGCAGGCCGCGGTCGAGGAGGGCCACACCGCCTTGCTCGGATTGATAGTGCGACCAGCGGACCGCCGCGACGATCCCATCGGCAAAACCAGCCAGGCTCGGGTCCTTCCTTTCCCAGGCGCCGTGCGAGAAACCGTACGGAATGCCCCGCCGGGTCTCCTGGATCGGCTCGGCCAGAGGAACCTCGGCCAACACGACGGTCTTGTCCGGGACATCATTCAGCTCCACGTCGAAGTCGATGCGGGGGTAGTCCCGGTAGAAATGCAGCACCTGCCTGGCTTCGCCGCCGCCGAAGAATGTCGACTCGACCTGCACGACCGTCGCCAACGGACCTTCACTCACGCGGATGCGCGGCTTGAACTGGGCGGAGTCGGCCAGTCGCTTTCGCTGGTCCCGTCGCGGCGTACTGTGGAAATCACCCGCCTGCTCAGCCACGAGCAGCACCGGTCCGCCGAGCACTTCCCGGCCGGAGGGCTTCACCTTCAGACTGCACAAAGCCCCCGTGTCCGAATCGATCCGCGCGCGGTAGTAGGCCGTCTCAATCACAGGCGGTAGAGCAATCGGCTTCGCCGCTGGGGCTGCCTGCATCGAAGCATCCAGGGTGAGGATACCCATCGACGGCAGCGTGGCCTGACACAGCACCCGACGATCCCCTTCTGCCTGGCACGTGACATCCGCCAGACTCTGGCCAGCCGGAAGGTTGATTCTCCATGGATCCGTACGCGGCCAGTTGAGCGGATTGAAGAGAGCCACAGACTGACCTTGCCCTGCCGTGTGTCGAAGCGCCGTGTCCGTTGCATCGCGCGAAATCCTCTCCACCGACTCGAAACGGTCCCGCGCGTCCCACGATTTCTCGTGCTCGAAGACCATGCCGCCGGCGGCGCCCCAGAGGGTGTTGCGATCCATGTTCAGCAACATCTGGAGCCAGGCGTGATAGAGCGACTGAGACGGATAGTTGAATGTGCCGTCCCGGCTCGCGATGGTCGCCAGCATCTCCGCTGCCTGCAAGCCATGCTCGGCGCGGCGATACCAGGTCTTGACCGTGGGGTTCTCGATCCAGAAGGATGTCCAGCTCAGTCGGGCCCCGCTACGGCTGACAGGCAGTTCGATCGCGCCGGACTTCACGCCAGGCAGGACCGCGTCCACGTACGGTCCCAGCCCGGTGAAACGCAGCTTCGTCTGCGAGGCGACCTCGC
>ENA-OSEO01006407-OSEO01006407.1-sediment-metagenome-genome-assembly--contig:-NODE-6407-length-10580-cov-3.055508_pt1 | contig 10580 bp, 5 predicted proteins | sample MGYA00237883_ERZ534232 | MGnify/ENA metagenome assembly ERZ534232
TACGCCACGGCTGCCGAAGTCGCGCTCGAGACCTTCGGTGAGGCCGACATGGCCGTGCTCGCTTCCGGCCAGAACTTCCCCGACGCTCTGTCGGCCGCCGGGCTGTGCGGCGCCTACGAGGCCCCGCTGCTGCTCACGCGCACAGCGTCGCTGCCCGACGTGACCGCCCAAGCGCTTTCAGACCTGGGTGTGACCCACGTGATCATCGTGGGAGGCACCGGCGCGGTGTCCGCTTCCGTGGAAGCCGAACTGGGCGACTACGAGGTCATGCGCATCGCAGGCATCGACCGCTACGAGACGTCCGCACTGATCGCCGAGGAGATCGCCGCGGCATCGGAGGGCTGGTTCTCGTATCGCGCCTTCGTCGCGCGCGGGGATGCCTTCCCCGACGCACTCGCGGTCTCCCCGTACGCGTATTCGGACATCTCACCGATCCTGCTCGTGCGTCCCACCACGCTGCCTGATGTCACGAGGGCCGCGCTCGAGGACCTCAAGATCGAGCAGGCGTACGTGTGCGGAGGCACCGGTGCGGTCTCTGACGGGGTGAAAGCCGCCGTCGATGCCACGATACGTACCACCACCAGCGACCCGAACGTGACGTCGGATCGCTGGGGCGGCATCGACCGCTACGCCACGGCTGTCGAGGTGGCCTCAGGTGCCGAAGACGAGGGCTTCGGCAGCTTCGACTACGTGGGCATCGCGACCGGCTCGAACTTCCCAGACGCCCTTGCCGGCGGCGTGGGAGCGGGTGCGAACCGTGGTGTGGTGCTGCTCACCCGCACCGACGCGCTGCCGCAGGCCACCGCCGACGAGCTGGCCGTACGCGGTCCGCAGGTGGTCCACTGCGACATCTTCGGCGGGGACGGTGCCGTGATGCCGTCTGTGAAGGACGCGGTGTTCACCGCGCTGGGCTGGTAAATGCCCGGGCTCGCACGAGCAGGGGTATGATTGAGGTATGGGCCGCGAGAAGGGGTAGCGGCATCGGGTCGCTTGTGCTCGCGGCACATCAAGCCGAGGGGGGACCCATCATGAGTGTTCACTCGTGGGTCCGCAAACGCGGACTCTGGCTACTGCCGTGCGTGGTGCTGGCGCTTGCGCTGTGCACACCTGTGGCGCTGGCTGAGATCACGGGCGTCACACCCGTCATCACCAAGACCGGCGCTGGAGTGTGGTACGGGATCGATGTCGGAGAGACGTACGCGGCGAGTGCTTACACGACCGTCGTCGGCGTCAATGCCGATATCTTCGCGTTCGACCTGACGCAGGATCCTCCAACGGAGACGAATATCACGAACACGCGTACCACGAATACGCCCCGTCAGTTCATGGCGACAACGTGGCCTATCTCGCTGACTCTGACTCGGACGGCGACTACTCGATCGTGGTGCGCAACGCTGCAACGATGTCGAGCGACCCCTGGGGGTTTCCGGGCAACGGGGACATGGCCGCACCTTCGATCTGGGGCGATGTAGTCGCCTACGCGGCAGACCCAGACGACAACGGCGTGTTCGACATCTACTATCGTGACAGCTCTGACGAGTACAACCAATTGCGCGTCAACCCTAGCGCCAAGGGCAACCCGGATGTCTGGCGCAATGTCGTGGCCTGAGAAGAGGTGGATCCACCCGGTCCTGACACCGAGATCGTCGTGGACGTGCTCGATTCGCCTTTGGGCCCGCTATTCATCAGCACCGACCCCGCGGACTCGAGTGACCCTGCGGTGTGGGGGGAGTGGGTTGCATGGCTAGATGACTCGGCGCCTGACAACAAGATTCTTGCCGAGAACTTGATCACAGGTGAGCGAGTAGAGATCGACCAACCAGGCAAGTCCGAGGCGGGACCGTCGGTCTTCGGTGATCAGCTATGCTATCTAGCCTCGGACGCCGGTCTCACGAACCCACAACTGTACGTTTACGACCTTGTTTCGGGTGATAGCAAACAGCCCTGGACTGCGCCGAGCCTGGCTCTTCCAGGCGACACAAGCATCTTCGGACAGCACGTGGGCTCATGGATCAGCTTTGTATTCGAAGCTGACATGTTCGTCTCAGAACTCCAGCGGACGGTCGACATCGAGCAACTCGAGGGTCCCACTCGCTACGACACGGCCGCCGAGATTAGCAAGGCCGCCTTCCCCGACCCTGCCACAGTGAACACGTGTATCGTGGCGACGGGCCGCAACTTCCCCGATGCACTCGGCGGGTCAGCGCTCGCCGGTGTGGCCGGTGCGCCGATCCTACTCACCCAGCCCACCGATCTGCCCGAGGTGACCGAGACTGAGCTGCAGCGGCTCGGTCCGACCACGGTCTACATCCTTGGCGGCACCGGTGCGGTGAGCGCCGACGTCCAGGTGGCAATCCAAGCCGCGGTCCCAGGTGCGACGATCACGCGCCTCGAAGGGTCCAATCGGTACGGGACGGCGCGAGCGGTGGCCGAGCAGGTCGCCTTGTACACTGGGCTGTTCCCGAACTACGGGGGCATCGTAGCTACGGGCGCGAACTTCCCCGATGCCCTTGCAGCATCGCCGGTTGCGGCGGCCCAGGGCATGCCCATCTATCTCGCCGAATCGTCCGGTATCGCGACCGAGACCGTCACCCAGATGACGACCGACGGCGTGCAGAAGGTCTACGTGGTCGGTGGCGCTGATGTGGTAAGCGACGAGACGTACTCGGCCCTGACCGACGAGTTCGGGGTCGCGAACGTCACCCGCATTGCGGGCCCTGACCGCTATGCAACGGCACGAGAGATCGGCAAGTGGGCAGTCGAAGACCTGCCGTTCATGGAGTGGGAAGGCGTCACGATGGCCACCGGGCGCAACTTCCCCGACGCTCTGACCGGAGGCGTACTCAGCGCACGCAGGGGCACCGTGCTGTTGCTCACGCACCCCACGGCGTTGACTCCCACCACCGAAGACGTTCTGACCGAGTATGTGGACAAGACGTACCGACTCACGTTCTTCGGCGGCATGGGTGCCGTTTCCGACGACGTGATCGCCGCGGCGAAGGATGCCGTCGAGTAGCGCCTCAAGCCAGACATGCGCGCGATTCCTGGGGCCTCACCTTTCGGTGGGGCCTCAGTATTGCGGGCCGCCCGCCCCTGGGTCGCTCGCCCCACCCGAGCTTGCGACCAGCAACCTGTCGTCGGCGCCGAGTACGGCGTAGAACTCGAGAAGCGGGCTGCCGGTTGCCTGGAGCGCGCGCTGCAGGCGGTAGAACTGCATGTCGTCGGCATCGACGTCGTCCGGCGTCATGGTGGTGCGTACGACCAGCATCGCTTCGGTCATCCCCTGGGGAATCTCGAACGCATAGCCCGTGATCGTGTCGTACCAGGTCTCGTCGGTGCCCAGCGCAACCAGGCCTTGGGGGCCGTAGACGGCCTCCATCCACACGCGGAACTCCTCGGCAGTCTGCGGAGCCGGCGGCAGCTCGAACTGCTCGCTCATGGGCGTGCCGCCCGACGATGCTCCCGAAAGCTGCACGAGCTTGCGGCGCTCGCCGACCTGGCTCCAGGCGCGCGCGTCGACATTGTGCGCAAACTGCGGCTCGAGTTCGACGATGCGCGAGGCGATCTCGTTGCGCGCCTCGTTGGCCTCCTCCGAGGTGCTGTCGTAGTCGGTGATCACGACGACCGTGGGAGCACCCATCACGGCGATCTCGCGCCACTCGGTCACGTGCTCCCACCACGGCTCGGAGCCGTACGCTTCCTCGGCAGCTTGCCGAAGAGCGGCAACGTCGGCCGGAGCGTCGGCGGAAGGCGGAGCATCGCTGTCGACGCCGCCGGTGCCGCCGGAGGGCGAGTCGGCTCCACCACCACACGCCGCTGTGAGCAGCGACATCGCGATCGTTAGGGCTGCCACGCCAAGAAGCGACCTGCCGCGCATCTCGAACCCCTCTCGCCCGTGGCCCTCGAACCGCTTCGCGCGGGCATCCTCGGCCGGCGCGTTTCGATGCGCGTCAGGCGGGCATGCACTCCCATAAGGGGCCGTCGTCATCAGGATTATCGCATGTCGTCCGCAGCACCCACACGTGTCGCACTGGTCGAGGCCGGTTCACCCGGACTCAACATCTACTCACATGTAGCTATGGGCCGAGGAGTCCCACTCCTGGCCACCGTCGTTCGGAACGCGAGCTACGACGTGCGAGCGTTCGTGGAAGACGTGAGCGGGGCGGACTCGGTCGACTGGGAGTGGGTGCGGACCGCCAGTGTGGTGGGCTTCTCCGCGATCACGTGCACCTTGCCCCGAACCGTCGAGCTGATCGAGCGCACGCGTGCCGAGAACCCCGCGGCTGTGATCGTACTCGGCGGACCCGAGCCCACGTGCGCGGTGGACCGCGCGCTTTCAGTTGGGCCCGACTTCGTGCTGCGAGGCGAGTCCGAGCTCACATTCCCGCAGCTCCTGGACATCCTGACGGGCCGGAGCCCGGGCCAGCTACGCGACGTACCGGGTCTCGTGTGGCGCCGAGGTGGCGAGACGCTAGCCGGACCGCTCCCGCAGCAGCTCGACCGCGCCGAACTCGATGCTTTGCCGCTGGTGGACCGCTCGCTCGTGCACGAGGGGCAGCGCAACACGGTCGCTGCGGTGTGGCGCACCCGCGGGTGTCCCGACCGCTGTGACTTCTGTGAGGTGGCCCAGATCTGGCCGCGCTGCGTGCGACGCAGTGACGACCGGACGGTCGAAGAACTGATCGAAGCCCAGCAGGCCGGCTACCACACCGCCTTTCTTGTGGATGACAACGCTGCCGCCAACAAGCCGGCGTTCAAGCAGTTCCTCAGCTCCGCGATCGAGCGGGGATACGCGCGCATGCTCGTCGCACAACTGCGAGCCGATTCCGTCCTGCGCTCCGACGGCCGGATCGACCGCGAGCTTCTTCGGCTGCTCAAGAAGGCGGCGTCGGTCACGGTCGTGTGCGTAGGCGTGGAATCGGCCGACGATGCCGACCTCGAGCAACTCAACAAGCGCATCGACTCGAGGCGCATGGCCCGGGCGCTCAAGGCGATGCGGCGTGCGGGCTTGCTCGTGCACGGCATGTTCATCGCTCTCAAGGGCGACACACGTGAGGTCATCCACCGCAACGGGCGGTACGCTCGCAAGTACGTCACCTCGCTGCAGTACCTGTTCGAAACGCCGTTGCCCGGCACGAAGCGCACGCGTGCTCACGAGCGTGAAGGCGCGCTGCTCTTCCCATCTGCCGAGGACCTCGCGCTCTACGACGGCATGCACGTGGTGCTTCAGCCCGAGCGGATGTTTCCGTGGGAGATGCACCAGCTCGTGATACGCGAGTACAAGCGGTTCTACTCGCTGCGACGAATCGCTCGCAGCGCGTTGGCCGGCGCGTTCGTGAGATTCAGGCGTTTGGGTGAGGCGCAACGCGATTGGGTCCGCCAGCAGCAGACATGGCGCCGCCGCGTGTGGTGGCGCGTGCGGCTCCACATCGAGTACAAGTTCGCACCCGTCAGTTTCCTGGCGATCGGACGACAGCGGATGCGCGCCATCTTGCACGACCCGGCATACGCGTCGTACGTCGAGCGGCTACGGGCACTGGAAAAGGCTGCCGAAGGTCCGCAGGGCGCAGCGCAGTCGCGGTAGTCCGGCGTCGGCCGTGACCTACTTGTCGCCCAGACTCTGCACGCGTCCGGCTCCCGACACGTCTTGTTGGACCCGTGGATTGCCGTAGTAGCTGATGTTGCCGGCGCCCGACAGAGTGAGGTCGAGTTCTCGCTTGACCCACACGGTGGCGTTCCCTGCGCCTGACACCTCGATCTCGGCCGACGAGCTTTCCAGCTCCTCGGCCTCATAACTGCCTGCCCCCGACAGTCGGACCGCCTGCTCCTCGGCTTCCCCGTCGACCTCGAACGACCCGGCGCCCGACAGCTGGCAGTCGAGCTGCTCCACGGACAGGTCGGCTACTTTCACGTCTCCGGCGCCGCTCACGTCGATCTCCAGCTCGCTACCCTCGAAGTCCTCCATGCGCACCGACCCCGCCCCCGACAGCTCGATGCGCTCGAGCTCCTGCACGGTGAGGTAGATGGTCACGTCCTGGTCCGGTCGCAGCCATTCCAGCGCCCAGAACGACGGGTTGTACTCGATGCGCAGAACGGACCCGTCCATCCGCGTGTCGAGGTCGGCGACGACGTCTCGCGGCCCCTGTACCTCCAGCGACTCGGTCGACCCCTGCTCGATCTCGAGTCTGCCGATGCCCGACATGGAGACCTCGTCCACGCCGTTCACATCGCGTGTCTCCGTGGTCGTCGGCCCGCTCGTGCAGCCCGTGATCACGGCCGCAAGAATCGCAGCGCCGAACAGTAGCGTGATCCTCCTCATTGTCGTTCCCCTCGATTCGGACGGACTTCCCTTGGCCGCGACAAACGTTCTTCAACTACGTACCCCGACCCGGCCATGGATTGCGGGGATACGCGACGGGAGGCGCCACTCGAGCAATACCGGTTCGACTCTTGGCCCGAGCATACCGTTTATCGCGGAATGAGTGCCATTCGTCACGAAACACGGTGCGTAGTGCGCAATATCACGTTGTGGCGATGAAGGGTCGGCCGAATCATGGCGCAACCGGCGGTTAGCCACGGCGAGGAACAAGGTTTGGTTCGACCGCCAGAAATGACGTGGCCTCGCGGCTGCCTCGCAGCAATCACAGCATGCCTGCAAGGCACAGAAGCGGAACCGATCACTGTCGCAGCATACGGCGCAGCACTCGGCAGTCGCAGCCACGCCGGTTTTCCCCAGGGGAGCGGGGCAGGCGCAAACGCCTGTCCCGCTTGCTCCGTATGGAGGCCTTCTGTCTGGCCCCAGGAGCGCTGCGCTGTGTCCTCTCAATGCCCGCGCTGCCTCTTCGGCAGGTGATTTGCTACAATTGCGGCAGGTAATCACCTAAGACTCGGTTGTCCTGTACTGCCATGGCGGCAGACGCGAAGGATCAGCTGCGTCTGCCAACCATGAGTGCGCCACAGGGGCGCACGGTACAGGAGACACATGTCGTTCCAATCCCTGGCCCTTCGGCCGCGGCTGCTCGATGCCGTCGTCGAAATGGGCTACACGGCCCCCACGCCCATACAGCGTGAGGCCATCCCGCACGTGCTTGAAGGCAGAGACGTGGTCGGCTGCGCCCAGACGGGCACCGGCAAGACCGCTGCGTTCGTGCTGCCGGCGCTGCACCGCATCAAGCCTGACGGCACGCTTCGCGCCCTCGTGATCACGCCGACGCGAGAGCTTGCCCAGCAGATCGGCGAAGTCGGCCGAGAGGTTGCGCGATTCTCGCGCCACCACATTGCCGAGATATATGGCGGCGTCGGCTACGAGCCGCAACTCAAGAAGCTCCGCAGGGGCGTAGACATGGTCGTCGCCACGCCGGGTCGTCTGCTCGACATTCATCAGCGCGGCGAGATCGATTTCTCCAAGGTCGAGATCCTCGTGCTCGACGAGGCCGACCGGATGCTCGATATGGGGTTCTGGCCCGACGTGCGTCGGATCATCCGTCTGCTGCCGGAAGCCCGTCAGAACCTGCTGTTCTCGGCCACGATGTCCAGCGGCGTGCTCAACGTGGTCCGCTCCACGCTCCACGAGCCCGTGAGCATCGAAACCTCGCCGACCGCGACGCCGGTCGACGCGGTCGAGCAAGCGGTATATCCAGTCAGCTCGAGGCAGAAGTCTGAACTGCTGATCTCCTTGCTCGAGGAGCGCCACATGGACCGCGTCTTAGTCTTCACGCGAACCAAGCATCGTGCCGACCGCGTGCACAAGGTGCTGTCGAAGGCCGGCATCTCAGCCGCTTCGATCCACGGCGGCCGCACCCAGTCTCAGCGGCAGAAGGCCCTCGACGACTTCAAAGCAGGCAAGACGCGCGTGCTGGTGGCCACCGATGTCGTTGCGCGGGGTATCGACGTCGACGAGATCAGTCACGTGGTGAACTTCGACCTGCCACACACCCCTGAGGACTACGTCCATCGCATCGGCCGTACTGCCCGTGCGGGCGCGACGGGAAGCGCCATCAGCTTCCTTGCTGCCGAAGAGACCACGCAGCTCCACGAGATCGAGCGCAAGCTCGGCCAGCGTATCGAGATCCGCGACCACGAAGGGTTCGCCTACGCGACGGACCGGATCGTGCCCATGGCAGAGCGCAAGGTCACCGGTGGCCCGCGACTGGCGTACTCGGGCGGCGTGATGCGTCGTGGCAACCGCGGTCGCGGGAGCGCTCGCAGGCGGCGCTGATTCGCTTCGGCGTTCGGCGAACGGCGTAGATTCGCGCTCCCACTGCGGGATACTCTCGTTGTAGCGGCCACTCCGGGGGCGGAGTGTGTCGCATGACGGGGGGAGTCCACTATGCGTGTCTATGGGAGCGTGTTCCGTCGGCGGGTTATGTCGGTGTTGTGCATTGTGATTCTGGCTTCTGGCATGACGATCGTTCCTCACGCGGGGGCGGCGCCACCACCGTCAACCATCACCGGGACGGTCACGAACGGCAGCGTGCCCCTGGCCAATATCTTCTGCCGTGCCTACCTGAGAGATCCATACACAGGGGCCTGGTCGGAGTCCGGCTACGCGTTCACGAGCGCGAGCGGGGCCTACACCATCACGGACCTGATCGCGGGTGACTACCGCATCATGTTCGAGGACGCGGGCAAGACGTATTGCACCGAGTACTTCCAGAACACCTACGAGTTCTCTGAGGCCACGACGATCATCCTTGCCGAGGGGGCGATAGCGAACGGCGTCGACGCCATCCTGGAGACGGGCGGCGCGATCTACGGCACGGTGCGCAACACGGGCGGCGGCGGGATCTCGGGAGCTCAGGCGGTCGCGTACCGACGAACCGCGACCGGCACGTGGTCCGCGTACAGCTGGTACAACACGCTCGTGACCGGTGGCTACGCCTTGACCGGGCTTGCGCCGGGCGACTACCGCATCTGGTTCAACGACAACAACAACATGGTCTACCTGTCGGAGTGGTACAACAACGCGCTCGTGGCGAGCGAGGCGACCACTCTCACCCTGACGCAGGGCTCCGCGACCTACGGTATCGACGCCACGCTGGTCCAGGGCACCTCCATCGAGGGAACGGTCACCGCCTCGGGGGGCGCGGGTATCGGCACCGTGCACGTCGAGGCGAAGTACTGGGACCCGCTCTCCTTGTCGTGGGTCGTGGCGGGCTCGGACCAGACCGACCCGAGCGGCTTCTATCGCGTGACCGGAATCCGGCCAGGTACCTACCACGTCCGCTTCATCGACCAAAGCGGCGTGTACGTCGAGGAGTGGTACGACGACGAGCGCTTAGAGAGTGAGGCGACGAGCATCACGGTGGCCGAGGGCGTGCCGACAACCGGCGTCAGCGCGGTCATGGCCGAGGCCGGGCACATCACAGGACGGGTGACGAGTGACGGCTCGACCGGGATAGGCGGCATCGTCATCGACGTGTACCAGGTCGTGGGACCGGCCTACCGGACCTACGGCGGGAGTGTGGGCACGCTGCCAGATGGCACATTCGACGTTGGCGGCTTGGTGAACGGCTCGTACTACCTGCGATTCTCCGACGAGACCGGCACCTACCTCGACGAGTACTGGAACGACGTGGGCAGCATGGCGCAGGCGACAGCGATCCCAGTGAGCGAGGGCGCGACGACTTCCGGCATCGAGGTGGTCATGGAGCCTTTGGTCGGTGATGCGTACGAGGACGACGACGTCGTGGTCGACGCGACCCCGACGTCGGTGGATGCTGCCGGCCAGGACCATACGCTTCACGAAGACGGAGACCACGACTGGCTTGCGTTCCGCGCGCGCGGCGGACACGAATACCTGATCGAGACCTACGAGACGTGGGCGAACTGCGACACCTATCTTGATGTGTACGCAGCCGACGGGACCACGCTGCTGGCGAGCAACGCCGAGACGGGAGTGGGCCAGTTCGCGGGACTCACGTACACGCCGTCGACCGACGGCACGTACACGGTGGACGTGCACGGCCAGTACGTGTACACACTGGGCTGCTACGGCGTGCGCATTCAGGACCTGACCGACGTGACCGCGCCGGTCACGAGCACCTCAGACGACGGATCGTGGCATGACGGTGCTGTGGATGTCTCGATCGCGGCGACGGACGGGCCGGACGGAGCCGGCGTGTCGGCGATCTACGCGCGCACCGACGACACGCCACCTTCGGTGATCGCGGGTGACTTGTACGACGGTTTGCCGATTACCTTTGCCGACGAGGGCATCTCACCGCTACGCTACCTGTCGCGCGATCTTGCGGGCAACGTCGAGTTCGCTCATGCCGACGAGATTCGCATCGACCTCACCGATCCTCAGACCGCGGGCGTGGCCGATTCCGAATGGGGCACCGACCCCGTTCCGGTCACCCTGTCTGCCGAAGACCCCGTGAGCGGATCCGGTGACGCCACGCCTTCGGCTTCCGGCGTCGATGCTGTCTACTACCGGGTCGGTGGTGGCTCTACGCAGCAGTATGCAGGCGCGTTCTTGGTCTCCCTGGAAGGGGAGACGACCGTCGAGTACTGGTCGGTCGACCGGGCGGGCAACGAGGAGGATCACGCAACGGCTCTGACCCGGCGGGACACGACGC
>ENA-OSEO01006408-OSEO01006408.1-sediment-metagenome-genome-assembly--contig:-NODE-6408-length-10577-cov-9.340381_pt1 | contig 10577 bp, 8 predicted proteins | sample MGYA00237883_ERZ534232 | MGnify/ENA metagenome assembly ERZ534232
GGACCCCGAGCTCCCGGCCACGCGACACCGTTTGGAACGGATCATGAAATCAGGCCGGCTGACCGATTTGGCCGGTGACGAGCCGGGTTCCGGCGAGCCGGCCCGAACGATCATTTTCGGGGTGGAGCTGGCCCGTCAATTGGGGGTGACGGTCGGCGACACGGTCAGGCTGGTTTCGCCCATGGGTCAGATCACCCCCTTGGGCGGCCGGGCCCCCCGGGTCAGGGACTATAAGGTGGTGGGGGTTTTTGAATCGGGCATGTACGAATATGATTCGACCCTGGCCTATATCTCCTTGAGACAAGCCCAGGACTTCCTCAATCTCGGGCCGAGTGTGACCGGTCTGGAAGTCAAGGTCGAGGACATTTACCAGGCCGATAAAATCCGTGAAGCCGTCACCGCCGAATTAGGCCCTTCTTATTGGGCCAAGGACTGGATGCAGATGAACCGAAACCTTTTCAGCGCGCTCAAGCTGGAAAAGGTGGCCATGTTCATCATCTTGACCCTGACCGTCCTGGTGGCCGCCTTCAATATCATTTCCACCCTGATCATGGTGGTCATGGAAAAGACCAGGGACATCGCCATACTCAAATCGATGGGGGCCACCGGCCTGAGCATAATGAAAATTTTTGTTTTTCAAGGCTTGATCGTCGGCCTGATCGGCACTTCGGCCGGTCTGGCCGGCGGGATTTTTTTATGCGAACTCCTGGCCAAGTATAAATTTATCCAGTTGCCCAGCGACGTATATTACATCACCACCTTGCCGGTGCGCATGGAAGCATCGGATGTGGCCTTGATCACTTTTTCCGCGGTATTTATCAGTTTTCTGGCGACGTTATACCCGGCCTGGCAAGCTTCCCGGCTCAACCCGGTCGAGGCTCTTCGTTATGAATGAGCAACAAGCGGGCGGAACCGGTCCCTATATCCTGGTCGAAGACCTGACCAAGATTTTTTACATGGGGTCCACCCGGGTCGAGGTTTTATCAGGCCTGAATCTCATGGTTCGGCGGGGCGAGACCTTGGCCATCGTCGGCGCCTCGGGAGTGGGAAAATCGACCCTGCTGCACATCCTGGGCGCTCTGGAAAAACCCACCTCGGGCCGACTGTCCTTGAACGGAATGGAAGTCAGCCGGTTGGACGATAGAAGACTGGCTCATCTCCGGAATCGACGGATAGGGTTCGTTTTTCAATTTCATCATCTTCTGCCTGAGTTCAACGCCTTGGAAAACACGGCCATGCCCGGGCTCATCCACCGGCTCCCCAAGCAGGAAGCTTACGCCAGGGCCGAAGCGATGCTGGTCAGGGTCGGTCTTGGTCACCGGCTGAAGCACCGGGTCGGTGAGCTGTCGGGAGGTGAACAACAAAGAGTGGCCGTGGCCAGGTCTCTGGTCATGGAACCAGAGCTGCTTTTGGCCGACGAGCCTACGGGCAACCTGGACAGCCGAACCGGTCGACGGGTGAATGAACTTCTGCTTGAAATTCATGAAGAGAAGGGCTTGACTACGGTTGTGGTCACCCATAACCTGGAATTATCTCAGTTGATGTCTCGGCAGATCAGACTGGTCGATGGCCGGGCCGTAGAGGAAAGGTGAAGATGCTCAGAAAAGTCATAAGTCTGCTGGGTCTGTTCCCGCTTCTTTTTCCGGCGGTCGGCCTGAGCGAGAAAATGATTCGCGTCGCGGTGGTCCCTTTCGCCGTTCACAGCCAGGAAGACCTGAGTTATCTCAGCCAGGGCCTTCAAGAAATGGTCGGCGATCAATTGAGGCGGCAAGGCTTCGAAACGGCCTCTCTGTCGGAGATGTCCCAGGTCTTGGGCGAAACGGCCCCGGCCGGAGTGGACGAGTCCCGAGCCAGAGAGATCGGCCGGCGTCTGAAGGTGGACTTTGTGGTCTTGGGCAGCTTGACCAAGCTGGGCCAGAGGCTGTCCCTGGATGTGAAAATCGTGGACCCCCTGGCCTTGAAGAAGACGACCGTGCTTTTTGTCCAGGGTGAAGGTCTGGAGAATCTGGCCGGTTTGGCGGAGAAGATGGCCCAGGATGTGACTTCCAGAATTTCCGGGCGCCAAAAAATCGCCAAAATAGATATTGCCGGCAACCAGCGTATTGAGACCGATGCGATCAAATCAGTATTGCAAAACAGAGAAGGGGACCTTTTTTCCGAGGCCAAGATTTCGGCTGACCTTAAACGGGTCTACGCCATGAATTTTTTTGAAGACGTGAAAGTCGACGTGGAAGACGCCCCGGAAGGCAAGATCGTCCATTTCATCGTTGAAGAAAAGCCGTCCATTCAACGCATAGAATTTTCCGGAAACCGGATGATCGAAGACGACGACCTGCTGGCCGTGCTAGGTTACACCCTTTATTCCATCTTCGAGACGGGGAAGCTGGCGGCCAGCGTTGACAACCTGAAGGAATTATATAAGGCAAAAGGGTATTACCGGTCGGATATCTCTTATAAAATGGAGGAGATCGCCCCTAAAAGGGTCGGCGTGGTTTACGACATCCATGAGGGGGACCGGGTCTATATCAAGCGGTTGGAATTTCTGGGCAACGAAGCTTTTTCCGACGGAGACCTGAAGGACGAGATGAAAACCGGGGAGAAAGGCTGGCTGTCCTGGCTCTTCGACAGCGGTATCCTTAAACGCGATCAGCTCAAGAACGACTTGTCCAAACTGGTTGAGTTTTACCACAATCATGGTTACATCAAAGCTCGGGTCGGCGATCCGGATGTAAGGGTGGAAGAGGACGGCCTGGTGGTGACCATTCCCGTTGAGGAAGGACCTCAGTTCAAGGTGGGCCAGGTCACTTTCAGCGGGGATAAGATCGTTGCGGACGAGAAGTTGGACAAGACCGTCAAAATCAACGAGGAGAAACTTTTCAACCGGGAAATCATCCGCAAGGACGTCCAGGCCCTGACCTCCCTGTATGCCGATCAAGGCTACGCCTTTGCCGCGGTCACCCCGATGATCAACGAAGATACCGACAACCTGACCGTGGACATTGATTTCAAGATCGAGAAGAAAAAGCTGGTTTATTTCGAGCGGATTTCCATAGTCGGCAACACCAAGACCCGTGACAAGGTCATCCGCCGGGAGTTGAAGGTCAAGGAGGGGGAACTTTTTTCGGCTGAAGGTCTGCGCAAAAGCCATACCAACCTTCAGCGTCTGGGCTTCTTCGAGGAGATCAATATCGTCCACAGCGAGGGCAGTGAAGAAAACCTGATGAATTTGAAGGTCGAGGTCAAGGAGCGGCCGACCGGGGCCTTCTCCATCGGGGCCGGCTACAGTTCCTTCAACAAACTTTTCGGCCTGGTGCGGGTCAGCCAGAACAATCTTTTCGGGAAAGGACAACAGTTGTCCTTGGAAGGGGCTTTTGGCAGCCGGATAAGCGAATATTCCTTGAGCTTCACCGAACCATGGTACAATGACACGCCTCTCTCCTTGGGGTTTGATCTATACAACCGAAGCACCGATTACGACGACTACGACAAGGACTCGACCGGTCTGGTCCTGCGGGCCGGGTACCCCATCAGTGAGTCTGTCCGGCTTTCGGGTCGTTATCTTTACGAGGAAATCGAAGTTTATAATATAACCCCTTGGGCTTCTTATTACATCCAGGAAATTGAGGGCGAATCTTCGACCAGCAGCCTGGCCGCCATGATCCGCCGGGACACCCGAAACCGTTATTTCAATCCCACCGCAGGTTCGGACAACGCCTTCACCGTGGAATATGCCGGCGGATTTTTGGGCGGCACCAACTACTTCAACAGGTATATAGTCGATTCCGGGTGGTTCTTCCCGATGCCCTGGAAAGAACACGCTATTTTTGTCAGGGGGAAAATGGGGCTGGTCACCAAGCGGGCCGGAGGCGATCTGCCCGCGTACGAGAAGTTTTATCTCGGCGGCCTCAATAGTGTGCGCGGTTACGAGTGGGGCACGATCAGTCCCGTCGATCCGGCCACCAGTACCAGGATAGGCGGGGAGAAGATGGCCTTGATCAATTTGGAATACATTCTGCCCATAATTAAAGAGGCCGGCTTGGTGGGGGTGGTATTCTATGATCAGGGCAACGTTTGGAGTGATGACGAGAACTGGGACTTCGGCAATCTGAGAAAAAGTTACGGGGGCGGCTTCCGCTATTACAGCCCCTTGGGGCCTATGCGGCTGGAATACGGCCGGGTCATCGATCCCCAGCCCGGGGAGTCGGAGGGCAACTGGGAATTTAGTATCGGGACCTTTTTCTGATCCCGGAGGGCCTCCTTGGACCTTTTTCAGACCGGAGATAGCGGACGAAGTAAATTCGGGTTATTTATATACTAAAAAGATATAAGGTAAATTAGATGTGATTTAGGAGGAGATGGATGATTAGAAAAATGACAACCGCCGCCTTCCTCATCGGACTGGCCTTAACCCTGCTCCTGGCCATCGGACCGAGGTCGGCCTACGCGGCCGAATCGGTCAAAATCGGTGTTATTGACCTTCAGAAGGCCCTCAATGAATCCAAAAAGGGCGCGGCGGCCAGGGACCAGTTAAGAAGCAAGTTCGAAAAACTTCAGAGCAATCTCAAGTCCAAAGAGGCCGAGATCGAGAAGATGAAGGCGGACCTCGAGCGGCAAGTTTCCATGCTCACCGCCGAAGCCAAATTCGAAAAAGAAACGGAACTCAAGCGGAAATTGAGGGATTTTCAGGATCAGCTTAATGATTACAACCAGATGATCAGGAAGGAAGAGGTCGAGGTTACCCAGCCCATCGTCCAGAGTCTTCTGGACGAAGCCAATAAACTTGGTAAAGAGCAGGGGTTCACCTTGATCATAGAAAGGCAGAAGGCCGGGGTGATTTATTATTCCGAAACCATGGACATCACCGACCAGGTGATCAAGCGTTTCGACGCACTTTCAAAATGATGTTCGAAATGATTGAGGCTCGCCCGGATAAAGAACCGGCAGGTCCTCCGGTTCCGCGAGGTGGAGTGCCTTGAAACTGTTTCCGCCCCGGAGTCTGGCCGAATTGGCCGACTACGCCGGCCGCCGGATCAGGGAGCGTCTGGCCGATTTAGGCAGTCCGGAGATAAATTATGAGGTCGAGGTGGGCGGAGACCGGGAAACGCTCATCGAGGCCGTGGCCCCGGTCGAGGCCCTGGAGCCGGGCTGTTTGACTTTTGCCGCCGACAAGGCCTATCTGGCCCGGGTCGAGGCATCCGCGGCCGCGGCGATCATTCTGCCGCCGAAGTTGACCTCCACGAGCAAGCCCTTTCTGCGGGCCCCCGAGCCGCGTCTGGTCTTTTCGGTAATCCTGGAACTGATGATGGAGCCGCCTTCCCTGATACCGGCTGTTCCGGAAAAGGTCAGTTTCAAGGACCGGGCCAGGGTCGAGCTGGGGGAGAACGTGATCGTCGGGGACTGGTGTTACATCGGGGCCGATGTCAAAATAGGCCGGGGCTGCCGGATATATCCCCACGTCTTCATCGACGATCAGGTGACCATCGGCGAAGACTGCATCCTTTATCCTAAAGTCACCCTCTTCCGTCATACCATCCTGGGCCGCAATGTCATTATTCACGCCGGGTCCATCATCGGCGACGACGGCTTCGGCTTCAACCAGCTTCCCGATCCGGCCCGGGGCCGGATACGTCACATGAAAAACGAGCACGTCGGGGGCGTGATCATCGAAGACTTCGTCGAACTGGGGAGCATGGTCTGCGTGGACCGGGGTCTGGCCGGCATGACCGTGGTCGGGGCCGGGACGAAGACCGACAACCAGGTCCAGATCGGCCACAATGTCAAGATCGGCCGTGACTGCATCATCGTGGCCCAGACGGCCCTGGCCGGATCAGCCCGGCTGGGCGACCAGGTTTTTTTATCGGGCCATGTGGGGATCGGGCCGGGCATCACCGTGGGGGACGGAGCCCTGATCACGGCCAAGTCCATGGTCGTGGACCATCTGCCGCCCGGGCGGACCCGCTGGGCCGGACAGCCGACCCAGAAAGCGGACCGGGAATGGCGGCAGCGGGCCCTGGCGCGGCGGGAATTGCCCAGACTGCGGGAGTTCTTTCGGCTGCTCAAGAAAGCGGCTTCTTTTGAAGAGCTGAAGACCGAGTTTTTTAAAGAGGACATCGATCGGAAACTTGAGGAGACTTGAAGATGAGCCAGGAGATGGACATCAATAGAATCGCCGCGTTATTGCCGCACCGCTATCCTTTTCTTCTCGTGGATCGGGTGACCGCCTATGAGCCGAACCAGACCATTTCGGCTTACAAGAACGTAACCTTTAATGAACACTTTTTCCAAGGCCATTTCCCCGGCCAGCCGGTCATGCCCGGCGTGCTGATTATCGAGGCCATGGCCCAGGCCGGGGGCATTCTGGGCGTTCTGTCGGTCGGGGAGGACAAGGCCGGAAAAATCCTTTATTTTATGGCCATAGACAAAGTGAAGTTCCGTCGGCCGGTGGTGCCCGGCGACCGGCTGGACCTCAAGGTCGACGTCATCCAGTTAAGGTCCAAGTATTGGAAGCTTAAAGGCGAAGCTTTCGTCGGAGACAAGAAGGTGGCCGAAGCCGAACTGATGGCCGGTCTCGGCCAGGAATAGAAAAATTTCTTTAAAGCAATTCAGGCCCGAGCCGTCAGGTTCCGGGCCGTCTGTTATGAAAGGCCGGACATGAACATTCATCCCACGGCTGTCATTGATCCGAGCGCCGAACTGGGGCCGGACGTCAGGATTGGGCCCTACGCGGTGATCAACCAAGGTGTGGTCATCGGGGAAGGGACCGAGATCATGGCCCATGTTTTTGTGGATGCTTATACCCGTTTAGGGAAGAATTGCGTGGTTTTTCCGCTGGCGTCCCTGGGGACCGCCCCTCAGGACCTCAAATATCACGGAGAAAAGACCGAAGCGGTCATCGGCGACAACGTGCTCATCCGGGAATTCGTCACGGTCAACCGCGGCACCGCCTACGGCGGCGGACGGACCGGCATCGGCGACGGCTGCATGCTGATGGCGTACGTCCACGTGGCCCACGACTGTCAGGTCGGGCGGAACGTGATTCTGGTCAACAATTTGGCCATGGGCGGGCACGTCATCATTGAAGACGAGGTTTACGTCGGGGGCATGGTCGGGATTCACCAGATGGTCCGCATCGGCACCCATGCCTTCATCGGTGGCTTCAGCCGGATCATCAAGGACATGCCGCCTTACATGATCGGCCAGGGCGGGGATGATTTTCAGCTTCACGGCCCCAACAGCATCGGCCTGAGGCGGAAAGGCTTCACCCGCGAGACCATTTCGGCCCTGAAAGAGGCCTTCCGGATGATTTTCCGCAGCCAGCGTCCCCAGCCCGAAGTTCTCGATGAGGTCTTGGCCGAGTTCGCCGAGGTGCCGGAAGTGAGGAATCTGGTCGATTTCATCAAGGCGTCCAAGAGAGGAGTTTATAAATAATATCGGAAGGCAAAATAGGTCTGCTGGCCGGCAGCCGGCAGTTCCCTCTGGTTTTCGCCCAGGCGGCCCGGGAGAACGGCGTCCGGGTCTATGCCGTGGCCCATGAAGGGGAAACCGATCCCGGTCTGAACGAATTGGCCGAAGAGGTCCTTTGGGTCAAGATCGGCCAGTTCAAGCGGGCGGTTAATTTTTTCCGCCGGAATGGCGTCGGGGATGTGGTCATGGCCGGCGGGATAACCAAAATAAACATCTTCAAACATTTCCGGCCCGACCTGAAAACTCTGTCATTGATGGCCCGGGTGCGCGATTTAAACGACGATCGGGTCCTGAGGGCCTTGGCCGAGGAGTTCGCCAAGGAGGGCCTAGTCATCAGACCTTCGACCATTTACACCCCTCAGCTTTTGGCCCCGGAAGGCATTCTGACCAAACGAAAGCCGACCAAGGAAGAGTCGGTCGACATCGAATTCGGCTGGACCATAGCCAAATCGCTGGGCCGTCTTGACGTGGGGCAGTGCGTGGTGGTCCGGAACCGGATCGTCCTGGCCCTCGAGGCGGTGGACGGGACGGACGAGACCATCCGCCGGGGCGGACGGCTGGCCCGGGAAAAGGCGGTGGTCATCAAGGTCAGCAAGCCAAGTCAGGACATGCGCTTCGACGTCCCGACGGTGGGTCCGGAAACGGTCAGGGTGATGGCCGAGGTCGGGGCGGCGGTCCTGGCCGTGGAAGCCGGGCGGACCTTGATTTTTGACCGCCAGGAGATGGTTCTGGCGGCCGACCGGGCCGGGATAGCCATATTGGCCCGGCGGGCGGAGGAAGAGTGTTGAAAGTCGGGGTCATAGGCGTGGGGCATCTCGGCCGATACCACGCCGATAAATACAAGGCCCTCCCGGGGGTGGACCTGATCGGCGTGGCCGACATCTCCCGTCGTCGGGCCGAAGCCAAGTCCGCCGAACTGGGCGTGCGGGCCTTTTACGATCATCGGGAGATGATCGGCCTGGTCGACGCGGTCAGCGTGGTCGTGCCCACCCAAGAGCATTTCACGGTGGCCAGGAATTTTATAGAGGCCGGTGTCCACGTCCTGGTTGAAAAACCCATGACCCGGACCCTGGAAGAGGCGGACACCATGATCGCCCTGGCCGACAAGCACAAGGTCGTTTTGCAAGTCGGCCACGTCGAGCGTTTCAATCCGGCCATAACGGCGGCCTCGGCCGTCATCGGCCGCCCCCTCTTCATCGAGGCTAACCGCATCAATCCTTTTCCTCAGCGGGGGACCGATGTGGACGTGGTCCTGGACCTGATGATCCATGATATTGACATTTCCCTGATGTTGGTCCGGGAGGAGCCGGAGTCGGTCCGAGCGGTCGGCGTGCCCGTGGTTTCGTCCAAGGTGGACATCGCCAACGCCCGTTTGGAATTTCCCGGGGGATGCGTGGCCAACCTGACCGCCAGCCGGATTTCCGACAAGAGTTTGCGTAAAATAAGGGTTTTCCAGCGGGACGCTTACCTGTCCGTCGACTATGCCCAACGTCAGGTCAACCTAATCCGCCAGGTTCCGCGGGACTCCGCCGGCCTGCCCGGCGTTCAAGCCGAAGCCCTGCCGATCCCCCAAGCCGACGCCCTGGAAGAGGAAATCAAGGCTTTTGTCAGGGCGGTGAATGACAACAGCCCTCCGGCGGTGACCGGTCAAGACGGCCGACGGGCCTTGGCCGTGGCCCTGCGGATAATGGCCGAAGTGACGGCCCGCCAGGGCGACTGGTTCGACAGCCAGGAAAGGGAGCCGGTGTGACCGGTTTTTCTTTGACCTCGGATCGTCAATGCCGTTAAGTCTTTTCTTGACCGAAAAATCCGCTGGAGGAAACCGGGTAATATCAATTACATGCTGAAAGAAATACAGTCCGAACCCGTCATGGCGAGGTCCGCTGCCGGCGGACCGAAGCAATCTGGTAATAGAATCTGGTATAATTCTCTTTTTGGAGATGAAGCGTTTCTGACTGTTTATCAATGGCGGGGGTGCCGACCTTGTTCGACCGAATCTGACCGGTGGCTGGACGAAAGAGGCGGGTTGTTTTGACCCGTATAATGATCGTGGCCGGCGAAGCCTCGGGCGACCTGCACGGGGCCAACCTGGTGAGCGAGGCTTGTAAATTGGACTCGGCCTTGAGTTTTTTCGGCATGGGCGGCCGGAGGCTTCGATCCGCCGGGGTGGAACTGATGGTGGACCTGGCCCACATGTCCCTCATGGGCATTACGGAAATCTTTTCCGCCCTGGGGCACGTCCGGTCGGCCCTGAAAATCCTCAAAGCCGCCATGGCCCGGGAACGTCCGGCCGCCCTGGTCCTGATCGACTACCCGGACTTCAATCTGTCCCTGGCCAAGGAGGCCCGACGGCTGGGGATTCCGGTTTTCTACTATATTTGTCCTCAAATTTGGGCCTGGCGGACCGGGCGGGTGAAAAAGATGGCCAGGCTGGTGGACAGACGCCTGGTGGTCTTTCCTTTCGAGGTTGAATTTTACCGAGGACACGGATTGGAGGCCGAATTTATCGGCCACCCCTTGCTCGACGTGATGGCCCCGCCCAGACCAAAGCCCGAGGTCAAGGCCGAGCTTGGTTTCGATCCGGACCGACCTCTGTTGGTGCTGCTGCCGGGCAGTCGGCGGCCCCTGGTGGGCAAGCTCCTGCCGCCGATGCTCGAAGCGGCCCGGTTGATGCGAAACAAATGGCCCGACCTCAATCTGGCGGTCGCTCAAGCCGAAACCTTAAGCTCCGATTTCGTTGCCTCATTTATCCAAGACCCCGCCCTGAAGGTTAAAATCATAGCCGGCCGGTCCCATGCCCTCCAGAACGCCGCCGACGCCGTTTTGGCGGCTTCCGGAACGGCCACCCTCGAGACCGCCCTGATGCTCACCCCGATGGTGGTGGTCTACCGGACCAGTTTTTTGACTTATGTTTTAGGCAAGTCCATGCTCAAGACACAACACGTGTCCATAGTCAACCTCATCGCCGGGCGGCGGATCGTGCCCGAACTGTTGCAAAACGAGGTTCGCCCGGATAAAATTGGCACCGAGTTGGAGCGGATACTGATGGACGCCGGCGGGCGAAAAAAAATGATCGAGGACCTCGAAGCGGTCAGGGGGGCCTTGGGCGAGCC
>ENA-OSEO01006411-OSEO01006411.1-sediment-metagenome-genome-assembly--contig:-NODE-6411-length-10576-cov-84.161253_pt1 | contig 10576 bp, 5 predicted proteins | sample MGYA00237883_ERZ534232 | MGnify/ENA metagenome assembly ERZ534232
GGTGGAACGCTGCCAACTGCAAACTTCCGGCGAAGCCGGGTTTAGTCAACGTAGTCAATAGCGTCCCTCGAGGACCCTTTCGACCTTCATTCTTCCTCGGACAGCATGCCGTAGACATTCTGCCGCGGCGGGCTGCCCCGGCGCTCCAGCGAAACAGCGACCTCCTCCACGCTGGTCTTTTTCTTCCTGTTGTACGCCACCAGCGCCCGGACCGGCGCCCAGCCGATTTCTCCCCGCCGGGCCATCGATGTCAGCTCCTCCAGGGCGGTCCGGTTGTCGAAGGAAACCGGTCGATAGGGTCTGCGGGCAACCAGGGCATCGTAGATGTCGCAGACCGTGGTCACCTCCACGACCAGATTCAGCAGCTCAATGCCCCTGGAATAGCCGGTGCCATTGCGCCGCTCGTGGTGATCAAGGGCAATCAGCGAGGAGAGGCCGCCATGGTCCCCGAGGTAATGACTCACCAGGACATAGCCGGCGACGGCATGATGCTTCAGTCTGTCCTGCTCCCTGGCGGTCAGGGGTGTTTCCTTCATCAGGATGGGCAGCGGAACGGTATATTTGCCCAGATCGTGCAACGGTCCGAAATGCGTGCATTCTTTTGCCGAATTGCCTTTCCGAGGAGCAAGATCGTCCAGGATAAGTGTCGTCAGGGCGGAAATGATCAGCATGTGGCGATAGGTGTGGAAATCATTGTTCCGGAAGTAATCCATCATTCGGAAGACAGGCATCGGCAGAGCTACGTCCGCCAGCAGTCCCAACACCCTGGTCCTTGTTTCTTCCCGGGAGAAAATCACATCGTAGGGGGGAATGAGAAATTCGTTCAGCAGGTCCTTTTGTACATCCCCATATTCAAACAGGCGGGCAAAGGGGTGTTTTCTCCTTTTTTCCCGGCAGAAATCGTCCATAAAATCGGAGGTAAGCTCAGTTCCCTCCCGAACCAGCAACTGATTATCCAGGTCATAAACCGGATATTTGACAACCAGCTCCATGGATGCATCTCCATCACGGCTGAAAAAAACTTCGGTGATTTCTCTCCAGGGCATCGGTCAACACCCTTGCCAGGATTCCCACTGAAGTTCATGTACAATGCGTGGGGTAAACACGCCACAAGCGACCAGACGCAAAAATCTGACCGGCCTGAACATGTTTCGCTTATTATACTTTTTATATCTATTTTTCCGAAGAAAATGCAAATATTCTTTCCAATTAATCAATTTTCAGCCGTATTTGGCATACAATTTTCCCTTACGTCTTTTTCTGGAACGGATGAGCTTATGGAGTGGATGATTGAACGGAAACTTCCGGTTTGATGTTATCTCCTGTGAACAAGACCCTGGTGTCGGCGCAAGGCCACTCCCATTATCCTGCTTGTTTCGGCCAGTTTTTTATGCTCTGCATAATTTCCCGGATATACGCGCATTCGCACCTGGCGGGACACCGATCAAAATTGGTGCTTTTCAGGCAGTATCCGGGGCATTCATCGGTTCCAACGGCCCGTTCCTCAAAGATTGGGCCGTCATAAAGGTGAGAAAAGTCTCCGGCGACAATGGACAGGGAGGCTTTGCAGGTATGCTCAAAGAGGAAAATGCCCGCTTCCAGTTCCTCAAACGACACCTGGTAGGCACGCAGGGTCACGGCAGGGTCTGACAGGAAGTCGGAACAGTCGGTCCATGTGCTCCCGCACCTGGTGCACTGCTTAAATGGTATTGCGCCGGCTGTCATCATCTGTTCATGGAGGAGAGTTGTGGAAAATGACATGGTTCATCACCTTTTTCATGCTATGTTTTTTAGGACCGTCTTTCAAGGAGAAAGAATTCCGGTGGGGATGGGAAGATATGGACGCAAGCCGATATGGTCCGTGTCCAAAACAAAGGGTGCTGAAAGAGAACCTGCGGCCGTTGAAGATGAACCTGGGTCGTTTAAAACTTGACCATTTACCCGCCAGAAGAGTCAAGCAAAGACTTGACCCCATGCAGGGCCGGCCGGCTCCGAAGAGCCGGCCGGGTTGTGGACAGAAGGTTTGTTTACTCCATTACTCCCCCGTTCCTCCGGGGATATAGTCGTCCAGGAAGAGAACGCGGCGGAACCAGGCGTCGGCACCGATCTCGTTGCCGTCATGGTCGAAGTCCCATTGGTTCCAGACCGAGTAAAAGAACTGGCCGCCAGGGCTGCAGGTCACCGACGCCTCGCCCGACTCGTAGAACTGGCTGCCTTCGAGGGCGTCGAACTCGTTGCAGAAAGCATCGTTACCCGCAGAAGGTTCGCAATCCTCCGCTGTGTCCGCCCACACCAGGTAGTCGTCGCCCCAGTCCACCGCGCGGCTGTAGAACAGGTCGAGCGGCGGGGCCTCGCCGGCGTCGTAGGCGCTGCTGTGGCCCGTCTCGTAGATCATGAAGAAGCGCGACGGGTCACGGGTGTCGTCCGGGTACGCCGGCGCGATAAAGCCATCCGGCAGCGACGAGGTGGAGACCCAGGCCTCGTTGATGGTCCGGGTGGTCGGCGAGTACCTCGGGTCGAGGACCGTCACCTTGTTGCCGAGCAACTGGGAGACGTTCCGGGCCTGCTCGAATTCGCCCGCACCGTAGGTCACGCACACCGGGTACTCGTTTGTCGAGCCCGTAGGGCCCATCCACTCGCAGGTGGTGGTGCCGTTGCCGCTGTAGGTGATGCTGTTGGTGTGTAAGAAGCTGGCCGGCAGGGTTGACCAGGTCTTGCCGCCGTCAAATGAGCGGCGGACATACAGGTTGACGATGTCCTTGGCCTCGGTCAAGGCCTTCCAGTTGTTGGTCCAACCGTACATGGCCATGACCATGTCGCCGGCCAAAAAGCCGCGATGCCCCTTGGCCATGTCGTAGGGGTTTTCCCATGACTGGTCGTTGCTGCTGTCGAGATCGAACAGGGCCCACTGCGTCGACGGAGTCTCGTCATAGCCCACGCCGTACTGCTGCCAGGTATAGATCTTGGAGATGGCAACAGCAGTTTCGTCCTGCATGTTCATATCATCAAAGTAATCGTTGAACGGGAAGGCATCGAGGCAACTCGCCGCGTCGGCGCAGGTCTCGGCAGTGAGGATGGTGTTGCTTGAGAGGTTGATCGCCGGGGCGGCGCAGAAGCCCTTGACGTAGCGGGCATTGCTGCCGTCGCTGAAAACCCAGCCGTCGGATCCGTCCGGATTCAGGCACTCCATTTTGTCGTAGCCGTACGGGTTGTCGTTGTCATCCACCCCGCCCGTACAGGCAGTCACTTCCTGGCAGTTTTCCAGACCCTCGCAGGAAAGCACTGTCTCACACGTAGTGACGTCCTCGCAGGTTTCCACTTCTTCACAGGTTTTCATGTCCTCACAGGTTTCCACATCACCGCAGAATTGCTGATCATACGTCGGGGTCCCGTCTGGAGTGACGTACGGATAGCACTTGAGTTGATTTGGCCTGCTTGTACAGGAGGCATTCGGCTTGTATGCAGGATTGGGCGCATTGTCCACGCAAATGTTTTCCGTCGTGCATACCGGCTCAGTCGTACACACCTCCTCGGTCGCGCAAACTTCCTCCGTCGTGCACACCTGGTATTCGGTCGTGCACTCTTCTTCACCGGTCGTCGCCATCACAAAGCGCCGGGCCATGATGTCGGCCGGGCCGCCGCGGCGGATGATGCCCTGCTTCCACAGCTGCAGGCCGACCAGGCCGCTCGGCCCGGCGTCGTACCAATCCTGGGACATGACGCTCGGCCGCCGCGAGATCTCGGTCTGGTAGAGAGTGGTCGTGGTGATGCCGGCCTGCCAGTTGTAAATCGGATCCTCGGTAAAATAGTAGAAATTATAGCCGGCGGAGGTGTCCTGGGTGAGCAGGCCGGTCGGATCGGACCAGCCATCCCGGTACACCGCGGGCTGGTTGAGCATCAGCCCCTGCGAGACCACCTCCGGGTGAAACATGTCGAAGGTGTGGTACCAGACGTTCTTGCCCATGTCGCGCTTGTCGGCGTCGGTCAGCTCGTCGCATTCGCCGTCGTCGCAGATATCGCCGAGCCCCTTGTTCTCCTCGTAGGCCATGTAGAACCAGGCGCTGTCGATCGGGCAGACATCGGGGTCGGTCTTGTCGAACACGCAGGACTCATCGGTGGAGTAGCCGTGCAGGCCGAGGCGGGCTCGGGTCGAAGCGGTGGTGCCGCGCATCAGGCGGCCGTCCTCGGTAACGCACATCTGCACATCATGATCGACCGCGTCGCCCCCCTCGTCAGGCACTTCTATGCTGACGAGTACGGAACTGGCGCAGAAGTCGGCGATGCCGCTGCCGTCGAAGTCGGCGTAGCAGTAGGGCTTGTCGTCTGCGGCCACGCACATGGTGTTGTCGGTCAGGCGCACCGGTATCGCCATCGGTATGGCGGCCTGCGGGCTGCCGGTCGGATTGGCCGCGATCCATGCCGCGAGGTTGGCTCCGGCCGTGGTGAGGTCAGCCGTATCCCCCCCATAGAATGTCCCGTAGGTGCCGTCGGCGACCAGGTCGAAGTCGTTCCAGCCGATGTAGGAATACCAGGTGTCGGTCTGGTGATGGGCGACCGCGCCGCTCCACCCCTCGCCGGGGCCCTCGCCTTCGCCGGGTCGCATCCCGTCCGGGTCCTCCTGCCAGGTGACCACGCAGCCGGCGCCCTTGACGCAGACCACTTCGGGACGGTTGGCGTCGCGCACGGCAGAGCTCAGGCGTTCGGCCTTGAACCAGGTAAAGGTGCTGAGTTCGCCTTCCGCAGCGGGCGGCAGCATCACGCCGCGCGCCACCCAGACGGCGGCGTAGGGGAGCTCACCGACCAGCGGGTAGCCCTCGTCGGCCATGTCGGAGGAACCCTGCGAGCCGGCGACGCCGAAGTGGTCCTCGAGGTACAGGCAGGGGGTGCCGATCAGGTCGCCATCGGTGCAGGCAGAGGCATCTTCGATCCTGCCCTGTTCCTCAAGGTAAGCGGCGACTGCCGAGCGCTCGTCATCGGTTATCGCGTAGGTCGGACTGCCGCCCCGGGCGTAGCGGCTCACCCAGGCGACCAGCACCTTGTTGCCGTCCGAGGAAACGAAGGTGCGGCCGACATCACCGGGGTAGGGGACCCACCTTTTGCCGTCCTTGATGCGGAAGGAAGACTGGTCGCCGGACTTGGACAGGTTGGTCCGTTTCCAGGTGGCGCCGTCGTCCATGCTGACCGCTCCGAAGGCGTCGCGCCGGCCGTGGCCCGGGAAGCCGCCGTATCCCTCCTCATCGATGAAATCGACATGGCCGTCGGTGTAGTGGACGATCAGAGGGCGGACGTATTCGCGTTCCTCCAGGACTGGCTGACCGTCAGCATTTAAATACTCAAGTCCCTCCAACAGATCCCCGCCCGAGGTCTGCGGCGGGACGTACAGCGGCAGCATACGGATAGCCGCGAACTCCGTCTCGTATTCCGGCGTGTTCGATACATTTTTGCGGAACATGGGACCGTCATCCGCGACAGCGCCGGCTGTGCACAGCATGAGCATCCCCATGCCCATCAGCGATCCTTGCACAATCTTCATATGCCTTTTCCTCCTTGACCGGTCATCAGATATGTCTTGTCAACGGAGAGCGGCGGCAACCGGTGCGAGCCGCCGCTCCCGTCACGTTTTGTCCTATGGTTCAACGGTTTCGGTTTTCCCAACGTTGCGCTTGAAAGCGGAGCTCATGATGCGCGAGAACTGGCAGTCGCTCCCTTCCGCGCCGCTCTCGTTCCACACGGAGTAGAACTTGGTGCCGTCCGGGTTGACGCGGAGCTGGGCCTCGACCTGGTTCGGCTCACCCTTGGCCAGGTAGGCCCAGCGCTCGACGATCTCGCCCGCGTTCGGGCCCTCGCTGCCGGGGTTGACCTCCCAGAGCTGCCGAAAGTAGGTCTGGCCGCGGTCCTGGGTGAAGGTATAGAAAAGATCGCCCTCGATCACCTCGTACTCTATCTCCTCCTCATCGCTGTCGCCGTGCACCTTCGGAACATTGGTTTCGGTGCCCCAGGACACGTAGAAGATATTCTTGTTTTCGCAGTCCTCGGGGAAGCCGGCAAGACAGGCACCGGATGCATCAGGCTTGTTGCCGCCCTGGGTGCCGACGAGCCGCGGCTCGATGACGCTGAACTTGCTGTTCTTCAACTGGGACATGTTGCGGGCCGGCTCAAAATCGCCCGGCTGGTAGCAGACGATTTCCTCGTAGGTGTCCTTGCGGTTGGCCTCTTCCTCGTCGGAAACGGTGGAGTAGTCCTTCCAGATCAGGGTATGGCAGATCTCGCCGTCGTCCTGGACCTCTTCGCCTTCGGCCGCCATCGGGGCCGGATCGGTGCTCCAGGTCGCCCCGCCGTCAAAGGAGCGGCGGATATACAGGTCGTACTTGTCGTTGGCGTTGCGCGAAGCCGCCCAGTTCGGGGTGTGGGTGTAGGCCACGAACAGGCTGTCGCCGCGCAGGATGCCGCGGTGGGCCCGCGCGTCCTCATACGGATTTTTGCCGCTGGAATCCTTGAGGTTATCACGGGTCTGTTTCCACATGACCACCTTGGTCGGGTCGCCCTTGGCATCCGGCTCGGCCTCGGGGTTGTACCAGTACTCGGTCGGCTCCACGGTGCTGATGTTGTGGTCGCCGTCGACGCAGACCCGTTCGCCGTTCAACGCCGTTTCCCACTCGTTGCAGACGAAATTGTCAAACGCGTAGGGGTTCGCGCCCTGAGTCCTCGGATTGACCACCCGGCGGGTGAAGACGTCGGACGGACGGCCCTTGCCGCTCTCGCCCTGCTTGTAGATCAGGACCATCACCGTGTCCGTGCCGCCGGCCGATATGGGGATGGCCTGGCCCGGAGGCTGGGGCAGCATGCGGGGCCGGCGGGCGTTCTCGTAGGCGAGCTGCGGCTTGCCTTCCCAGTCGCAGATCAGGTCGCCGTTTTCGTCCACCAGGTAGCGCAGGGTGCCGTCCTCGTTGCGCTCGGGCAGGTTGACGATCTCACCGCCGCTGACCAGGTCGGGCCTGTCAAACTCGAAGGTATGGAAGATCACGTTCTTGCCCATGTCGGGCTTGTATTTTTCGTCCCCGTGGGTCGTCCCGTCATCCTCATCCCACTCCGGGTGGCCGGCGCCGGAACCCTTGGTTTCCTCGTAGGCGATGATGGCGTAGGCGCTCGGCACGTCCACCCCGCCGACCTTTTTCGTGAAGCTCATGAAGTTGATGTTGGGCCGCGAGGCGCCGGTGTCGCCGTCCAGCAGTCGGCGGCGTCCCTTGGAGTCCTCCCCCGTGGCGCAGACCAGCTTGTCCGTCGGGTTGTCCGGCGAATTGCTGGTCTTCAGGTGGAACGATTCGCAGATATTCGGGACCTCGTAGCAGTAGCGGTGCGTCCCGGCGTGCTTGCCCTCCTCGTCCATCATCGGGATGTAGTTGCCGTTCTCGTCGAGTTTCGGGGTCAGGCCGTCGTCCTCCAGCTCGACCTTCATGTTCTCGGTGTTGCAGATGTCGTTGTCCGATATCCGCACCGGCATGGCAAAGGGCACCAGCGGCATGGGCCGGTTGGTGGTCCACTCCGGATTGTCGAAGGAGTGCTCCGGATCGCCGTTGGGCACGAAGTTGTCATCGATCTTCGCGAAGTCCGCCCACTTGATGAAGCTGTACCAGATGTCGGTCTTATGGCTGGTGGTGGCCCCGCTCCAGCCGTGGCCGGGGCCGGCCGCCTCGCCGGGACGGACGCCGTCGGGGTCCTCCTGCCAGATGATGCCGAAGCCCGCGCCCTTGACGCCGGTGATCGAGATCTGGTACGTGTCGCGGCGACCGGAAGTCAGGCGCTCAGGCTTGCGCCAGGAAATCTCGGCCGTGTCGGGGTCAACGGTGCCGCGGGCGATCCACAGGCAGTAGTACGGAATCTCGCCCACCTCGGGAAAGCCGTCCTCGGTATAGTCCCAGGAGCGCTGCGGACCGCCGACGCCGAAGATGTCATCCTCGTAGTAGGGATGGTCCTCGGGCAGTGAATAGCGCGGCTTGCCGCCCTTGCAGAACCTGCTCTGCCAGGCGACCAGGGCATAGTTTTCCCGGACGACCAGGTTCGGCTTCTTGACGTCGCCGTAGAAGGGCGTGCCGTCCTCGAGATCAAAGGAGCTCAGGTCGGCGGCGCGGGACAGGTTGGTCCGTTTCCAGGTGTTGCCGTCGTCCCTTGAGACAGCGGCAAAGACATCAGACGCCAGGGGCCCGGAACTGCCCTTGACATAGGCGCCGGGAACCTGCTGGGCGTAGACCGACACCAGCGGTTTGGCTTCCGTCCGGTTGTAGAGGAAGTTGCCGTCCTCGTCGAAGTAGTCCAGGCCCTGCGGATACCCGTCGCCGTTGGAGCGGGTGGCCGGCACCGCTACCGGCATCAGTTCCAGTTTGGCCTTGGTGGTGGCCATCGCCGGCTCTTTGGAAACGTTCTTCCGCATCTGGGTCATGGTGCCCCGGGTCAGGTTGGCCAGGGCATCCGCCATGCTGACCTCCACCAGGAGCGGTTCGCAGATCGCCACCGTCCGACTGATCAGGGCTTCCACCGTTTCGGTGTGCCGGAAATCAAGGGGCGGCGCCCAGGGATCAAACAGGTTGAGCTCCATGGCGGCCGCATCCAGGCAGTCGAGGGCGGCCGGGAAGAGCTGGATGCCTTTCTTGGGATCCTTGTCGCCGTCCAGGCTCTGCAGCAGACGGGCGACGTTCAGAGCGCCGGTGTCGTTGATGTCGGCCCACTCCAGCAGGTCAAACGGAGTGACCTGGTGGTCCCCCAGGGCGCTGCCCAAGGCTATCCTGCCCAGGAAGAAGTCCACGCTCTCGCCCGGAAAGTACTCGAAGGCGCCGGCGGAATCGGTGAAACCGGAGCCGGTGGAACTTGCGTAGCCCAGCCCTTCGACCGCGGCGTCACGGAAATGCCCGCGCATGGGCTTGGCCAGCAGATAGCTGAACGACCATCCTGTACCTACTCCCGGGAAATCAGCATACAGGGTCAGGTCGAGGACCTCTTCCTCCATGGAGGAACCCAGGCCGGTGTAGGTCCAGGCGGCCTCCTCGACGCCGCTGTTCGTATTGACCATGCCGACGTGCACGGCGATGTTCAGCAGCCGCTGATCCAGGTAGGGAACGCCCCAGCTGAAGCCCAGGTCGTCCTTCAGGTTCAGGGTCAGTTCATAGCCGTCGCCGAAATACTCCTCCAAGTTGTAGTTGAACTGCCCGGGGATGAGGTTTCCCTTTTTCGTGGCCGGCACCGGGGCGTTGCCGACATAGATATGGATGACCTTGAACTTCCACGGCGCCGTGCCGGCAAGGTCGACAAAAAATTCCTTGCCGTTGTTCCCGATACTGGCGACACCGACCCGCTCCAGAGTCTGGGTGATCAGCGGGGCCTGGTACAGGCCGGGCCCCTTGTACTGGTATTGTTCTGCATTAACTGGTAGCTGGAACAGAAACAGTGTCGCCACCATCAACCCCAGCCAGATAAACAGCTTTCTTTTTATCATAACGGCCCCCTGAAGTGAGTGATGAGTGTTGCTCCCCGTCGGCTTTCAACCGGGAAGCCCGTACCGGTGTGGTATGAATTTGCTGATTGCATGAAAATATTCCGCAGCCAGGCGGCTGCGGGAAAAACAATGGAAAGGACCGCAACGGTCCGCATCCCTCCGGAGAAGGGATGGGTTGTCGGGAAAAGTGTTTGGGCGGCCGGCATGGGCAGTTCCCCCAAAACAGATGCAGTTTTTTTTACTGAACAGGAAAAGGCTTCAGCATGAAATCCTCGTTGAAGCTCACAGCCAGGCCCGAATCATCACAGCGCACGACTTCACCGCTCGCCACCAGGTACAGGTACATGCACCTGTCGCAGCCGCGGGTCACCTCGAGCAATATTTCAACCCGCACGGCTCCCTCACAGGAAAAGGGTTCCAACATCTTGAAACAGGCACCGTTATGGGAGATGTCCCTGGTCAACAGTAAATGATAGTTATTCCCGTTGACATCGGAGGATGGCTGAATGATGGTTGCCGGTAAATTCATCTCGAACCGTTTACACGCCCTCCGCTCCAGTTCATTGCCCATCTTTGAGGCAGCTCCATTTGTGAAGATGCACAGAATGATAATGATTCCTTCTGCCTATGAAATAAGTATAGCTGAAGCAAAGGTTCCGTCCATCGCGCGGGAGAATTGTTTTTCGATGATTTTCGAAGGTGGGTTTATCAGCTGAAAGAATGAGAATTACTTCCGTTTTTCCGGAATCGTCTCATCCTTTTCGGCGAGGTATTAGATATGACTAAACAAAAAAACGATGCAATCTTTCGCAATTCCGCCACTATACCATGTACCGGCAAGACAAGGGCAGCAATGAGAAATGACGGCTTCCAGGTACGGCTAAATTTGTAAGCCCGGGAGCGTGCAGTCTGGAGAAACCGGGAAAGTTGCGCCTGTTTTACAGAATGATTCCGTCAGGTTAAACAGGGGAAGAAAAGTTTTTGCCGGGCAGGATCAAAGGAAGACAGAAAGCTACTTTAGATGCTTGGCCGCCCAAAGGGCTGCCTGCAGCCGGTTCTCCAGCTTGAGCTTCTTGCGGATATTGGCAA
>ENA-OSEO01006412-OSEO01006412.1-sediment-metagenome-genome-assembly--contig:-NODE-6412-length-10576-cov-7.687494_pt1 | contig 10576 bp, 8 predicted proteins | sample MGYA00237883_ERZ534232 | MGnify/ENA metagenome assembly ERZ534232
CGGGTGGAACGCGCCTTTCGGTCAATGAAATCTGCACTCGGGCTCAGGCCAAACTTCCACCAGTTGGAGCAGCGCGCTGATACACACCTGTTCATATCGGTGCTGGCCTACCACATCCTGCACGTCATTGAACACAAGTTGCGCCTGTGTGGCGACCATCGCTCATGGCTCACCGTCCGAGATATCCTCTCGACCCACCAACGCCTGACCATCGAGTTCAATGTCAAAGAACAGGATACGGTCCAGCGAAAGCATCTGCGCCTCTGTAGCAGCGCTGAACCCGAACATCAGGAAATCTATCAGCACCTGGGGCTAAAGGAGACCCCCATGCCGAGAAAAGTAGCGACCGTAAAATGAGTAGTGACCATAAAATCGGCTAACATGTTGAAATATCAGCTTTTGGTAAAAAAAATGGCAAACTTGGGTTAGCGTCTCTTCGGCCTTTTCCTTTTGCAGGTTGGCAAGGTAATCCCATTCCTTGGGCTGGGTTTTCTGAATGAACGCAATCACGTCGCCGACGAACAAACCCCGCTCGGTGTCGAAACTATCTCGTTCGCCTTTTTCATAAGCACCGGCCGTGGTCAGGTGGTGTTCTATGGCGGTTTCGAATGCGTATTCCGTGTGTTGACCCGGCATCAGGAAACCTCCTTGCGAACGTCTATTTTCCCCGTCACAGCTGCTGAGATAAGAGCTGAACGGTATTCTTTGAGAATCTGGATCGATTGTCGTACTTTATCGGCCATGTTGTTCAGCCTCTGCCACATGGAATCGAGATAGCTGACAATTCGTTTTTGTTCTTCAAAGGGGGGCACGGGAACAATCAGATTGGCATATTTTTCCGCGCTTACGTTTTGGATCGTCGCCTGAATAAACGATGACCCCAGCCATTGCCAATATTGCTGGGAATTCGTGAAGTAATTGATAAAACGCGGCATCGTTTTGGTTGGATCAAATCTTGCTCGAATGAGATAGCCGGCGTATGCGGCACGTCCCCATGACGGTTCATAGTAGAAGCTTTTTCCAACCGTGGCCCCACTACGGGCAAGTAGAAGGTCTCCTTCTTTCAACATATACGGACGTGCGACATCTTCCGGAATCGACTTGAAAGTCTCGTCACGCAACCGCCCATTTTCATCAACGTCTGTAATCCGGATGTAGCGGGGAAGTTCAGGATCATCGAGTTCCGCCGCCTCGTTAGCACCATATTTAAGCGGTTCTGAAACCACAAACTTTAGTCGCTTGACCTCCCATTGCGCCGGAATACTGCCTATCCATTCAACTCCGGAGTCCTTCATCTTGGCATCGGGGTCGAGACCCTTTGTTACTGCTTGGGTGATGAGGGCCAAACGTTTCTCCTGAAGCAACTCAATCTGCCGCTGTTTCTTCTTAATCAGCGCGTCAATTCGGGCAGTCTCGTGATCAAGAAAGGCGGCAATGGTACGCTGTTCCTTGAGCGGAGGGATCGACTGTCTAAAGTCTCTTATGAAAATTTCGGGCACACGTTTCTGACCGCCAGCACCATACATCTCCGCAGCACCAAGATGTCTGAAAGCATGACTAATGGTGACGTAAAATAGGAAGTGGCGGTCCATCGATGGGTGGGGACGCAGGACATGTAGTTCCGTCGTGCCGAATCCGATGCCGTTCATCAGTTCATGTGCAATCGCTCCCTTGCCGTTCTCAAAGCAGGGCGTGATCTTGGCAGCAAGCACATCACCGTCTCGAAAGTATGTATATCCGGTTGAAACCTCAGCGAGGGGGAGTGACTGATCGAGGGATAATCCGCCATACTCGTGAACTGATTCCATTGGCACAAAGGAGACATCGAGAGTGCCGGGCAAACCGTTGATTTCAGATCTAATGGGATTGATTTTTGCCCGATAACGAAGCCTGACTGGGTCCCAATGCGCCGGAATCTCGCCAAGCCATGACACTCCCGACGGCTTGTAAACCGGGTATGCAGTTCGCTTACCTGACCGGGCGGCAGGGCTTCTCATGATCCGCCCCCTTTGCCCGGCCTGCCTTTGCGGCCCTTCTTCTTCGCCTTTGCCTGCTTTTTCTTCGGGGGCTTCTTCTTGCGCTCCTGCTCAAGGACGCGGGCGGAGGTCCGAAGGTCTTCCACGTACTGTGTCTCGGCCTCGGTCTCCGCCTCCAGACGCCGCCGTTCGGCAAAGGCGTCGTATTGCCCCTCCGCCCATTCTAGAGCCGCATCGCGGCTGACCAATCCGGCATTGGCCAGCACGGGCAGTTCGGTGTCATTCAGGAACTTGTCGAGAAACGCCTCCCAGTCCTGCATGCGGATATCCCGCCGCCGCTGGGCGCGGAACTCGGCCTGATCGAGGAACATCACCGTAATCCGGTTGAGTGTGTCGATTTCCTTGGCGTCCAGATAGTTTTTCGCCGTTCCCACGTCGCGCTTCAGCACCCGGCCGCCCTTCCACGTTGTCAATCCCATGTTGGCCTTGGCCGCGTCGGCACGATTGCGGACAATTTCGGCGGCCGTCATGCCGCTGGCGGCGTAGTGCATCTTGTTCTGCATGGTGGCAAAGAAAACCTGCGTTTCTTTCTCACCCTCCCGGTAGTCACGGGCCAGGGCGAAGATCTCGCGAATCCGCTGGTAAACACGGGCCTCGCTGGCACGAATCTCCCGGATGCGGGCCAGCAGTTCATCGAAATAGTCCACCAGGCCCTTGCCGCCCTTAAGCCGCTCATCGTCGAGGGTGAAGCCTTTGACAATGTATTCGCGAAGCCGTGCCGTGGCCCACTGGCGGAAGCGGGTTGCAACGTCGGACTTGACCCGGTAGCCGACCGAGATGATCATGTCCAGGTTGTAATAATCAAGAAGCCGCCTTACCGTACGTGAGCCCTCCTGGCGAACTGTCAAGTATTTCTTGACGGTTGCCTCCGGTGCCAGTTCGCCTTCCTCGAAAATATTTTGTATGTGAAGGCTTATGTTCTGCTTGGTGGTCCCATAAAGCGCGGCCATCAAATTCTGTGTGAGCCAGACGGTCTCGTCCTGAAGCCGCACCTCAAGGCGGGTTTCCCCGGAATCGGATTGATAAATTAGTATCTTGGAATCAACAGGAGCTGGCAGGTTATCACTCATTCCGTCACCTCCGCGAGCATATCCGCAATTTCCTTCTCGATCTTCTTGAGGTCGGTTTCGATCTCTTCCAGCGGTCTCGGCGGCGTGTACCTGTAAAAATAGCGATTGAAGTTGATCTCATAGCCGACCTTGGTTTTAGACTCGTCAATCCAGGCATCGGGCACGTGCGGCAGAACCTCGCGCTTCATGTACTCGTCCACGTCTTCCTTTAGCGGCACGTTCTCGTAGTCACGCAGTTCCGGATCGGGTTCAGGATTACCCTTGGCATCAGTGCAAATTTCAGCCATCTCGTCCCGTTCTGCCAGGGCCATGAGGACCGCCTTGAGAAGCGCGGCGGGAACCTTGATCCCGGCTTTCTTGAAGGCGGACTTCAAACGTTCTGAGAACTCGTCGCGATCTTTGACAATGCCGAGCGACTCGAGCGGTTCAAGAGCGGCCATAATATCCTGTTGAAGCTTACGACCCGCTTCGATCTCTGCCTTGGCGGCCTTGGTGTCCTTGCGCTTCTTGCTGGTGGCCAGGTTTGCAAAGGCCTTTGTCTCGGCAAGCCGCCCGATGCGATCTTTGTCCACGGCAAAGTTGAGTCGAAGCGGACGCTCGACCGTGATGCGGCGGTAGCCGAAGTTTTCGTTGTCAAAGACGCGGATATGCTCGCCTTCCTTGAGCGTGCCGTAGCGCCGGGTGATGTCGTCTCGTTGGTCGTCGCATACTTCGTGGCGCTTGTTTCCGAGGGACTTGCGCATCTTTTTGAAGAATCCGGTGCCGTCCACCAGTTGAATCCTGCCCCTGCGGCTTGGCTCCTTCCGGTTGGTGACGATCCAGAGATAGGTGTAGATGCCGGTATTGTAAAAGAGCTGATCCGGCAGTGCGACGATGGCCTCCAGCCAGTCGTTTTCGATGATCCAGCGGCGAATTTCGCTCTCACCCGATCCGGCTGCCCCGGTGAACAGGGGTGATCCATTGAACACGATGGCCAGGCGCGTACCGCCTTCCTTGGGGTCCTTCATCTTACTGATCATGTGCTGCAGGAAAAGAAGCGACCCGTCGTTGATGCGCGGCAAGCCGGCCCCGAACCGGCCGCCGAAGCCCTGCTCGTCATGTTCCCGCTTGATAAAGTCAGCCTCGGGCTTCCACTCCACGCCGAAGGGCGGATTGGCCAGCATGTAATCGAACTTGTGGCGGGGAAAACGGTCGTCGGTAAAGCTGTCGCCATAGGCGATATGCTCGATGTCCTGGCCCTTGATCATCATGTCCGACCCGCAGATGGCGTAGGCCTGGGCGTTGTAGTCCTGACCAAAGACCTCCAGGCGGGCGTCGGGATTCAGTTCCCGGACATAATCCTCTGCAACGGACAGCATGCCCCCGGTTCCACAGGCTGGGTCGTAGAGCGTCTTGACGATGCCCTTGGTCGTGAGCACATCGCTGTCGGGCATGAAAATTAGGTTGACCATCAGGCGGATCACCTCGCGGGGGGTGAAGTGATCGCCCGCTTCTTCGTTCGACGCCTCGTTGAACCTCCTGATTAGTTCCTCGAAAATGTAGCCCATCTCGAGGTTCGAGACTTCCCGCGGGTGCAGGTCAATATCGCAGAACCGGGATACCAACAGGTAGAGCCGGTCCGCCTTGTCGAGCTTGCCGATGTGTTCCTCGAAGCCGAAGTTCTCGATGATCTCCCGGGCGCGGGTTGAAAAGCCCTTGATGTAGTTGGTGAGGTTGGCGGCGATGTTGTTGGGGTCGCCTTTGAGTTTCTCGAATGAATAGCGGCTGGTGTTGTAAAAGGGCACCCCCGTAGCGCGGCAGAGGATGGGGTCCACGTTTTTGACTTTCCCGCCGGAGAGCGATTTTTGTTTGGCGAGCACCTTGTCCTTGGTCGGCTCCAAAACGCAATCGAGCCGACGCAGCACCGTCATGGGCAGCATGACGTCCTTGTACTGATTCGGGCGATATGGACCCCGCAGCAGGTCTGCCACTGACCAGATGAAATTCACTTTTCCGCTAAAATTATTCATATTCGCTCCCTAGTCCTGGCTAAGTCCCGCAGAGTCGATGAGGTCATCCGCCAGTGCCAACTTACCCTGCTTGATCATTTTTTTGCAGAATGCAGTTAACTGAGCCTTGGCAAGTTTGGACGGCAAGGATTGTCCGTTTTCCCAACGATTTACGGTTGCGTAGCTGACATTCAACCGCCTCGCCAAGTCCTCCTGGCTCAAGGCGAGTTGCTGCCGGATTTCCTTTACCAAGGTCGATAAACTTCGATCTTCATTATCCATTCGGTGAACCTCTCGTCGTCAAGGCGGCAGAGATCTGGCTTCTGCTCGAATTTAATAGCGTATGTTATATCACTCGCGGAACAAAAAGCAAGGGAAATCGCTTCTGCGAACATCCTGGAGAGAGTCAGGAAGTCCATCTACCTGAAGACAGGAATCTCCCGTCAATCAAACAAGTTGGGCCAATATACAGCCAGACAGGCAGCGCCATACCGTGCTCAATACATACCGGCACGAGGACGCATTGTAAAGGCTTGGCCTGCCCGGACGGAAACCCGCCACCCAGTCGATGGCCTGAAGGCAGGTTTCGGGATCGTCGAAGGTGAGAAGCTCCCCGTACGCGCTCCAGTGGCCCCCGCTGTGGCTCTTTTCAGGGGCGCTTCGTGATATGACGCCACATGTTCGGAAAAGCGCGCTTGTGTGGCTACGTCGGCCGAAACGTCCGAGGTGCCATGGGCGAGGACATCCCCGTCCGGAACCTGCAGGACTGAAATCCCGGAGGGCATTTCGAACAAGAGGGCATAGGCGGGCCCCCTTGGTTTTATTCTTTACTTAGGTGTAAAGAATCTGTACTATTGATTTCACTAGTTTAAGATAGAAACCGCGCGCCTTTCTAGGAGATGAACATGAACGTTCCATGTCAGAAGCCTTGTTTCTGAAGTGCGCCGTAAGATTTCTGCAGGTTTACCTGAAAGTTCTAAAAAGAAAGGAAATCGATCATGCCCAGAAAGAAGAAAGTGGATTCAGCAAAACTGATCAAGGCTGTGGAGTCTGGCCGGCCAGCCAAGGAGATCATGGCTGACTTTGGGTTCAATACCCCTACCCAGCTAAAGACTTACTATCTTGACGCTCTTGTAGAGAAGGGCAAGGCTACTGGGATTACTGGAAGGACGCCGAGAGCCAAGGCCAAGAAGGCGGAGGGCATCAAGGTTAATAAACGGGGAAGCCTTGTGATCCCGAGGGAGCGCGTTGAGGGGATGGGGTTTAAAATCGGAGAAGAATTCAATATTCGAAAAACGAAAAGCGGAATTAACCTGAAGAAAATATAGAAAGAATTTCAAACAGATAACCTGGAAAAAGATCTGGCCGCTTGTTAGTTTAAATGCCATTTAGCTGCAGCATCTCTTTAGTATCATAAAGCGTAGATGAATACAAGCTTCGCAAGTACAGTTGAATGCAAGTATCTTAATGAATAGGTTTTAAAAATAATTACCTTATGTCGACCTGTTATTTTTTGAGTTAACAAGATAATAGAACGATCTGCAGGGAGTTCTTATATGGCTAGAAACAAACAGCCCCGAGTCTTATACGGACATATCTAGTTATTGTTATGCGTGAAAAATATAAAATGATTAATATTCTTGAAAAAAACATTATCATTTCCTTAATTGAAGTTAGTGCGCAAACTGGTCGCAATACTATTTCGATTAAGCGGCAGATAATGCTTTTAAGTATAGGGCTTAAGACCGATCAAATTGGAGACCTCGAACATGCATTGGATAACTTGAGAGACAAAAGAAAACTAATTGTTCATTGGGAATTTAATAATAATTTATATCAAATTGAATTATCTGAAAATTTCCCAATCTCAAATATATCATCTATCGAGAGAGATCAAATCTCCAATTTGCGAATACGAAGGATTCTCTTATTCAGGCTATATGAAGAATACTTAAAGACAAAAGATCGATTTGTGCATGTACCTCTTGTAACAATGGCTGAGCCTTTAGAAGTATCATCTAACGATATTTTTATGCATGTTAAATATTTAGATTCAAAATATTATCTTGATTATGGCGTGATGGATGGTGGTCAGTGCACATCGGATATAACTGAATTCGGAATTGATCTTTGCGAAAATCATGATGATATTTTTGATCAATTTTCAGCAGTGAAAATCAAAATCACGGGTGAAGATGAGCCTATCCAATACGAGGGTGACTATGTATCAAAAAATAGAATTGACGAACTCCTTCAAGTAAAACAAAAAGACTTTGATCTTGGGAAACTAGTACAACTTTGCAAAGAAGCAAATATCGCCTATAAGAATGGATGTATATTGTCATTATCTATGATCCAGAGGACAATAATAAATCATGTACCACCCATACTTGGATACACAAATTTTACCGAAATAGTCAACAATTATAATGGTGGCCGTTCGTTCAAACAGTTAATGGAAAGGCTTGATAGCTCATTGCGAAAAGTCGCAGATCTTCATGTCCATCAACCAATAAAAAAGAAAGAATCTCTTCCCGAAATGACGCAAGTAGATTTTAAATCAGAAATAGATGTTTTGCTCTCTGAAATTATAGACGCCCTAACTAATTAAATTATAGCATAACCTCCCTCTTCCAACCAATGAAAAAGGCAGCGCGACTGAATAGCCTGTTATCCCGCTTGATCAGCAAGTGGTTTCGTGCTCGATGAGGAGATGCGAAGTGACCGTTCTCAAAGAAATTCTTGAGTGGTCTCAAGACCGCCCAGCTTGGCAGCGCGATGCCCTGCGCCGCCTCGTTCTGAACGGCGAACTCTCGGATGACGATATTAGTGCATTAACCGAGATCTGTAAAAGCGCCTACGGGCTCGCTGAACAACAGGACATCTCTCCGCTCACCAAGGAGCATGTACCGGAGAGGATAGCCGGCATCGCGCCCGTTTCGCTTATTTCCATTTCCCATCACCGAGGGGTAAACGCGCTCGCGGAAAACCAGACTCTCAAGTTCGGTCCGAACCTCACCGTAGTTTATGGCGACAACGCCGCTGGCAAGACAGGGTACATCCGGATTCTCAAGAGCGCCTGCCGCGCTCGGGGGCAGGAGCAAATTCTGGGGAACGTCGTGTCCGGCGCGGCACCGCCCTCACCAGTAGTGTCAATAAAGTATAAAGTCGGACTCGAGTCCGAACCGCAGGAATGGGCTGGGAGCGGCGAGGATGAATTCATATCCCGCGTGAGCGTGTTCGATGCGCAGTGCGCTGCCGTCTATCTTATGGAGAAGACAGATGTCGCGTTCCGGCCCTTCGGACTGGACCTCTTCGATAAACTTGTTAAAGCGTGTAAGGCCGTTCGTGTGAAGCTCGAAAGCGAACAACGCAAACTAAACTCAAGCGGAGTGGCCTCCGTGCAAGCGCAAATACCGGAAGGAACCGCTGTTGCAAAGCTGCTGGCGAACATCAGCTCACTTACAAAGCCAGAATCAGTTCAGACGCTCGCGCGCCTGTCCCTTGATGAGGAAGCTCAGCTTGCCCTGCTCGAGAAGTCATTACTTGATTTGCAAGCTAATGATCCCGAAAAGCTGATCCTGCAACTCACGCTTCGAGCTGGGCGCGTCAAAACGTTAGCGCGCCATCTCAAAGAGGTCGAAGGGGCACTTTCAACGCAGGCTGTCGCCGCTGTGCTCGAAGCGCGAAATGAAGTGCGCCGTAAAAGCGAAGAAGCCAGAAGGCTCCGAGAGGCCACGTTCTCTGCCGGCATATTGGCCGGAACCGGTTCCGAATCATGGACGGTGCTTTGGGAGGCAGCTCGTCGTTTCTCGCAGGAGCACGCTTACCCTAACCAAGCATTTCCGGTTGTAGAGAATAGCGCGCATTGCGTGCTGTGTCAGCAGGATCTCGATCTCGCGGCCGAGCATAGGCTCCGGCAGTTCGAGACTTTCGTGGCTTCGACGACGGAGCGCGAACTCCGGCAGCTGAGGGAGACCTTCACTCAACTGCGGAAGTCCTTCACTGATCTCAAGACGACGACTGAAGCCATTGAAGAGACGCTGAAGGAAATCCATATCGAGCATGAAGCAGTAGCGGGCGTAGTAAACACCGCGCTTGATACAAACGAAAGCCGTCGCAAGGCTGTCGTTCTCGCCTTGACCGAAGACAGAGGCCTTCCTGCCGATTATCCGGCCCTTGTGTCAGTTGCCCAAGAGGTAGATGCGCTCGCAAACCAGATTGAGGCACGCGTCAAGACGCTGCGCACTGGCCCGACTGACGAAACGCGCAAACACATGACTGCCGAGGTCCAGGAGCTACGCGCCCGCAAGCTGCTCGCCCAGCACGAATCGCTCGTTCTGAACGAGATCGAGCACAAAAAGAAGATCGCCGCCTACGGGTTGTGCATCAATGACACGACCACCAACGCCATCACGCAGAAGAGCACGGCCGTGACGAAGACCGTAGTATCGCAGAAACTCAAGCAGCGCTTTAAGGATGAGCTGACCTATCTCGCCTTCCACCACATCGAGGTCGAACTCAGGGAGGTCGGTGGAGCGGAAGGCGTTCTCTATCACAAACTCATCCTTACGCGAGCGCCTGGTGTTGAACTGCCGAAGGTGGTAAGCGAAGGCGAGCAGCGCTGCCTGTCCATAGCGGCATTCTTTGCGGAACTCAGCACCGCTGATGATCCCTCCGGAATCGTGTTCGATGATCCTGTGTCTTCCCTAGATTACAGATGGCGCGGCGATGTTGCATGGCGACTGGTGCGGGAAGCCAAGATCAGGCAGGTCATTGTTTTTACGCACGATGTCGTCTTCCTCCATCTGCTCAGACAGTACGCCAAGGAAACGGATGTTGCATCGTTTGACCAGCACGTTCACCAGCTCTCGAAGGGTGCCGGCATCTGCATAGAGGAGTTGCCCTGGGTCGCAATGTCCGTCAAGAAGAAGGTCGGATACCTGAAGGACAGATGGCAGGCTGCGGATAAACTCTTCCGAGAGGGCCAGCAGGCCGAGTACGAAGAGACAGCTAAGTACCTCTACGGCTTGTTACGCGAAGCATGGGAACGCGCCGTTGAGGAAGTCCTTCTTGGCGGTATTGTCGAACGGTTTCGGCCGGGAGTTCAGACGCTGCACATTGACATGCTCGCAGACATCACGGCCACGGATTGCCGAACGGTTGATAATTCGATGACAAAATGCTCGAGATGGCTGGCTGGCCACGATCAGGCCCCAGCGGCGCGTGCGCCGGTACCTGAGCCTCCGGAACTCAAGGCCGATATCGAGGCGCTGGGAAATTGGGTCAATGTGATCCGTAAGCGTCGTCGATAAGGGAGAGACCGTGTGACCTGGATGGAACGGCATAACAAGGGCATCAGCTGGAGCGCCCAACAGCGTCGCTACACTCGCTGTTAGATTCCCGTGTCAAGCCCCCATTTTTTGGTCCAGGGCTTATGAGAGTTTAAGGTGTATGGGACATTGTGCATGGTCCTGGTCCT
>ENA-OSEO01006413-OSEO01006413.1-sediment-metagenome-genome-assembly--contig:-NODE-6413-length-10576-cov-3.678160_pt1 | contig 10576 bp, 7 predicted proteins | sample MGYA00237883_ERZ534232 | MGnify/ENA metagenome assembly ERZ534232
TCGCCGGCAGCTCTTTCGCGAGGCGCTCGCCGGTACGCCGGATCGGCTCCACGGAGGGCCGCAGGTGATGCAACGCCGGGACCTCGTCGATCAGCGCGAGGTGTATATCGGCGATGGGATCGATCACGACATCCAGGCCGTGTTCGCACAACACGGGCGTCTCTGGCCAGACGGCGCGCTGCATGGGGAAGAACCACGCCCGCTCCAGAATGCCGCGTGTATCCTCCCACCCACGCCCCGTGGCGATAACGATCTGTGGCCCCGCATAGGCGCGGTAGTACGCGAAGTGGCGCGCGGAAGCCGCCTCGTCCAGCACGATGCGCAGCGGATCGTAGTTCCGTGGCACCATGCAGCCGTCTATGTCGTTGAATACAATGTCGATCACGATGGCCTCTCCCCGCTCTGCGCTCACGGCCTGCCGAAGGCGTGAGCGAGGCGATCGGTGCTCAGGTGCAGGAAAATGGGGCGCCCGTGCGGGCACGAGTGCGGCAAAGAGGTCTGCTCCAACTGCCGGATCAAATCGCGCATCTCCTCGTGCGACAACGTCTGTCCTGCGCGGACAGCACTGTGACAGACCACTGTCAGCAGAGCGTTCTCGAACAGATTTTCACCGCGTTCGCCACTCAACACTGCGTTTGCCAGCTCGGTCAGCGTGGATGCAATCTCATTGATACTGAGCATCGCAGGAATCGCGCGCACCAGGACCGTCTCGGTGCCAAAGGGTTCGATCTCGAAGCCCAGTGAGGCCACCGTATCGCCGTTATCCAGCAGTGCGGCAGCCTGCAACGGAGCGAGATCGACGCTCAGCGGTGTGAGCAATTGCTGTCGAGCCACCGCCTCCCGGACCCGTTCGCTCATGAAACGCTCGTACAGCACGCGCTCGTGGGCGGTGTGCTGGTCGATCAGATACAGACCGCCCGGGCCTTCGGCGATGATGAATGTCTGGCTCAGTTGCCCTAATATACGCAGCGGGGGCAGGTTGCGCTGCGCGGGCTCCGCACCGCTCACCGGCGGTACTCCCGGCCAGGCGTGCGCCGCTTCATCCGCGTCCCTGTCCACATCGCCGGAGAACGGTCGAACGCCTGTGTCATCGCCGGTGCGCTGAATGTCCAGAGCCTGTCGCCCCCAGAAGGGTTGAGGACGCGCATCCCACCCCAGGTGGCCTTGTGACGGAACCGGCGCTGGCGGCGCTTGTGGTAGTGCCCCGAGCACACGCACCGGATTGGCATCGCTCAGGGACTGGCGAATCCCGCGCTGGACGGTCGAGAACACGCTATTCGAGTTGCGGAAGCGGATCTCGGCCTTGGTCGGATGGACGTTGACGTCGACTTCGCTCGGATCCAGCTCGACGTGAAGAATCGTCACCGGGAAGCGCCCCGAGGGCAACAGGCCGTGATACGCCTCGAGAATGGCGCGCATCAGCAACCGGTCTTGCACCCAGCGGCGGTTGACGAAGATGTTCAGTTGCGTGCGGTCCGCACGGAGCAGGGCCGGCAGGGACGTATACCCCCACGCCTTGATGCCCGATTCCTCGTTGTGGAACTCCAGGAGCTGGCGGCTGCGTTCGAGATCGTATACCTTCAGGATCACATCCATGATCTCGCCATCACCGCTGGATTGGAAGGTCAGCTTGCCGTCGCGCTGTAAACTGAGACGCAACGCGGGCCAGGCGAGCGCATGACGCATGACCAGTGTCTGGATGTGCGCCGCCTCTGTGGCCGGCTGGCGCAGAAACTTGCGTCGCGCCGGGATATTGTAGAACAGGTTCTCGACGGTCAACGAGCTGCCGACCGGAGAGCCCTGCCCGCTCCGCTGCACGATCTGCCCACCTTCCATGCGCAGACGCGTTCCCACATCCTCGCTGGCGGTACGTGTCAGCAATGTGATCTGCGAGACTGCGGCGATGCTGGCGAGGGCCTCGCCGCGGAAACCCAGCGTCGCGATGCGCTCCAGGTCGTCGGGCGTGCGCAGTTTGCTGGTCGCGTGACGCAGGAAAGCCGTCTCAGTTTCGCCGCCCGGAATGCCACAACCATTGTCAACGACTCGAATCAGCCGGATACCCCCTTCGCGGATCTCGACACGGATGTCCGTTGCGCCGGCATCGATCGCATTTTCGAGCAATTCCTTGACGACCGACATCGGTCTCTCGATGACTTCGCCAGCCGCAATTTTGGCAGCGACTTCCTCAGGCAGAACTTGAATCGACATGGCTTGTAGATACCTCGTGGTGTTTCAAGGCGCAAAAGCGGCGCTGACGTGCCGGTTTACCGGAGAGATTCTAGCACGGAAACAGAGGGGGAGCAAAGGAAAGCAAAGACTCAACCAATCTGACGGCACGCCTCGAGCACGTTGGGCAACTGCTCGATCTTGGCGAGGAGCCTGCTCAATTGGGAAATGCCGCTGATCTCCAACGTAGCGGTGAATGTCGCCAGGTTATCCTGTTTGTGTGTGGTGACATTGGCAGCGGACATGCTCACGTCTTCATCCGCGACGACGGACGCGATGTCCCGAAGCAGACCACCACGGTCCCACGCCCGTACTCTGACCTTGACCGGGTAGGTTTCCTTGCTTTTCTGTTCCCACGCGACCGAGATCAGACGCTCTTTGTCATCGCGGGACAGAATATTGGGGCAGTCCTTGCGGTGAATTGTCACGCCACGCCCACGGGTAATGTAGCCGACGATCTCATCGCCGGGCACCGGATTGCAGCAACGCGCGACTTGTGTCAGCAGATTTCCAACACCACTGACCTGAATATCGGAGGTCGTGCTGGAAAAGACCGTCGGCTCTCGCAGTTTGGCCTCTTCAGCAGCGGCTATCTCCGCAGCGCGATCCTCTTCGAGCAGCTTCGTGCCGATGTAGTGCGAATTGATGTCCCCATAGCCAATCGCGGCGAGGAAATCGTCCAGCTTGTCGTAGTTGAAGCGCCTGGCAATCGCCTCGAACTGCATGGAGCCAAGGCTCAGGCGCTTCAGTTCGCGCTCCAGTTGCGCCCGACCCTGCGTGATGTTCTCGTCCCGGTCGCGGCGCCGGAACCATTGGCGGATCTTCTGCTTGGCGCGCGCTGTCTTCACATAGCCCAGGTCCACATTGAGCCAGTCGCGGCTCGGGCCACCTCGTTTGGCAGTGAGGATCTCGACCTGCTCTCCTGTTTTGAGTTGGTAATTCAATGGACGGAGTCTTCCATCCACTTTGGCGCCGCGACAGCGGTGACCGATCTCGGTGTGCACGTGGTAGGCGAAATCGATGGGTGTCGAGCCGGCGGGGAGATCGAAAACAGTCCCCCTCGGGGAGAAGACATACACGCGGTCTTCGAAGACATCGGATTTCAGTGAATCAACAAACTCGTGGGCATCGGTGACTTCCTGCCGCCATTCCATGAGCTGGCGCAGCCAGGCAATCTTGCTCTCGAAGTCAGCATCCCGCTTGGTCTGCTCTTTGTAGCGCCAATGCGCCGCGATGCCGTATTCCGCCACATGGTGCATCTCCCCGGTTCGGATCTGTACCTCAAGAGGTTTGCCGGTTGGGGAGAGCACAGCGGTGTGCAGCGAACGGTACATGTTGTCTTTGGGTGTCGCGATGAAATCGTCGAACTCGCCGCGAATGGGTGTCCACATCGTGTGGACGATCCCGAGCACTGCGTAGCAATCGGGAACCGAGTTCACCAGCACACGTACTGCCTGCACGTCATAGATCTGATCGAAATCGACGCCCTTGCGGAGCATTTTCCGATAGATGCTATAAATGTGTTTGGCACGGCCAGTGACCTCAGCATCGATACCCTGATCTTTCAGCTTGGCTTTGAGCGCTTCGATCACTTCCTCGATATACCGTTCACGATCTACGCGCCGCTGGTTGACCTTCTGCGCGATCTCGCGGTATTTCTCCGGAGCGAGATGCCGGAAACTCAAATCCTCCAATTCCCACTTGATCTGCCAGATTCCCAGCCGGTTGGCGAGCGGGGCGAAGATCTCCAGGGTCTCTTTAGCAATCCGTCGCCGTCTTTCCTCCGAAAGCACCGATAGGGTTCTCATGTTGTGCAGACGGTCGGTCAGCTTGATGAGCACGACGCGGACGTCATCGACCATTGCCAGGAACATCTTACGGAGGCTTTCCGCTTCCTCGTCCTCCCGGCGACGTTCCATTTCCGTCCAGCGGTCGATCTGGCTGAGCTTGGTGACACCATCCACCAATTTCGCCACCTGCGGGCCGAATTCAGCCTCGAGTGTCTCCAGCGGCGTATCGGTATCCTCCAACACGTCGTGCAGCAGAGCCGCCGCCAGGGTCTCATGGTCCAGGTGCAACTCAGCCAACATCTGCGCCACAGCCAGACAGTGTTGAATATACGGTTCCCCGGAAATCCGCATCTGGTGCGCGTGCGCGGCCTCTGCAAACGCATAGGCATGCTTCACGATCGCCAGATCGGACTCCGGCAGATACGTACGTGCTTGTTCGAGTATGGCGTCGATATCTATCGGCCCTTTGGGTCCGACCATGCGCATTACTCCTGGTGTGAAATCACCGTCACAAGCTAGAGCGTCTGTAAGCTCAACTGATCGAGCGCAATATCCTTCGCTTCATCGTAGACGGCCTTGATGGGCCGCCCGGTTTCCTCAGCAATTCTGCGGCAATCCACGTATTCCGGAGCGACGTTTCTGACCGCATCTCCCCACGAGGCTACCTTTACCCGCACTTTCCCATGCGGCAGTGTAACGACCAGCTCGCGGCGCGGGAGTTTGCGTCTCGTCGTTTCATACGTTCTGACCCCGATTGTGGACGTTTCTTTGAACAAAATGTGCACAGCAGATTCGAGAGATGCCGGCGGCACGAGCACCGTAATTTTCGTCGCAGGCCGGTTTCGCTTCATCTGGATCGGAGTGAGAAACACGTCTACCGCGCCTGCCTGCAGCAATTGCGCGATCACATAGTCAAAAAACTCGGGATTCATGTCGTCGATGTTGCTTTCGATGACCGACACCGTGTCCCACTCAAACGCATCCGCCAGATCGCTGCGCTCCCCTTGCGAAACGCCGACCATCACGCGCAACAGGTTGGGGTGCGGCAGATCTCGGTGGCCGGCACCATAGCCGATGCTCTCGAGGGACATGGCCGGTGGCGCGCCGAACCTGTCCGCCAGGGTGGTGATGATCGCAGCACCGGTCGGAGTGGTCAGCTCGGCTTCCACATCCAACTCGCGGCCAGGCACCCCCTTGAGCAGCACGGCAGTCGCCGGTGCAGGCACGGGAAGACGTCCGTGCGCCGCCACAACCCAACCCTGCCCGGTAGGGATAGGCGAAGAGACGATGTAGTCGATGCCCAATAGCTCGAGCGCGATCACCGAACCGACGATGTCGACGATCGCATCCATCGCGCCCACTTCGTGAAAGTGGATATGGTCGGGAGTAGTCCCATGCACCTCAGCTTCCGCCTCCGCCAGACGATGGAAGATCGCTTTGCTGTTTTCCTTGACCCAAGCGGACAGCTCGCTCTCCTCAATGATGCCTTCGATGTCCGGGAGGTGGCGGTGCACATCGGATTCCGTGATGGGTACATCGACGAGCGTTCCGGCGATCCCGTTCTTCTTGACGGCAGCAGCCTCGATGCGGTATCCCTCCAATTTGAGTTTCGCTAACTCCGCACGCAAGTCGTCAATTGCCAGCCCCAAATCCAGCAATGCTCCCAAAACCATATTGCCGCTGATACCGGAGAAACAATCGAAATAAGCAATTTTCATGGCTACGAAATGGCTACCTTTCTGTGGATGAATTGAAACAGCGAGACTTCCCCTATTGCTTCGAACCCGAACGTCCCACACGACCGATCAGGTTCGCCAGATACCCGGCTCCGAACCCGTTGTCGATATTGACGACTGCGACCCCCGCCGCACAGGAATTGAGCATGGCTAACAGCGCAGCCAACCCTCCGAAACTGGCGCCGTAACCCACGCTCGTCGGCACGGCGATGGCCGGACACGAAACGAGTCCACCCACGACGCTGGCCAACGCACCTTCCATTCCCGCCACGACGATGACCACCTGCGCCTTGCTGAGCAGTGAGAAACGGTCCAGCAGCCGGTGGATGCCAGCCACACCGACATCGTACAGCCGTTCCACGCACGACCCGAGCAACTCTGCCGTCACGGCAGCCTCTTCCGCAACGGGCATGTCTGCCGTACCGGCGCTAACCACCAAAATATAACCGTCGTTCTTATCAGCGCACGACGGTTCTTCACCTACGGTAATGATCCGAGCCATTGCATAGTATTTGGCAGCAGGAATGGCCTCTTTGACCGCTTGAAAGGTTGTCTCAGTGGCACGAGACGCCATCACCAACTTGTTCTGACGGGCCAGATGCTGCATGATCTGGGTAACTTGCTCGGGGGTCTTCCCCTGCGCGAACACGACTTCGGGGACGCCCTGCCGCAACGCCCGGTGGTGATCCAAATGGGCATAGCCCAGGTTTTCGTAGGGGAGACTTTGCAGCCGGCACAGCGCGTCATCGACTGCCAGCTCTCCCGCTTGCACGGATTGGAGAATATCTCTCAGTTTCTGTTGATCCATTGTTTATGACAAGACCTCATTCATGCTGCCGGAACGGAACCCGACCAGATCCAGCGTGACGTATGTAAACCCCAACGCGTGCAGGTGCGTGGCGACATCATCCTTTCGCGCCAGGAGCGCCCCTAGCTGCGCGGGTTCCACCTCGACCCGCGCCAGGTTCCCATGATGCCGAACCCGCACCGCGCCGGAGACGACACTCCGCAGGAAATCTTCCGCCTGACCGACCTGGGTGAGTCCCTGCGCGGTGATGCGCTCTCCATAAGGGAAGCGAGACGCCAGACAAGCCTGCGACGGCCGGTCCCAGGTACGCAGGTCCAATTCCCTGGAATATGCGCGAATATCTGCCTTCGTGAACCCGGCCTCGCGGAGCGGGCTGCGCACCCCGTGTTCTGCCGCCGCACGCTGTCCGGGTCGGAAGTCGTGCAGATCGTCGACATTGCTACCGTCCACCACGTGGGCAAACCCGTGCTCCCGCGCGATCCGTTTCAGCTCGCGGAAGCGGGCGAATTTGCACACGTAACAGCGGTCCGGTGAGTTGCTGACGAAGGATTCATCCTCCAGCTCGTCGCTTTCGATGACGATGTGCCGCACGCCGAGATCGCCGGCCAGCCATTCCGCTTCGGCTCGCTCCCAGGCGGGGTGGACCGGCGAAGACACCGTTACGGCGAGTACCGCCGACGTGCCCAGACCGCGCACAGCGGCCTTCAGCAGCAACGCACTGTCCACGCCTCCGGAAAACGCCACAGCGACCTGTCCGAGCTCACGCAAGATTCGTTCCAGCCGGAGCTTCTTGTCCTCAAGAGATTCGGAAACAACCGTCTTGTGTTCGGATAACATACGACCAGCTCTTCTTAGTATGAAACGCGGGACCTGCAGCAGATCCCGCGCCGGATTCTCAGGATTCGTTTGAACCGTATTCAAGTAGAATTATAACCGTATCGGTCCTGTTTAGCAAGTCGGCACCGCAGCGGGGGGGGCATCCAGCAATTTCGGCGACTATTGCCACGCTTCGACGCGACAAGGTCGCTGGAGGGCATGTCTGTTGTACTGGGCTGTGTCGATCTGCTACGGCCCGGCGCCGGCCAGGTACATCCGGAAATTTTGGGGCTGGCGAGCAATGGGCAGGTCGTGTTTGCAGCGTGATCTGCCAGGTTCACACGAAGATCTTCGTGTCGTTCAAGACTGTGCCAATCTACCACGGTTACGCGCAGCGTGCCGTCTGTCGCATTTCACCGCTCCGGCTGGCGCATGCGCTCGCCAAAGATTGGCCCAGTCTGCTCCAGTGGGCGAGCTCTGCAGCGCATCGGTCGTGTCAAAGGCGCTACACGTGTCGCCAAAAACCCCGGCTACGGCCCGGCGCCGGCCTCACCAATTTTGGGATTGTGACGAATTACGCGCGAAAACCCCTTGACGGGGCGGCAAGAGTGTGGTATAATCGTCATGTACTTTTGTACAGAGATGAACATATATAAACACTGGTCATGTGCCTGAGGACGCTTTACCACCTCTATCTTGTTGCCATTGCGGCCATTTTGGGCCTGTTCAGACCCAATCCTACGGATATGCATGAATCCGTGCCTGCGCGGGTCACGGCAGGCTGAACAATTGTATTTCAAAGTACAATTATCCATCTGCATTTGCGGACAACTCGTTCTGGCAGTGTTGAGGCCATTATCCCTGCCCATCTGGGCAATGTAGGAGCGAAAGGAAGGAGGCATGAACGTTAGCGACGAAGTAGTGCTAAGGATGAGCAAGATCGAAAAGCGTTTCCCCGGGGTCCATGCGCTTAGAGGCGTGGATTTCGAGTTGCGCAGGGGAGAGGTCCACGTTCTGCTGGGCGAGAACGGTGCGGGCAAATCCACGTTGATCAAAATTCTGAGTGGGGCATACAAACCGGATGCAGGCGACATTTTCCTGGATGGTGAACGGATTCGCATCGAAAACCCACTCGACGGTCAGGCGCGCGGTATCAGTGTCGTGTACCAGGAGTTCAATCTGATCCCCTCACTCTCAGTCGCCGAGAACATTTTCCTCGGGCGGCAGCCCATGAGCGGAAGGTTCATTGACTGGAAGACCATGAACCAAAATGCGGAGACGTTACTGCGCGAACTTCAGTCTCCAATTGATCCGCGAGTCACGGTCGGAAGCCTCGGTGTCGCCCAGCAACAGATGGTCGAAATCGCCAAGGCCCTATCGCTCAATGCCAGGATAATCGTCATGGATGAGCCGAGCGCAACCCTGTCGGACCGCGAGATTGACAAACTCTTCGAAACGATTCGAACCCTGCAACAGCGAGGTGTGTCCATTATTTATATCTCGCATCGCCTCGAGGAAGTGAAAACCATCGGTAATCGCGTCACCGTATTGCGTGACGGTGAGCTGGTGGGCACAGAGGATATCGAGAATCTGAGCGTTGACGACATGATCCGGATGATGATCGGACGTACGCTTTCGGATCAGTTTCCTAAAGAACAGGTCGCGTTGGGAAAGGAACTGCTCCGCGTCGAGGGCCTGGGGCGAGGCAAAGCGGTACAGGACGTCAGCTTTTCGCTCAAACAGGGGGAAATTCTAGGCATCGCCGGGCTGGTTGGGTCGGGACGAACCGAGCTGGCACGGCTGGTTTTCGGAGCCGATTACCATGACCGCGGCAGGATACTCGTCGATGGCGAACACGTTCTGATTACCGATCCAACTATTGCCATCGACCACGGGATCGGGCTGCTGCCGGAAGACCGCAAAGGCCAGGGTCTCGTTCTGCAAATGTCGGTGGCGAAAAACACCACGTTGGCGGCGATGGGTGCGTTGTTCCCCAACACGTTCGTGCTCCGCCCGAAGGTGGAGCGCGAAGCTGCGGACCGTTACGTCAGGAGCATGCGCGTGCGCACACCCAGTCTCGACCAGTACGTGGAATTTCTGAGTGGTGGTAACCAACAAAAAACGGTCATCGCAAAATGGTTGTGTTCCCAGTCACGGATCCTGATCTTCGATGAGCCAACCCGTGGTATTGACGTAGGTGCGAAGGTTGAGGTTTACCAGCTCATGACCGAGTTGGTCCGGAACGGTGCGGCAATCATCATGATTTCCTCGGAAATGCCGGAAATATTGGGGATGAGCGATCGGATTCTGGTCATGTGTGAGGGGAAAATGATGGGAGAGCTCTCACGCGAGGAAGCGACCGAAGAAAAGATTCTCAGATTAGCAATGGGAGGAACAATCGAAAATGGCAACGAGTAGTCTTCAGGCAGCAGAATCGGACAAGGAAGCTGAATTGCGCCTGGCACAGGCACGGCGCAAGTTGTGGTTGGATCGTATCACCTCTATTGGCGCGCTGTTGGTGATCGTGGTAGTAGCAACCATTGCCATTCCCTCTTTTTCCAAGCCTGTCAATGTCGTCAACGTGCTGCGCCAGAGCTGTGTCAACGGTCTCATGGCGGCGGGGCAGACGTTCGTCATTTTGAGCGGGGGCATTGATCTGTCTGTGGGGTCATATCTGGCGGTCATCGGCGTCACGAGCGTGGTGCTGATGGCACCGGACGCGGGATACCAGTGGAACCCGTGGATTGCGTCGCTTGTTGGTCTCGTCCTCGCGACTTTTGCCGGTCTATTCACCGGCTTCTGGGTTATCGGTTGGAACAATCCTCGTCTGGAGCGCGCCATCCAGAATATGCGCGTTCCACAATGGCTGCGCAACTCGCTGGAAACTATCACGCAGAAGGCCCCCATTCCTCCATTCATCGTCACCCTGTCGATGATGCTCGTCCTGCGCGGCCTGGCGATAGCGATCAGCCAGTCCCAGCCCAAGCTCGCCCCGGCGGAGTTCGGCTGGTTGGGCCAGGAATCAGTGATGGGGGTTCCTGTGCAGGTATTTCTGACAGCGGCGGTATACATCGTGTGCTTTTTGATATTGAGCCGCACCAAATTTGGGCGCAGTGTGTACGCAATTGGCGGCAACGAACAGGTTGCCAGGTTGTCCGGCATCAAGATCAACCGTGTGAAGCTGGGGGTGTATGCACTCT
>ENA-OSEO01006414-OSEO01006414.1-sediment-metagenome-genome-assembly--contig:-NODE-6414-length-10574-cov-4.371630_pt1 | contig 10574 bp, 5 predicted proteins | sample MGYA00237883_ERZ534232 | MGnify/ENA metagenome assembly ERZ534232
CCGAGATCTACACTCTTTCCCTACACGACGCTCTTCCGATCTTGGAGGGTCTTCTCCACGGCCGCGGCGCAATTGGCGCAGGACATGCCCACCACCGGCAGTTCTATTCTTTTCTGGGCCAACGCTGTCTCCTTATCGGCTCGATCCGGCCTCGGCCCGGGGCGGCCCGGACGGCCAGAGCGACGCATTCTCTGTGGCAAGGTCTCGTCACCTTGAAACAAGGTAAGTCGCCGCAGGGGCCGGGGCAAGGCGGGGCGGTCTTTTGTTCAGGCTGGCCGAAGGAGAAAGGGTCCGGCCGAGCAGTCCGGTTTTCCCGGTCCTGGCGGAGTTCAGGTCCGGCCGCCCCGGACCTGGCCGCCGGCTCTCCGGAGGGCGCTCATGAGGTCGAACAACCGGACCACGCCGGGGTTGAGGCTGACCGTGGCCTTCTGTTCGGTCGGGTCCACCTCGGCCGCGTGAACACCGCGCACCTGCTTCAGAGCGGCTTCGATGCGCTCGCGGCCGGCCAAGCCCTTCAAATCCCCGACAAAGAAGGAGACCGTGATCGACCGGCCCGGCTTTGGGGCCGCCCGCCCGCCTTCGGGCGCAGCCGCGCGTCCAGGATCGGGGAGCGGCGAGCCCGTTTCCCGGCCATGAAGTAAATCCGATCCCTCGGCCAGCCTGCTCGCGGCCATGGCCATCTCCTTTCCGGCTTTTCGGTTGATTGGTGGGATTGAGAAGCAGGAGCCGTGCCAGGCGGTCCCGCAGCCGATTTAGACCCGTTCGTGGCCCCTTGGGGGCCCGAGCCTCCCGAGCGCCTCCGGCCCGGCGCCGATTTTTTACGCGCCTGGCCGGACCGGCGGGTGGTTCTTACGCGGCGGCCGGGGCCGGACCGGGGACGATGCCGAGCCGGCTCTCAAGACCCCGGCGCGGGTCAGGCCGGCTCGCCCCTCGCGGCCGCGAGGCCCTGGTGATAGCTCTGCAGGCTCTTGACCTCGCCGGCGCCCTGGCGCCGGGCGGCGATTCCCCTGGCCGCGGCGATGGCCGCCGCGGTGGTGGTGATGTAGGGCAGCTTGTAGCGGATGGCCGCCTTGCGGATGTAGGAGTCGTCGTGGGCGCTCCGCCGGCCGCTGGGCGTGTTGACGACCAGCTGAATCTCCCCGTTCTTGATGGCGTCGACTATGTTGGGCCGCCCCTCGTAGAGCTTGAGGATCTTCTCGGTCTTGAGGCCGTGCTCGGCCAGATACCGGTGCGTCCCGTCGGTGGCCCTGAGGCTGAAGCCCAGTTCGGCGAACTTTTGGGCCACTTCCAGGGCGCCGGATTTATCGTTGTCGGCCAGGGTGATCAGGACCGTGCCCTCGAAGGGCAGGCGCTGCTGGGCCGCCTCCTCGGCCTTGTAGTAGGCCAGGCCGTAGCTGTCGGCCAGGCCGAGGACCTCACCGGTGGAGCGCATCTCCGGCCCCAGGACCGGGTCCACCTCGGGGAACATGTTGAAGGGGAAGACCGCCTCTTTGACCCCGAAGTGGACGATGGGCCGCCGGGCCAGGTTGAGGTCCTTGATCTTCTGGCCGAGCATGACCTGGGTGGCCAGGCGGGCCATGGGGATGTTGCAGACCTTGCTGACCAGAGGCACGGTCCGGCTGGCCCTGGGATTGGCCTCCAGGATGTAGACCTTGTCCTGGGCGATGGCGTACTGGATGTTCATCAGGCCGACCACGTTCAGCTCGATGGCGATCTTGCGGGTGTACTCCTCGATGGTGTCCAGGTGCTTGGGCGGGATGCTGACCGGCGGAATGACGCAGGCCGAGTCGCCGGAGTGGACGCCGGCCAGTTCGATGTGCTCCATCACCGCCGGCACAAAGGCGTCGTGGCCGTCGGCGATGGCGTCGGCCTCGGCCTCGATGGCGTTCTCCAGGAACTTGTCGATCAGGATCGGCCGCTCGGGCGAGACCTCCACCGCCGCCTCGACGTACTCCTCGAGCATCTCCTCGTCGTAGACGATCTCCATGGCCCGCCCGCCCAGGACATAGGACGGCCGGACGATGAGCGGGAAGCCGATCCTTTGGCCGATGGCCAGAGCCTCCTCGACCGTGGCGGCCATGTCGGAGTCGGGCTGGGGGATGCCCAGGCTTCTCATGACCTGGCGGAAGCGGTCCCTGTCCTCGGCCAGGTCAATGGTCTCGGGCGAAGTGCCCAGAATCTTGACCCCGGCCTCGGCCAGTTCGGCGGCGATGTTGAGGGGCGTCTGCCCGCCGAACTGGATGACGACCCCTTCCGGCTTCTCCTTCTCGTAGATGCTGAGCACGTCCTCGACCGTGAGCGGCTCGAAATAGAGCTTGTTGGAGGTATCGTAGTCGGTCGAAACCGTCTCCGGGTTGCAGTTGACCATGATCGACTCGAAGCCGGCGTCGCGCAGGGCAAAGGCGGCGTGGACGCAGCAGTAGTCGAACTCGATGCCCTGGCCGATCCGGTTGGGGCCGCCGCCCAGGACCATGACCTTGCGGGCCTGGCTGACGGCCACCCGGTCCTCGGCGTTGTAGGTGGAGTAATAATAGGCCGCGTCCTCGACGCCGCTGACCGGGACCGCGTCCCAGGTCTCGACCAGGCCCATCCCCTGGCGGGCCTGGCGGATGTCTTTCTCGGGAAGATCCAGGATCTGGGCCAGGTACCGGTCGGCGAAGCCGTCCTTCTTGGCCCGGGCGAGCAGATCCTGGGGGGGCAGCCGGCCTTTGTAGCGGAGGATCTCCTCCTCCAGCTCGACCAGCTCCTTCATCTGCTCGATGAACCAGGGCTTGATGAAGGTCCGCTCGTAGAGGGTTTTCACGTCGGCCCCCTTACGCAGGGCCTCGTACATGATGAACTGCCGCTCGCTGGACGGCTCCCAGAGCAGCCTGAGGAGCTGGTCCAGGGGAAGCTGGTGGAAGTTCCTGGCGAAGCCCAGGCCGTAGCGCCCGTTCTCCAGGGAGCGAATGGATTTCTGGAAGGCCTCCTTGTAGGTCTTGCCCAGGCTCATCACCTCGCCCACGGCCCGCATCTGGGTGCCGAGCTTGTCCTCGACCCCCCGGAACTTCTCGAAGGCCCAGCGGGCGAACTTGACTACGACGTAGTCCCCGGAAGGGGTGTACTTGTCCAGGGTGCCTTCCCGCCAGTAGGGGATCTCGTCCAGGGTCAGGCCGGCGGCGAGCATCGACGAGACCAGGGCGATGGGGAAACCGGTCGCCTTGGAGGCCAGGGCCGAGGAGCGGGAGGTGCGCGGGTTGATCTCGATGACCACCACCCGGCCGGTCTTGGGGTCGTGGGCGAACTGGATGTTGGTCCCACCGATGACCTCGATGGCCTCGACGATATCGTAGGAGTGCTTCTGGAGGCGCTTCTGCAGCTCCGGGTCGATGGTCAGCATCGGCGCGGTGCAGTACGAGTCGCCGGTGTGAACGCCCATGGCGTCCACGTTCTCGATGAAACAGACTGTGATCATCTGGTTCTTGGCGTCGCGGACGACCTCCAGCTCCAGTTCCTCCCAGCCCAGGACCGACTCCTCCACCAGGATCTGGCCGACCAGGCTGGCCGAGAGGCCGCGGCTGGCCACGACCTGGAGCTCGTCGGTGTTGTAGACCAGGCCCCCGCCGGTGCCTCCCAGGGTGTAGGCCGGCCGGATGACCACGGGAAAGCCCAGTCGCTCGGCGACGCGCTCGGCCTCCTCGACGCTGAAGGCCGGTTCGCTGCGGGGCATCTCAATGCCCAGCCGGTTCATGGTCTCCTTGAAGGCGATCCGGTCCTCGCCCCGCTTGATCGCCTCGACGTTGACGCCGATGACCTTGACGCCGTACCTGTCCAGGACGCCGGCCCGGGCCAGCTCGGAGGAGAGATTGAGCCCCGACTGCCCGCCCAGGTTGGGCAGCAGGCCGTCCGGCCGCTCCTTGGCCACGATCTTGGTCATGGTCTCCAGGTTCAGGGGCTCGATGTAGGTATAATCGGCCATGCCCGGATCGGTCATGATCGTGGCCGGGTTGGAATTGACCAGAACGATCTCGTAGCCCAGTTTGCGCAGGGCCTTGCAGGCCTGGGTGCCCGAATAATCGAACTCGCAGGCCTGGCCGATGACGATCGGGCCAGAACCGATGATCATCACCTTGTGGATGTCGCTGCGTTTGGGCATACGAGTCTAGCTCCTTTTTAACCAGGCCATTTCCGGTCAGAATTGGTAATCCGTCTTTGCGTCTCGCTCCGGCACGCGAACGCGCTCTCGGGGATGGACTACCGGCCAGATTATCTGTTTCTCACAATGGAATCAACCCCTGGTGGAACAGGAACCGGAGCTCTTGGTCCAGGCGACCCCCGGTTGGCTCGGCTCTGAAAAACCTTATCAATTCCGGCCGGGGGAGCTAAGATGGCCGAAATCCGAGGACGGCCGGATTCGAGGCGGCCCGACCGGGCTCCCTCGGCCCCCCGGCCGTCGAGGCGGAGGTGGCAGTGTCCGGTTCGCGTTCGGTCTTCCAGGCCGCCGGCAAGAAATACCAGGAGCGCGGCATCAGCCGCCGGGTGCGACAGATTACCATCTCGGCCATCAAGGAGATGCCCCTCCTGGCCAGCAAGCTGGAGGGTTGCCTCTCCCTGGGCCAGGGCATCCCCTCCTTTGCCACCCCGCCCCACATCCGCGAGGCCGCCCGCCGGGTCCTCCAAGACGACCCTGACGCGGGCAAGTACAGCCTGGGGCCGGGGCTGCCGGAGCTGAGGGCCGCCGTGGCCCGGGGGCTAGGCCGGACCAGGAGGATCGAGGTCGATCCCGACCGGGAGGTCTGCATCACCGTCGGCGGCATGGAGGGGCTCCTGGCCGGCATCCTGACCCTGATCGACCAGGGCGACGAGGTCATCCTGCCCTCGCCCAACTACGCCTCCCACATCGAGCAGGTCATCCTGGCCGGCGGCCGGCCCGTGTTCGTGCCCCTGGACGAGGACGGCTGGCGGCTGGACCCGGAGGGCATCCGGGCCGCGGTGACGCCCCGGACCAGGGCGATCATCCTCTGCAGCCCCCAGAACCCCACCGGGGCCGTCTTCGCCGAGGCCGAGCTGAGGAGCCTGGCCGAGCTGGCCCTGGAGCGGGACCTCTTCGTCATAACCGACGAGACCTACGACTTCCTGGTCTACGACGGCCGGCCCTACTTCAGCCTGACCTCGCTGCCCGAGCTCAAGGACCGCCTCTTCGCCGCCTTCAGCTTCTCCAAGAAATACGCCATGACCGGCTGGCGGGTCGGCTTCGTCTACACCTCGGCGGCGGTGCTGGACCACCTCCTCAAGGTCCACGACGCCGGGGCCATCTGCGCCCCGACCCTGTCCCAGCACGCCGCCCTGGCCGCCCTGGAGGGGCCCCAGGACTGCGTGGCCGAGTTTCTCTCGGTCCTGCAGGGCCGCCGGGACCTGATCTGCCGCCGCCTGGACCGGCTGGATCGGTTCTTCAGTTACGTCAGGCCGGCCGGGGCCTACTACATCATGCCCCGCTGGCTGCCGCCCGGCCTGGACTCCATGACCCTGGCCCTGCGCCTGCTCTACGAGGCCCGGGTGATCACCATCCCCGGCCTGGCCTTCGGCCCCACCGGCGAGAACCACCTCCGGCTCTGTTTCGGCGGGACGGAAGAAGAGATCAACGAGGCCTTTGACCGGATCGAGGACTGGGCCCAGAGCGCCATCCGGCCCTAGCCGCCCCTGGGCCGCTGGCTCGACCCTTCCGGGAGAGCCCGGGCATGGGCGACTTATTTCTGGTCTCCACAGACCCAGAGTAGCAGCATACTTCTATTAACATATCATTATACATTCCTTTATGTGGCACCAAGGCCGCGTCCCTGGCGCCAGGCCGAAGGCCAGGAGTAGACCCAATCGAGGCGGCCCGGGCTTCCTGGCTGTGTTCGTTCGCTTCGCGATGGCGTCGGGGCCGCGTCCCTGGCGCCACGCCTTTTTTATGCTTCTCTGGCTGAATCCAGGTCCGTCCTTTGTCCCAGAAAGGCATGTAGGGAACGGAACTCGGGCCAGATGCCCGGGCCGACTCCTTCCCTCCTCCCCACGGGTGCAAGGAAACCGAGTCCTCCCCCAAGCCTGAAGGCTTGGGGCACCCTCGACTTCATTGAGGCGGGGTAACAGATCGCCTATAACCATTCCATGACAAGGACATATCTGTGGCGCTGGGGCCGCGTCCCCGACACCAGGCCGAAGGCCAGGATCGCCTCCCAAACCAGGCGCCCCGTGGCGGACCCGGCCGAGTCGTGTTAGCCTTGGCAGTAACCTCCCGGCCGCGGCCTCTGGCCGCGGCCGGGAGGATTTATTGCCCCTGATGAAACAGGAGAGTATTCTCGCTTGAGGCTTCGGCCGAAGTGGTCTCACAATAAGCCATGGACAAACGGCACATCTACTACGGCTGGGTCATCGTGGCCATCTCGGTGGTCAACCTGGCCGTCGTCCTGGGCGCCTGGTACTCTTTCTCGGTCTTTTTCGTGGCCCTTATCAAGGAGTTCCACTGGAGCCGGGCGGCCACGGCCGGCGTCTTCTCGGTCTTTCTCATCGTCCACTGCGTCTCGGGCATCCTCATCGGCGCCCTCCTGGACCGGTTCGGACCCCGGCGGGTCCTGCCCCTGGGCTCGGTCGTCCTGGCCCTGGGCCTCCTGGCCTGCAGCCAAGTGAGCGAGCTGTGGCAGCTCTACCTGACCTACGGCGTCACCGCCGCGGTGGGCGTCTGCGCCAGCGGCTACGTGGCCCACTCCATCTTTCTGCCGGCCTGGTTCGTCAAGAAGAGGGGGCTGGCCCTGGGCGTGGCCATGGCCGGCATCGGCCTGGGCATGCAGGTCTTCGTCCCCCTGGTCCAGTACATCATCTCCGCCTGGGGCTGGCGGACGGCCTACGTGGCCCTGGCCCTGATCGTGGCCGGGGTGATCATCCCCCTGAACGCCGCCTTCCAGAGGCGGAATCCCGACGAGATGGGGCTGGCGCCCGACGGGGGCCGGGCCGAGGAGCCGGCCGACGAGCCGGCCGGCCAACCGCGGACCGCCCCGGGCCCGGCCGCTCTGGGCGGGGGCCTGCGGGACACGCTCAGGGCCAGACACTTCTGGTTCCTGGCCCTGACCTTCTGCGTTACCTCCATGGCCGTTCAGGGGACCTTCCTCCACCAGGTCGCCCACCTGGTGGACCAGGGCTTCTCGGCCCAGACCGGGGCCTTCTTCTTCGGCCTGGCCGGCATCACCGGTTCGGGCGGGAAGATAGTCTTCGGCTACCTGTCCGACAGGATCGGCCGCCAATGGGCCTTCACCCTGGGCCTGGGCTGCGCCTGGCTGGGCGTGCTCAGCCTCATGCTGGCCCGGCCGGGGCGCGATGCCCTGCTCTACGGCTTCAGCATCCTCTTCGGCCTGGGCTACGGCTCGATAGCCCCCATCTTTCCGGCCCGGGCGGCCGACCTGTTCCAGGGCGCCCGGTTCGGCCAGACCTTCGGCCTCCTGACCCTGGCCCAGGGTATGGGCGGGGCCTTGGGGACCTGGCTGAGCGGCTTCATCTTCGACCTGACCGCCTCCTACCGGCTGGCCTTTTTTGTTCTCCTGACCGGCCTGGTCGCCGGGGCCACGGCCATGTGGTTCACCTCGCCCGCGCCGCTGCCGGCCCGGCCGGCCCCCCGGACCGCCCGCGGCTGAGCGGTCCGGGGCCTTGCCCCTTCAAACCCACGCCGGCCGCTACTGGATCGTGACCACCTCGCTCCGCACGTTGGAGCGCCGGCCGTGGCTGTCCACCAGCCAGTAGCGCAGGGTGTGGCTGCCGGGTCTGAGTCCGGTCAGGAACTGGCTGGCGAAGCGCCTGAGCAGGACCAGGAGCGGGGCCGCGGTGGCGTTGGTCCCCATCAGGGTCCGCCACTGCAGACTGGCCGCGGCGCCGCCGGTGGCGGGCATGTTAAGCTGCCACTGTCTGGACCTGTTGCCGGCGTAGACCCACTGGAAGACCAGGCCGGGCACGGTCTGGGGCGAGACGGAGCTGGGCGTGGCCCCGGCGGCCCCGAAGGAGTAGGGGATGACCCGGTTGTCGTTGAAGCGCACCCGCTGGCGGATGGCCTCGTTGAACTGCCTGGAGATCACCGCCGAACCGGGCAAATTGCGCACGTTCCTGACCACGCCGGCCACCACCTCGTCGGCGCTGTAGGTGCCGCCGAAGTTGTCCTCGGGCCCGCCCCAGGGGAAGCCGGGCCGGGGCTCCTCGCCGTCCTGGAACTCGTAGATTGAGCCGCTGACCGGATCGCCGGTCTTGAGCCGGCCGATGATGGGCCCGCTCAGGTCGCCCTGGTTGCAGATGTAGAGGCGCTCCTGGTAGTACTCCAGGGCGTAGCTGCCGTCTTCGTTCCTGGACCAGGTCACCGCCCGGTCATCGCGGTCCTCGTTGTAGATCCTGAGGGCCCCGTTGACCACCGCCGCCCGGAAGTGGCGGGGGTCCATGCCGGGCGCGCTCAGGGTCCAGCGGGTGGCGGCGTTGGTCGGGATGTTGAAGTTGAGCCGGCCGCCGGCGACCACCGCGAAATTGCCGTAGCGGGCTCCGGCCCTGGTGATGACCAGCAGGCCGGTCCGGTTCTGGGTCATGGTCGCGTTCTCGTAGGTCGAAACCATGACCTTGAAGTCCAGCCGGGCCGGCAGGGTGGCCGGTTCGATGACCCCGGCCGCTGAGGCCCGGCCCCCGGCGGCCAGGTCAGGGCCGAGGCCGAGATGGATCGAGGCGAGGCTGAGGGCCAGAACCAGAGGCAGTCGTCCCAGAATCCTGACTGGCGCGAACATGATCTTCTCTCCTTAGAAGTTGAGGCGATAGCGGTTCAGCAGTCTCTTGAGGCTGATCCTGGTCCGGTGTTCCTCAGACAAGGCGGCGTCGGCCAGGGCCGCGGCTTCAGAAGGTCAGGGAAACGGTCAGGAGCAGCTCCTGGCCGGGCACCCGGCCGGTGGTGACGAAGTAGTCGGTCATCCAGTTGAACTTCTGGTCAAAGATGTTGCGGGCCTCCAGGCTGATCTTGCCCCTCTTGCCCGGCAGCTCGTAGGCGATCCGGGCGTCGGTCAGCCAGATGGACTCGTCGGGCCGTCCCTCGGACTTGAGGTCCTGGTGGCGGAAGGTCTGGCGGAGCCTGGCCGAGAAGCCCGAGGGATCCACCCAGGACAGGCCCAGGCTGGCCTGGTGGTCCCAGCGGTCGGCCGAGGGCAGGCCCTCGTCCTCCACGTCCAGGTAGCGGTACCTTGCCTCCAGGCCCAGGCCCGGCCAGAGGAGCTGGTTGAGGGCCAGCTCCAGGCCGCTCATGCGGCCCTTCTCGGACACCTTGACCGTGCCGTCGTCGGTCCTGACCCGGTAGTTGTACTCCCGTTTCACGCTGAAGAGGTTGGCCCAGAAGAGGCCGCTCGGCCACTCCCGCTCCCAGACCAGGTCAGCCTCCTGGGCCAGGGAGGCCTCCATGTGGTTGCGGAAGATGGTCACCCCGGCCACGTCCATGGGGTCGATCCGGCTGGTGTAGAAGGGCAGCAGGTAGCGGAAGGCGGCCAGCCGGAAGGTGTCCCGCCTGGTCGGGGTCCAGATGAGGCCGAGCCTGGGGCCGAGCTCGGCCAGGTTCCACTCGGTCCCCAGGAAGGCGCTGGTGGCCTGGATCAGGTCGTAGTAGACCGCCGCCTCCACGGTCAGGGAGGGGCTCAGCTTCCAGGTGTCCTGGAGGTAGTAGCTGTGAAAGCCCTTGTCCAGGTCGTAGTCGGTCTCGAACTCGCCGAACCAGATCGCCTGGGGCAGGCCCAGGTCCAGGTAGACCTCCTGGAAGTTGGAGATCTGGTGGCTGCCCATGTACTGGATGGTGCCCAGGACGAACTGGTGCTCCCGGACCTGGAACTGGAGCTGGGCCTGGGCCTGGTAGTAGGGCTCGCGGGTGGAGACCGACTGGAAGGAGTGGATGTAGGTCTCGCCCAGGCCGAAGTCCACCGGCCCGGTCTGGTCGTGCTGGTCCCAGTCGCCGGTGGCCTCGTAGTAGGTCAGGACAAAGAGCAGATCGGTCCGGGGCTTGAGGTGGCAGCGGTAGCCAAGCTCCAGCCGGTTGGCCAGGGTCTTGATCCAGTCAAAGGGGTCGGCCGGGTCGTCGTACTCGTAGCGGGGATAGAAGTTGTCGCCCTGCTTGGTGTTGAGGTGGGAGCCGGAGAACATGAAGCTGTGGACCGGGCTGGGGTCCCACTTGAGCCTGGCCTCAACCTGGCTGGAGCGCCCGTAGTTGGTCTCCCGCCAGCCCTCGGTCTCGTCGTAGGCGGCCTCGGCCCGGAAGGCCAGGTTGGCCGCGGGCAGGGCGCCGTCGGCGGTGACCTTGGCCTCGTGGGTCCGGAGATTGCCCACCGTCCCGGTGAAGGTGCCATTGAGGCTGGGGGCCTCGAAGAGCGAGGTGTACTCGTTGAACTGGTTGAAGGAGTTCAGGTTGGCCGGCTCCAGCAGCCGGGCGAGCAGGGATTCGCTCTCCGCGGCCCGGTCCCGGCCCTCCAGGTCGAAGAGGGTCCCGGCCAGGAAGAGGTGGCCGGCCGAGTTCATGTAGTCGCTCTTGATCGAGGCGGTGGCCTTGTTGAAGGCCCAGG
>ENA-OSEO01006415-OSEO01006415.1-sediment-metagenome-genome-assembly--contig:-NODE-6415-length-10574-cov-3.740497_pt1 | contig 10574 bp, 10 predicted proteins | sample MGYA00237883_ERZ534232 | MGnify/ENA metagenome assembly ERZ534232
GGGCGATGCAGAGGCGCTGAAGCTGGCCCACCGACAGCCGCGAGGCAGGCTGGTGCAGCCGGTCCTTGACCTCGACCCAGAGCCCCGCACCTTGGAGATACATCCGGGTGAACTCGTCTTTGCTGCGGCCCTGCCAGTGCTTATGAAACCTTACTCCGAAGAGCATATTTTCCCGGATAGACATGGGGAAAGCCATGGGCTTCTGGTGCACCATACAGATGCGCTTTCGCACGATCCTGGCATCGACTCCTGGAGCATAGAGATTCTCTCCTTTGAAATTGACGTCTCCCTGGACCAGCCGGGCCTGGGGAATGAGTTCCAAAGTCCGGTTCAGCACCCGTAAAAAGGTAGATTTCCCGGCTCCAGAGGGGCCGATGACCGCGAGCACCTGTCGGTCGGGAATGGCGGTGGCTACGTTTTGGAGAGTGGTCTTCCCATGGAAGGATACGTTCAGGTCCTTGACTTCGAAGCTCAGAGAACAATGGGACCGCGACAGGGAAACGTTCCTGGGGACTGCGGGTAGATGCAGTGCTTCAGTTTGGGCAGTCATGGGGAACTTGTTCCTCCGATCCTGCGCAGCAGCAGGGCGCAGGAGTTGAACAGCAGCAACCCCAAGATGAGGACCAGGGCTGTGCCAAAGGCCTGATCGAAGGAAATGGCTTCGGAAACCAGGTTATATAGATGCGTGGGTAAGGTCATCACCGGTTCATGGAGGTCGAGGCCACCTTTGGAGAAATAGATGCTCGCGGTGAACAGGATAGGGGTGGCGGAGCCCACAGCATGGCCCACCGCCAGGACCACACCGGCCACAATCCCCCGCCAGGCTTTGGGCAAAAGCACCCTGCGGAGCAGGTAGGCCCGGGTAACCCCGAGAGAAAGGGCCAGATCCCGGTAGCTAGTGTCCACGGCCTGGAGCGATTCCTGCACGGAAATGAGAATAATGGGAAACATGATGAAGGCCAGGACGATGCTTCCCACCAGCAGTGAGACCCCGAACTTCAGAAAGACGACCAGGAAGGCATAACCGAAAAGCCCGTATATAATCATGGGCACTGCGGCCAGGCATTCCACCAGGAAGCGGATCACCTTAGTGAACAGCCGCGCCTGACCGTACTCCGCTAAATAAATGCCGCCCCCCAGGGCCAGGGGCAAGGAGATGCACAGTCCGAGCGGGGCCAGGGCAAAGGAGCCCTGAATGGCCGGCCAGATCCCTCCCCTGGTTCCCAGGGGTGTGCCTCGAGGGTAATCAAAGATGAAGGTCCAGGACAGGGAGTGCGCCCCGCCCATCAGGAGATAAGCGATGATGCTTGTTGGCAAGATAAAACCGATAAGGCCGCAGGCCCAGAGAAGGCCCCGGAAGGCCTTGTCCCGGGAGACGGCGCGGCGATATGCCTTACCCACAGCAACTGCTGCACCGGTATAGCTCAGGCTTGGCTCAGGCATGGGAATGCTTCAGCACCTTCTGTTTCATGATCCAGATCAACATGTTAATGCCGAGGACGATGACCATGAGAAAAAAACCCGACGCGAAAAGGGCCTGGTATTTCGTGGAATGGACCACGGTCTCTCCGAGTTCGGTGGCCAGGAGCGCGGTCAGCGGCTGGCCCCGGTCGAACAGGGAATGGGGGAGCGCCACCGAATTCCCCGTAAGCATGAGGACTGCGAGGGTTTCACCCAAAGCCCGGGCCATGCCTAAGGCGACGGCTGCAAACAGGCCAGGGAGCGCCATCGGGAAAATGACCCTGCGGCTGGTATACAGGTGGGTGACCCCCAGAGAGAGTGCCGTATCCTTGAGTTCGCCGGAGACACTCCGAAACGTTTCCGCGGCGGTGCTGGCAATAAAGGGCAAAATCATGACCGCCAGAATGATCCCGGCAACGAAGAGACATTCTCCCGTGGGCATTTCGAACCACCGCTCAAAGCTCTTAACCAAAGTCACATAACCGAAGAACCCATACACCACTGACGGTATGCCGGCCAGGACCTCCAGCGCGGGTTGCATGATCTGTTGCACCGGCTGGGGAGCAATCTCCGCCGTAAAGAGCCCGATGCCGAATCCCAGGGGAACCGCCAGAACCAGGCTCAGACCCGCCACCATCAAGGTTGAGAGCACAGCATGCCCGATCCCATAGGAAGGGGGGGTTGCCAGAGGCGCCCAGGGGTCTTTCACCAGAAAATGGTAAAGGTTGATCCCGAAGTGGACCCCAAGGGATGATTCCCACCACATGAACCCGAGCATCAGCAAAAGAAAGGCGATGCCGATGCCGAGCGCCAGGAGGCAAAAGCCGCGGACTATGGCGTCGCTTGCCAGGCGCATCCTGCTGATCCGGGCCAGAGGCAGGTTCATTGGACCGTTTTCACCGGCACATAGCCATGTTCCATGATGATCTTCTGCCCTTCATTGAGCATAAAATCGATGAATTTCTGGGAAGCGGCATCGGGGGTCCCTTTGACGATCAGGAGAAGCGGCCGCGTCAGTTTGTAGTGGCCGTTGATGACGTTGTCGTTGGTGGGCTCCACCCCTTCGAATTTAAAGACCTTGAGTTGGGGGCTTTGCATGGCCAATACCGAAGAAATATAGCCGATGGCGCTGGTATTCACTTCCAGCTTTTTAAGATTGGCGCCTTGAGACGGGACCTGGACGGCGTTAGGAGTGAAGTTTTTCTCTTTCAAAATCTTATGCTTGACGATCTCGGTGGAGCCTCCGGCCCTATCCCGCATCACCACCAGGATCGGTTTGGCGGGCAGAGAAGGGTCAAAGTCCTTAAAGGTCTTTGCTTCTCCGGAATAAATCCTGGCGATTTCCGGGGCCGTGAGATTGTTCAATTTGGCGAGGGGATTCTTCTTGTTGACGGCAAAGGCCAGACAATCCTTGCTGATGAGGAATTCTTTGTGGGGTCCGAGCTGCGCCTTCTCTTTTTCCTTGAGGTCCCGGGAAGCCATGCCGATATTCACCGTGCCGTCCATAGCCGACTTGACGCCGACCCCGGAGCCGCCGCCGTTGACATAAATATTAATGGGCACCTTCGGGAGCGAGGGATCGACTTTATTCCAGGTCTGGTATTTCTCCATGAATTTCCTCGAGCCGGCGGCGATCACTGGGAGCAGCGTCGTCGAACCGCTCAGACGGATCGTTCCGTCGAACCCTTTGGCATCCTGGGCTCCACCGGCAGACAGTGGCAAGATCAAGAGAAAAATCGTGATGAAGAGGCCGGTAAAAGACTTCATGGAGTTTCCCCCTTTCGCTGGCAAGTTTTGTAAATTTTATATGGGGATTGTTACCGTAGAGTTACGCTACTGTTAGAAATCATTTAAAAAATACCTCCCAGGATACGGAGAATTATGCATTGACGTGAACCTGACCTGCCCCCGCCAAACTGATCCGGAAGATTACGTTAAATCGGTGGACTGGAGATGCCCCCGCATCTGGATAGTTAATACCACCCCGGGGCTAGGCGACGGCCCAGCGGGGCCTTTCCCCTCGTAAAGCCCGCAGCAGGTTGTCGGCCGCCTCCAGGGCAATATCCCGGCGCACTTCATCCACGGCCGATCCCAGGTGCGGCGTAAAGAGGGTCTGGTTGGTGTTTTCCAGGAGGGCCCGGGGGATGGCCCGGGGGCGGTCGGCCCGGGCCCAGTCTTCCATTTCAAAGACGTCGGCGGCGTAACCCCTGAGCTGACCACTGCTTAGGGCTGCGGCCACTGCCTGCTCGTCCACCACTGAGCCGCGGCAGGGGTTGATCAAGAAGCTGCCGGGCTTCATGCTCTCCAGGGTATGGACATTGATGAGATGCAAGGTGTCGGGATTGAGGGGGACGGCCAAGACCACAAAATCACTGCTGGTTAACAGTGCCGGCAAAGAGTAGCGCGTCAGCCTCAATGCCTTTTCTTCATCCCGCGGCAGGGACCGGGGGTCGGAGTAAACTACTTTCAGATCAAAGCCCATCAGGCGTTGGGCCAGGATCTGGCCCACCCCCCCCATACCCACAATGCCCAGGGTTTTGCCGGTCAGACCGGCGCCATACAGCTGGGGCCGCCAGCCGGAAAATTCTCCGCTGCGGATCACCCGGTCCCCGGGCAGGATATGGCGGGTCAGGCCCAGCAGCAGGCCCAGGGCCAGTTCCGCAGTGGGAACGGAGAGAAGGTCCGGAACAATGGTGAACCAGACGCCCTGGCGGATGCAGGCCTCCACATCGAAATTGTCGTAACCCTTGAGGGCCGCGGCCACAATCTTCAAGCTGGGGCAGGCCTGCAAAAAGGCGGCGTCAATGGTATCCGGCATGAACACCATGAGTCCCTGGGCTTCCTGACAACGCTGCACGATCTCCTCCCGGGACAGGGTGTCCCGGGTGTCATTGGGAATGACCTGGCATTCTTCGCTTAACAGCCGGATTACTTCGTGATGGACCCAATGGGTGATAACGACCAGGGGTTTTGCGGACATGCGTCAGTCCTCCTTATTTATAGCGGCTGCGCAGGAAAGAGCTGAATGAATCCACCATAGTGACCATCACCAGGATGACGATGAGGATGGCGGAGACTTCCTGATATTGCATCAGACGCAGCGAAGCCATCAGCTCAAAGCCGATGCCCCCGGCCCCCACCATACCCATGACGGTAGAGGCCCGGAAGTTGTACTCCCAACGGTACACGGAGACATCGGCCAGCTGCGGCATAACCTGGGGAAGGATGGCATGGAGGATGACCTGGGCGGGGGTGGCGCCGGCGGCCCAGGCCGCTTCCACCGGGGCTTCATTCACATGCTCGATGGCTTCGGCGAAGAATATTCCCACCATACCTACGGAGTGCAGCCCCAGGGCCAGGACCCCGGGTAGAGCCCCGAAACCCACGGCCGCGACGAAAATAATGCCCATGATCAACTCGGGGATGGCCCTAAAGCCGTTGAGCACCCCCCGGGCCAGATGGTAGACGAGGGGATGGGGCGAGGTGTTTTTGGCGGCCAGCAAGGCCAAGGGCAGGGAGAACCCCACCGCCAAGGCGGTGCCGGCAATGCTCATGGCCAGGGTGTCTAAAAGAGGTCTGACCCACTTGGGGGCGTCCCGAAAGTTGGGGGGACACATCTCCTTCATGAGACTGAAGATGCTCGGGACGCCATCCACCAAGCGGGTCAGATCAAACAGACCCACGTACCACGCCGACAGCATGATAAGCGCGAGCACCGCGGCCGCCTGCAGGGAGGAGCGGCGCCAAGCCTGCCTTTTCAGATCCAGTAGCTGGTTGTAGGATTCAAATTGCATAGGCGAGAGGGTGTTACTTCATCTTGGCCAGGTCCAGGTTCAGAATCTTCGCCAGGTTCCGCACCTTGTCATAATCCTTATCAGTGATGACCGCAAAGCCGTCGGCTTTAAAGGGCTTGAGAATCTTGGGGTCTTTAAGGTTGAGGAAGACTACCCTGATTTTTTCCTTGAGCGCCGGGGCCAAATCAGAGCGCATGGTCCAGGGATATTCGGGAAAAGGCTCCGATTCCGCCAACACCTTGATTTTAGCGGGATCGATGACACCCCGTTTCACCAAGGACTCAAAAATAGTCTTGCTCAAGCCCCCCACCTGGGCCTTGTTATTCTGGACCGACAAGGCCACGGCGTCGTGGTTGCCCACAAAATGTTCCCGGTAATCCTTCCCCGCCTTCAATCCCGCTTTGGCCAACATGGATTTGGGGATCAAATGACTGGAGGTGGAGGCCACATCTCCAAAGGTCACATCCTTGCCTTTAGCCAGGCTGATATTGGTAATGCCGGCCTGGACATTGCCGATGACTACGGCCTGATAAGTGGTTTTGCCCTTGCGGCTCATGGCGGCAAAGGGCTCGATGTCACTCTTGGTTTTGGCCAGTACATAGGACAGGGGGCCGAAGAAGCCCAAGTCCAGGCGGCCGTGGCGCATGGCTTCGATCATGGAGGAGTAATCAGTGGTGACCACCAGCTCAACTTTCTTGCCCAGATGCTTTTCCAGGTAATCTTTCAAGCCCTGGTTATTTTTGATGACGGTGGCCGGACTTTCATCAGGCAACAAGGCCACTTTCAGGGTCGGGGGATCGGGTTGGAGCGCAGCTGCGGCAGGTATAATCCAGAGGAGCCCCACTAAGGCCAGAGTCAAAAGGGTTAGTAACTTTTTCATGTTTCAATCCTCCATGGTCGCTAGATTTAGTGTCGGCCAAAAGGCCTCCGTTTTCCCGGGTTGCTGGTGCGGCGTGGGCGCCCCGGCTTGGTAGATGGCTTCCAGACTGACCGGGGTCAGGTCCGCCGGCGGGCCGTCAAAGACGATTCTGCCTTTCATGAGGGCGATGACGCGTTCGGCATAATGCAGGGCCAATTCCACCTGATGTAAACTGACGATCGCGGTGATCCCGTCCCTCTTGCAAATGCTTTGCAGCAGATCCATGATCTTTTGCGCGGAAGCCGGGTCAAGGCTGGCCACCGGTTCGTCGGCCAGTATCAACCTGGGTTGCTGCGCCAGGGCCCGGGCTATGCCCACGCGTTGTTGCTCTCCTCCGCTCAGGGTGTCCACCCGTTCCATGGCCTTATGGGCCAAACCGACCCTTGCTAAACATTGCAGGGCCAGAATCTGATCCCGCCTGGGGAGGGGTAAGAGACTGCGCAGGGTGGAATGATATGCCAAACGCCCGATCAGGACGTTTTCCCAGGCCGTATGCCGGCCAATCAACTGGTGCTGTTGGAAGATCATGGCGGTCTGGCGGCGGTGCCGGCGCACCACCCGGGAATGTTCCAAGATCCCCAGGCCCTCCACGCAAATGTTGCCGGTGCTGGGGCGTTGCAGCAAATTGAGGCAGCGGATCAAAGAAGATTTCCCCGCGCCCGAGGCTCCCAGCAGCACCGTGAACTGTCCGCCCCTAAACTCCAGGGAGGTGGGATGAATGGCGGTTATCCCGCCGGGAAACGACAAACTGAGGTTCTCCAACCGGATCATTTGCTGCTCCATCCGTACTTTAGGTCAGGGTAACAGTCCTTTGTTTGCCTGCTGTTACCGCTTCAATATTTCTCGGTAAAATTTTTCTGAATGGACCGAGAGACCAGGGCATTAACTCCCCGGAAGAAAAAGATAAAATCAGCCAGTCTGGGCCGCGCCCGGTTCCCTCCAGGTCTCAGGGATTTCTCCGGACTCGAACTTTAAAACTCACTTGTTAACCACCATTTGTTGGTTTGTAATCTTTAACGCCGCCAGGATTTCTTTGAGATTCTGCCGGGATACCCCGGTGTCTTGAAAATATCTGCTTCGCAGTTCCATGAGCAGTATTCCCTGGTAGGTCGGAATAAATTCAGCGAGTATGGCGGCAATGGGAATGTCTCCCCAGCCCACCGGCAGATGGGAATCGCCCCTGCCGAAGGGAAGCTGGTGGGTCTGCTGTTTTTCATGATGGTAGACGGCGCGGCCGAAGTTATCGTGGATGTGACAGTGGGCGATTAAATCGCTGATGGAAGCCGTGGCCTGGACCGGGTCAAAATCGTAATATCTGGCGGCCATAAAGAGATGGCCCAAATCCAGAATGATCTTCACGTTCTCTCGCTGAATTTCTTCCACCTGCCTTTTTAAGAGGTCGATCTTTTCCGCGTAGCAATAGGGAGAATGAAAGAGATAGGGCCGGGCATTTTCCAGGCAGATGGTCACCCCCGGGTAGGCCGCGGCCAATTCCGCCAACATGGACCTTTCCTGGGACAAGAGATGCTGCTGCTGGGCGGAGAACAAGTCACAATGAGAATTGATAAAAAATGTTTCCTCGGCCAGATACCGCCCCGGGTGATACACGAGGATGGGGGCCTCAACCGCGACGGCAAACTCCAGTGATGCACGGAATACGGCCAGATGCATGGGCAGGAAATCCCCACTCATTAAATTGAGGGGATTAGGGGCATGGACACTATAAGTAAAAGCGAAATCCCTGATAATCTGTTTAATTTCGGCGGTCCGGGCCACATCCAGCCTACCGTTCTTGATGGCATCCAGGCCGTGCACCGGCAGTTCCACGGCTTCCAGGCCGATGTGGGCGAAGTACTCCAGATCCTGGGGCATCCGCCTTAAATCACCATCAATTCTCACCTCATCGATTTTGGCGCCGATTTTTACCATAAACTGTAAACCTCCTTGCCCCGCACCCAGGTTTTTCCCAGGCAGGGCACTTCTTTGCTCAAGTCCACCAGGATCAGGTCCGCTTCCTTACCCACCTCAATGGAGCCGGTTTGACCGGCCAGGCCCACGGCTTGGGCCGGATTGAGGCTCACCAAATTCACCGCCTCATGCAGAGGCAGCAGACCCAAGCGATCAAGGGCAAAAACACTGTGGACTAGGGTCATGGGCGCGTAATCGGAACAGAGAATGTTGCCATACCCGGAAGCAATGGCCTCCCGGCCACTGAGATTTTTCCCCTGGGAATTCCCCCGGAGAATATTGGGAGCACCCAGGCAGACCGCCACCCCGTGTTCCTTGGCGGCCGCGGCCGCCTCCAGGTTCACCGGAAATTCCGAAATGGCAATGCTCTGTTCGCGGAGCCACTTGATTTTGGCCGGGGAATCATCATCATGGGAAGCCAGGGGAATCTCCAGGGCCTGGCAGAGGGAGACGATTTGCTCCACGGTGGCCGATAAGGTCTTTTGGGCCGAGTACTTCTGTTGAATAATCCTTTCCAGTTCCTCTTCGCCCTTGCGGTAGACGGTGCCGAAATAATTTTTGAAGGAAGTCAATTCCTGGAATTGCCCCTGGCCCGGCGTGTGGTCCATCAGCGACAAGAGATTGATTTTCTGGGACTGGATAAGCTCTGCCAAATAGGGGAGAGCGCCGGTATCGGTAATTTCGAACCGGGCATGGGACTTAGTCCGGATGTGCAGATTAGGGGCGAGACGATGGATTTCCGAGATGATCTGGGCGGCCATGCGGTTGGAACGCACCCCGATTTCCCCTTCGGCAAAAGAAAGGGAGTGAAAAATAGTGGTAATGCCGCTGGCGGCCAAGAGGCGATCTATTTCCAGGATGACCAGGTTTTGGGGGAAGAAAATATTGGGCCGGGGCTCCAGGGCCTTCTCAATGGCGTCGCTATGCAGATCGATGCAGCCCGGGAGAAGATATTGACCCCGGGCATCAATTTTGCGATTGCTGTTTTTGATCTCTCCGGCTTTTATCTCGGCGATCCTGCCACCTTCCACCTTCAGGGAAGCCCGCCATTCAGTCCCCTGGGGGGTGACGATGTTGGCGTCTTCAATGACATAGGCGCCATTATTGCTTAACATCCACTAGTTCTCCCGGTGCAGGGGATAGACCCGGTCAATGCTGGACGACAGCAGGTCATCATTATGAAAAATACCGATGAGAGTGGTGCCTTGGGCTTTTAACTCCTGGAGAATTTCCACGACGACGGCGATGGTCTGCCGGTCCAGGGAGGCCGTAGGCTCATCCAAGAGCAGCAGGCGGGGTTTCCAGATGACCGCCCGGGCCAGATTGAGACGCTGCTGTTCGCCGCCGCTGAAAGTTACTGGATAGGCCTCAAAAAGATTCCCGGGGATCCGCAGCCTTTCTAAAAACCCGGCGGCAATCTTCCTGGCCTCACCCTGAGAGAGACCGTTTTTCAAGAGCAAAGGCTCGGCCACAATATCCAGGGCGGAGACCCGGGGCAGCACCTGTAAAAATTGGGGGACATAACCGATCTCAGTTCTCCGCACCTCCAAAATCACCTGGTGCGCGGCCTGGGCCAGGTCAATCCGGCCCCAACGCCGGGAATTAAACCAGATGCGCCCCCCGGTGGAGAGATAGGTCCGGTAGATGCACTTTAAGAGCGTGCTCTTGCCTACGCCGCTGGGACCGGATATCCCCCAAAATTCCCCCGTCCCTACCTGGAGAGAGATATTTTCCAGGGCCTGGATTACCTTCCGGCCCAGGATATGGATGTGGAAGGTCTTGGATAGCTGTTCTATTGCGAGCAACTGGAGTCCTTTTTTACAACTGGGAACTTACCAACAACTGGGTATAGGGATGTTGGGGGTCTTCCAGTATCTGATCAGTGAGACCGGATTCCACCACCCGGCCATATCTCATGACCATGGTCCGGGAAGTCAACAGCCGGATAACCCCCAGGTCATGGGAAACCACGATGACGGCCGGGTGAAATTCGCTTTGCAAATTCCTGATCAGATCCAAGACCCGGGCCTGCACGGACAGGTCCAGACCGGTGGTGACTTCATCCAGGAAAAGAATGACGGGATTATTGGATAAAGCCTTGGCAATCTGCACCCTTTGGCGCATGCCGCCGCTAAAGTTTCTGGGAGGTTCATCCAGACGCTGCAGGGGTATTTCGGTTTTGCCCAAAAGTTGGGCGCTGCGGTCGCGCATCCCGCTGATGTGGCGGCATCCGGCCATGATCAGGCGTTCGGCAATATTGCCTCCGGAACTCACCGCCATCCTCAGGCCGAGATGGGGGTTTTGATAGACCATCCCCAAGCAGGCATGACGCAGCTGTCTTTTTTGAAAGGAATTGAGGGTCAGCAGGTTTTCCTCTGCCTGGGGGAGTTCGAAAGATTGATTGTGGGCAGCATGGCCGTTATGAAAATAAA
>ENA-OSEO01006416-OSEO01006416.1-sediment-metagenome-genome-assembly--contig:-NODE-6416-length-10573-cov-3.016292_pt1 | contig 10573 bp, 9 predicted proteins | sample MGYA00237883_ERZ534232 | MGnify/ENA metagenome assembly ERZ534232
CAGTTCTACCCGACTGATACGCCAACGGTGATGCAGCCAGTGCCGGAGCCAACCCAGTTCTACCCGACTGATACGCCGGTTCCACCCACAGCCACACCGGTGCCCCCACCGCCCACCGACACACCACCGCGACCGCCCACCGCCACGCCGGTGCCTCCGCCACCAACGGATACACCCGTGCCACCGACGCCCACGGCAACACCGACGGAGCCATTGATCGGGCCGGGTGGGCTACCACCCGTTTTAGACGACGGCAACTGAATCGGACAACGCCTGGCTCAGCGCACACCACAAACGCTCCTCCGTAAGTACGGAGGAGCGTTCTTTTCGTTCGTACGAATTGGATGATCCGCTCGAGCGATCAAGACCGGCCGGACGGCGCATCAGCGGACAGCGCGGGGACCACAAATTGGAAACGACTGCCTTGGCCCAGTTGGCTGGACACTCCGATGCGCCCGCCGTGCAGGTCCACGAGTCGTCGCGTTACCAGCAAGCTGAATCCTGTCCCGCCCGCCTCCTGTACCAAAGGGTGGTCTCCCCGAAAGAACTGCTTGAAAAGCTTGGACTGATCCTCCTCGGCAATCCCGATTCCACTATCGCGGATCTCGACCTCGACATAGCATCCGCTTTCCTTTGCCGATACCAGGAAATCGGAAGCGGGATATCGCACGTGAATCGAAATCGCTCCCTCATCGGGCGTGTACAGACTGGCATTGGAGAGTAGATCGTCCACGATCTGTACCATCCGGACGGGGTCAGCGCGCACCAGGGGCAGTTCCGGCGGTGGCGACCAGTCAAAGTTGATGGATTTCGACCGCATCCGCTCAATGGACCTTTGGACAGCCTCTTCGATCACAGACCTTAACGACACGATTTGGCGGTCCAGTTTGATCCTCCCCGCCTCCAGTCGAGACAAATCGAGCAACACACTCACCAAACGATCCATGCGGTATACGTTTCGACTGATCGTATCCAAAAACTGTTTCTGCGCATCGGACATCTCGCCCAGGGTTCCAAGCCCCAGCAACTTGGCATAGCCGCTGATGGACGTCATCGGACCTTTCAGCTCATGAGCCACCAACGACACAAATTCGGTCTTCTCTTCTGCCATGCGCTGCAGGTCAGCTTCCAGGCGGACGTTGTCGACAGCAAGCGCAACCCAAGTGCTCAAGAAACGCAAGGAGCTAACGTCCCGCTCATCGAACGCTGCTCTGCCACATTTATTGATCGCAACGATGGCGCCCGGAATGGGTTGCCCACGCAGCGGGAGCGGAGCGTACAATAGACAGCGTGGGGCCCACGGCTGGAGAGCAGCGAACACATCGTCGTAAACCACGGCCTTCACCTCGCCTTGCACGGCCGCCTCATCCAAGGTCAAGGGGCCAGTTTCACCCGCACCGTCCGTACATTCAAGCGCCTTCCCACCAACCGATCGCAGGCCCAGACCGCGATCGCCCTTTGGGAGGAAAAGGAGGACGGTCTCAGCATGCAATATAGCGGCCAATTGCTGCGTGGTGAGATCGAGTATCTCCTGGAATACCATGCCGGCGGAGACAGCATGGGCAATACTGCTCAACGCTACCATCCCGTCGAAAGGACTTTCGCTCACTCCATCGTCCTCCTTCTATTCTTTACGTCCGAAACGCAAGCAATTGCTGAGCCAAACCAAGAGAGTGTATCAAGGCCCACAGGAGAGGCAAAGGGGGCATTGGCGAAGTGTTCACGGCACCAGTGTATCACGGGGCACGAACCCTGTCAAAAGCCACGGTATGTACGGAGATTGGCCCAGTCTGGGACAGCGAGTCCGCTCTCCTGCAAATTGGGCGTATCCAAGGCGCTGCAGTTATCGTCAGAATCCCCGAATGTCCCCTCTCTCACGTACACTGGACATTCTCTCTGAATTACACTATACTTATCCGTGGTTTTGCGGCGGGATGGCGGGTGAGTACGGAACTGTTTGACGTGTCGCCTGCATTGTTGCACGGATGGTTTTACAGCGGCACGGAGTTGTCGCGCGGCCCACCTCACTGCAGAGCCAGGAGATCTTTTTCCGGATATCCCGCTCAGATGCAAACGAGAAACAGTATTCTCGTCAACCAGGATGGATGAAAAGCAGAATAATGACAGAAGCCACATCATCGAAAATCGTCAAAGTTGACCTTCACATGCACAGTATATATTCCAAGGACAGCCTCAATTCCCTGGAAGATATCATCACCACCTGCCAGCGCAAAGGCATCGATATCCTTTGTCTGACTGATCACAACGCGATCGAGGGTGCGTTACGCCTGCGTGATATGTCTCCACTGCCGGTCATCGTTGGAGAAGAGATTGCGACGACGAAGGGCGAAATCATCGCTTATTTTCTGGAGGAATTGGTGCCTCACGGGCTGTCACCACAGGAAGCGATTCAGTGCGTCAGAGAGCAGGGCGGGGTTATCTCCATTCCCCATCCCCTGGATTCGATCCGCCGCGAAGCGTTGGGGCGGGATAACGTAATGACCATCATCGACCAGGTAGATGCGCTGGAAGTGTTCAACGCACGCTGTCTGCTGCCCGGCTTCAATACCGCGGCCGCCGCACTCGCCGAGGCGCATGGGCTACCCGGCACGGCGGGCAGCGACGCCCACTCACTGATCGAGATCGCCACGACCTACCTGGAAATGTCCGAATTCGGCGACCGAGACGAGTTTCTGCAGAATCTGTGGACCGCTAGAATCCACGGGAAGCGAAGTGTCCCACTGGTTCACCTCTCTTCATGGATCAGCAAGCGGGTGAAGTGCTGGCGGAACCGAAGACGTTAGACAAACATGAGGCACACGCTGAAGTGCCCTCCATTGAGGAGATAGCAAACATGAATGTGGGAATTGTTGGTGGTGGGCTTACCGGATTGACCGCCGCCTATGAGTTGGCCAAGCGCGGCCACACCTGCACGATCTACGAGCGAGACGCAGAGATAGGTGGGCTGGCCGGCTCCTTCAACGTCAATGGTGTTCTGTTGGAGAAGTTCTACCACCATTTGTTCACCAGTGACACCGCGATGGCTGAGTTGATCGATGATTTGGGCCTGGGAGCAGATCTGGAATGGAAACCGACTGTCACCAGTTACTATGCCAATCGCATTTATCGCATGTCGAAGCCAATCGACGTGCTACGTTTCAAGCCGCTGAACCTGATCGGACGTTTCAGGCTCGGGCTGCTCGCCATCATCCCCCGGTTCATCGCCGACTGGAAGCCACTGGAGGACATCACGGCCAAGGAATGGCTCATCAAGATGGGCGGGCAGGATGTATACGATGCGGTATGGGGTCCGCTCATGCGTGGGAAGTTCGGCACGTATGCCGACCAGGTCGCGGCGGTCTGGATCTGGAACAAGTTGAAGCTGCGCGGCGGCTCGCGCGGCAAAGGCCAGGCAGAGAACCTCGGCTATCTCAAGGGCGGCTTCGGACGGGCCATCGAGGCATTCCGTGACCGGCTGCTCGAGATGGGCGTGCAGATTCGCACGAATCTCCCCGTCGAGGAAATTCTCGTCGAGAACGGGCGCGCCACCGGAATCCACGCTGGCGGACAGAGCTATACGCACGATCGCATCCTGGTCACCACCGCGCCCGCACTGTTCGCGCACATGGCGCCCGGGCTGCCACAGGATTATCGCGCACGGCTCGAAAGCTTCATCTACCTGGCGAACGTCTGCCTGGTTCTGCGTCTGGACCGCAGCTTGAGCGACACGTACTGGCTGAACATCAACGATCCGACTCTGCCGTTCGTCGCGGTCGTCGAACACACGAACATGCAGCGGCCCGCCGAATATGGCGGACACCATCTCGTCTATATCTCGCGTTACGCGCCGATCGGCGACCCATACGTGCAAATGCCGACCGATCAGCTCTTCGAGACCTACCTGCCGCACCTCCGGAAGCTGTTCCCTGAGCTGCAACGCGAGTGGATACTCGATTACTGGGCATGGCGGGAGGACTACGCACAACCGGTCATCACAAAGCACTATTCCGCGCTCATACCGCCGTTCGAAACACCCATCCGTGACCTGTGGTTCTGCTCCATGGCACAGGTATACCCGGAAGATCGGGGCATGAACTACGCAATCGTGTACGCACGCAAAGCGGTAGATGCGATGCTGAACGACGTGCCGGCATAGCGAGGCAGGATTTCGGAGCCGCATGCCGGCTGTAGAATGCAGGCCAGCAGGTGATTTTGACGTCCACTCACCCTGTGCTATCTTTACTCAGCCGAAACCAGCACGCCATGAAACGCATGTGGTCGACGAACCGCTTGGCTACGGAAATCCCTGGGATCGTGAAGAGGGCTATGACTGAGAGTGAGACAGATACTGCGACCGAGACGAGCACACGTACCATAGAACCACTGCCACCGCATTACCATTGGAATTTCGGGGCTGCACTTGTACATGGCGTGTTTTTTCTCGCCTCCAACGCTTTTTCCAGTCCAACGGTCGTTCTGCCGGCCTTCGTGGCCCTGCTGACCCCCTCGCAGATTATGGTTGGGTTACCCATGTCAATCGTATTAGCCGGGCAGATTCTGCCACAGCTTTTCGTGGCTCATTTCGTCGAACAACGCGACCACAAAAAACCACTCCTGGTTGCAGCCGTCGCCATCCGAGCACTCTCGTGGGCATTGCTTGCGACGCTGACCTTCTTCTACGGTACGAGCCGGCCTGTCCTCGTGTTAGCTGCGCTCATTGCGGCACTGACGCTCTTTTCGGTAGCCGGCGGCATGGGACTCGTCGTCTATGCCGACATTATTGCCAAGGTTTTTCCCGCCAACCGCCGCGGCAGATTCTATGGCATGCGCTACCTGTTGGGCAATGTGCTGGCATTTCTGGCGGGCCTCACGGTTCGAGCGATTCTTGGCAACGAAGTCCGGTTCCCTTTCCCGCTCAGTTACGCCATTCTGTTCTTCCTGGCATTCATCTCCCTGGCTATCGCCTTCACTGGAGTTGCATCGATTCGCGAGCCCGTGGAATCACACCAGCCCAAAGGCCGGACGTTTCTGCAGTATCTGCGTAGAGCAATCAAGTTGCTCGGCGAAAACCCGAACTTCCGCCGCTTGATCGGAGTGCGGCTTTTTCTTGGAGCGAGCGTTCTGGCCTTTCCATTTTATGTCATCTACGCCCGCGAACAACTCCACGTTCCGACTTCAGCCCTGGGCATATACATCAGCGCGCAAGTAGTTGGCGAAGCAGGCGCAAACATGATCTGGGGCATGCTCGGAGATCGCTACGGGTACAAGATCGTGCTCGCATTGCTTGCCATCGTGGGCGGTGCGACACCCTTGGTCGCAATGCTCGTTCCGGCCAGCGCCGGTTGGGCTTTTGTGCTCGTCTTCGTGCTGATGGGAGCGACACTCACCGGGGTAGAGATGTCCACGGGCAATTTCCTGCTGGAGGTCACGCCCAGCCTGGTCCGGCCCACCTGTATCGCTCTGCTCAACACCCTGACGGCTCCACTCATTCTGTTTCCTCTATTCGGAGGTTGGTTGATTCAGCGCGTTGCCTCTTTCGGGCTCATGTTCTGGATCGTCGTCGCCACCAGCCTGCTCGCGTTCATTCTGGCAACAGGTCTACGTGATCCCCGTCACGATCCACAGGGAAAATGCATTGTCACTGATTGATGAAGAAGTTGACATGCCCCGTCAAAGTGGTTAAGATACAATTCTGTCGAAACTGAAAATAACATCCAAGGAGGTAATTTGAAAATGAGAACCCAAAGGTTCCTCTATTTTGCCTTGCTGCTGGCGCTGGTGCTGCCTCCGGCCACCACGCTGGCCCTGGCACCGGAGGCCGGGACATTTTCCATAAACAATCAATCTATCCAGTTCAATGGGATGCTGTATTTCCCGGTTTTCGAACCAGCGGACCCATTGCAGCAATACAACATCGTCAAACTTGATCTGGTGAGTGGAAATCGCGAGGTCATACTGGAACGAGCCAGCCAACCGGCAGTCAGCCACGCCGGAACCGCAATCACTTACAAATCCTGGGTCCCTGACCAGCAGGTGTATGGTTTGCATGCCGCTCAGCTCAGTGACCTGGCCACGACAGATTGGCGATACAGCAATTCGATGGCCGATCAGCGGCCACAGTGGGCGCCCAACGATTCTTTCTTCTATTTCTACACCAGAAAGGAGTCCGACCGGCAGGACCGGCTGATGATTACCCAGGGTGCGCAAGCCTCGGGCATCTTCCGCCCGGACATGGATAACAAAGAGACCCTGGGCAAATCGCCAGCGGTTGTTACGGTCAACGGAGGATATGGGATCGAGTATCAGGCGTGTGAATTCTCCAATTGTGGTATCTGGCAACGCGCGATCAATGGCACGAATCCGGTTCAGATTACCGATCAGCCCTCCGACCAGGGGTTGAGCGCTTCCGCCGATGGCAGCGCCGTAGCATTCATGTCCTACGACCGTGACGGTGCCAGTGACTGGGAAGTCTACGTTATGGCAGCAGATGGAAGCAACTTGAAACGGTTGACCAACCGCCCGGGTATCGATGGTATCCCGACCTGGTCATCCGACGGGAAGTGGATCGCCTTTGTCCGTGAGCGCGACCCCGGCAGCAACCAATGGGATATCATGGCCATCCGTCCCGATGGAACCGGTGAAACCAGGTTGGCCGAACTGGGCGTCCTGAACGGGCAGGTGAAGGGGACAACGCCCGATCAGTGCCTGGGTTGGATCGAAGAGAGCATCAGTTGGACCGGGACCGGTGCCACGGCAGAGGCGGAGACGGCCGAACCGGAAGCGAAACCGACCGCCCTGCCGGCCGAGACCGCCGAGCCAGCGGAAGCCGCGCCAACGCCAGAGCCTGCCCAACCGGATACTGCAGTCGAACAGCAGACACCCGAGCCCACTATTGTTGCGGAGACAAATGTGCAAGAGGCAAAGCCGGAACCAACTACCGCAGCGGAAGCGGCTACGGGTGGCAAGCTGAGAGGGACTATCGCTTTTCCGGTATTCGATGATGCCAACGGGCGATTCAATTACGATCTGATGAAGATCGACCTGGGCTCGCTGCAGCAGACGAAGGTCCTGGTAGATGCCAGCCAACCTTCCCTGAGCAGCGATGGCACCTGGATCGCCTACAAGGCGTGGGGCCAGGATCGTAAGCAACAGGGCCTACATGCCGCTGCATTGGTCGATCTAGAGGAGACTGACTGGCAATTCACGGCCGCTCAAGAGGCACAACACCCGTCGTGGGCACCTGGAGACCTGTTTTTCTCCTTCTACTCGCGCCAGGAATCAGATCGCAACAATCGCGTGATGATCACAGCCGGCACGCAGGCAGTCACCATCAAGCGGCCTGACGTCGATAACAAGGAGATCGAGGGTCGCACTCCACTCGTGTATTTCGGGAAAGACAAACAGCAATACATCATGTATCAGGGCTGTGAGAAGGATACCTGTGGCGTGTGGAGCAGAACACTGGGGGGAGGCAATCCCATCCAGCTCACAGAGGATACCAGCGATCAGGCTTTCAGTTTGTCACCGGACGGCCAAAGGGTCGCATTTATGTCTTACACACGTGAAGACGCCCAGGACTGGGAGGTCTATGTCATGGCGACGGATGGATCGCAGACCACGCGGCTGACCGAACGCCCGGGGAACGACGGGCTGCCAGTCTGGTCGCCCGATGGAGCGTGGATCGCGTTCGTTCGCGAGACGAAACCGGACAGCAACCAATGGGATGTGATGGTCATCCGTCCCGACGGTACCGGAGAAAGCAAGTTATTCACACTGGGTGCACTCGATGGGCGGGTCAAAGGCAGTACGGACGACCAAAACGGCGGGTGGCTCGAGGAGCAAATCTCTTGGGGTAACAGCGACACAAACCAGTAACCCCTGCCCTGTAAATGTATCGACCTCCAGTTCGCTACACCACTGGAGGTCGTTTTTTCGCCAAAATCAAATGACGCCTACCACAACTCAGCAAGCTGCTGCGCGTGCGTCGCCGATCAGGGCTGCTTCAGCGAATTCGCCAGATCACGGGCCTCATTGAGACGTGTATCCCCTTCCTTGATCTCCTCCTTGGACTGGTCGAAAGCGACGACATCCTGGTTGTTAATACCTTCGATCGCGAGACTGGCTGCCATATCATATCGTTCAACGGCCTGCACATAGCGATCCTGCGCTGGTTGGAACCGCCCGGGGGCGGGAAGGCTTCGTGCCTGGTTCGCCAAATCCTTCCAGACGGTCAACTCACCGACGATTTCCGATTTCCAGGTACCATCACTCGGGTTTGGGTTTGCCATGAGCGAATCGAACTTCTGGCGTCCTTCCGCCCATCGTTGCGACTGCTGCTCAAAGCCCTGCTGCCAGCTTTTCTCATCCGCATTGAGATGGCCCAGAGGATCAGGTGTCGCTGTAATGGTCGGAGTAGGTGTTGGCAGTGGGGTGTCAGTCGGGACAGGCGTATCGGTCGCTGGCGGAGTCGGTGTCGGAACGGAAGCGGTTGCCGTCAAGCCATCGAGATACGGTTGTGCCCAAAGCAATTCAAGTCCTCCTACCGCGCCCACGCAACTGACACACAAACACAGTCCAACCACCACGAGAATAATCACGACGATCAGACCTGTACGCCGCGGTTTTTGGGGTAACGCCGGGTCATCCACATATCTCTCGCGCCTGCCATCGGCCTGTCGCACGACCCGCTGCTCAGGCTCGCGATAGCTTCGATTCATCCTAGTAGTCACAGTGCCAGGAAACCCTCCTCCAGTAGCCTATTTTCGATCCGATCGTCCCACGGAGCGATCGGGGAAACTCACTTCAAATTTGCAGGCAAGCCGCGCTCAAACATCCCATTTGCTGCAACGTCCACCCCACCGGCCAATCAGCTCGCTGTCGCGCATGATGCAAACCACTTCGCACAAGTTGGAACAGCCTTTGCATTCGAATGAAGTCGTTTCATAGTTGGCCTCACTAATGGACCAGCCCTGGAAAGAACTGGGAACGCCCGAGGAGCGATATCGCTCCATCGTCAGCAATGCCACACCGATGGCTCCCATCACGTCGTGATACGGCGGTACGATCACGTTTGTACCCAGCGTCTCTTCGAACGCACGAACCATGCCGGCATTGGCCGCCACTCCACCTTGAAAGACCACAGGAGCAAGCACCTCTTTGCCCAAACACAAGTTGTTTAGAAAATTACGTGCAAGCGCCTGGCACAAACCGTACAGGATATCCTCCACGCGATGCCCCATCTGCTGCTTGTGAATCATGTCGCTCTCGGCGAAAACGGTGCAACGGCCCGCAATGCGCACCGGCGTTTTCGACAGCAGCGCCATCTCTCCGAAAGCCTCAATCGGAATGTTCAGCCGATTGGCCTGCTGATCGAGAAATGAACCAGTCCCGGCAGCACACACCGTATTCATAGCAAAGTCGGTCACAATACCGTCTCGCATGATGATTACCTTCGAGTCTTGCCCACCGATTTCAATAACGGTCCGCACATCCAGACAATAATGTGCCGATCCTATCGCGTGTGCCGTAATCTCGTTCTTCACCAAATCGGCCCCGATCATCTTACCGATCAGCTGACGGGCACTGCCCGTGACACCGACCCCCATCACCGCTAGCTTTCCGTCGAGTTGTTCCCGGATAGCATAGAGACTCTCTTGCACGATGTGCACGGGTTTTCCCAGAGTTCGCGTATAGAGACGGGCCAACAGGTTGGCTTCATCATCAAGAGCGACAATCTTCGTGGTCACCGAACCCATCTCCGGGGCCAAAACCAGGCCCGGACAGTGGATTTACGGCTTCATGGTCGGGACGCTGACAATGCTCCTGCGCGGATTTTCCAACTTCCCGGAAGGTTTCATGTTCTCGGTGCTGATAATGAACGCCTTTTTCCCCATCCTGGACCAGACCGTCCGCAGGATACAGCAGGGCCGGACAGGAGGTGAGGCCTCATGAAAAAGGCCTTGCTATCCGCAGCCTTTATGTTCCTGATTACGCTTTTCTTCGGCGCCCTGGTCAGTGCGGTGAAAGTGGTCAGCGAAGAGCGCATAGCCCATAATCAGTCCGTGAAACTGCAACGGATCGTGCTCAAGGTCCTGAATATCAGGCTTGATCCCCGCGCCGGCGACGAGCAGGTGGTCAGACTTTTTAACCAACGGATTAAGACCATCGATGTCGAGGGCAAGACCTTTTATATCGGGTATGAGGAAGACGGCCGGACCATACTGGGCTATGCCTTTCCGGTCGGCGGCCCTGGGTTCTGGGGCCCGATCAACGGCCTGGTGGCCGTAGACCCTAAAGCCGAGAAGGTGTTGGGCCTGTCTTTCTACCGGCAAAACGAGACCCCGGGGCTGGGGGCCAGGATCACGGAAAAATGGTTTCAGGACCAGTTCCGTGGGCTGAGGCTTCATCGTGTTGAAGGGGACAAAAAGATTTTTTATCTCAAACCAGAATCCGCGGCCAAAAAGCAGGGGGAGCTAAGCGCGGTCACCGGCGCCAGCCGCACCAGTGAAGCAGTGGAGCGCTTCCTTAACCGTGACCTCGACCGGTTTCTCAAAGAGCTTTGGCCGCGTCTCAA
>ENA-OSEO01006417-OSEO01006417.1-sediment-metagenome-genome-assembly--contig:-NODE-6417-length-10571-cov-12.446064_pt1 | contig 10571 bp, 12 predicted proteins | sample MGYA00237883_ERZ534232 | MGnify/ENA metagenome assembly ERZ534232
GAACGGGTGGCCGCCTTGCCGTGGAATCACTGGCCGGAATCCTCTGGACCAGGTGGCCGGCTTCACTGGAATACGCATCAGCCGGGGATATTCAGAACACGAAGAGTCAGTACAACATGCTCTCCAAGCTCGTTAAGTGGATGCGGGTTGATAATCGGATGTCATGGGAGGTATTGGAGGACAGGACCAGGCGGATGACGGACAAGAGGGGATGGGAGAGCATAGACCTTTTTCTTGAAGATAACCTCCAGTGGTTTCTCAATGGCTATGAACGTTGTCTTGTTCAAGGGCAGGACAAGTATATCGAGGTGTGGACGGAGAAGGATGCACTTATCAGAATCTTTGAAGACGTGGTGTATCCCTACTGCATGAGGGCCGTTGTTTGCCGCGGGTACCAGAGTGTAACCTTCATATCCAATTTCTGTGAACGGGCGCAGGAAGCGATAATGAGGGGGCAGAAGCCCGTTGTTCTCTACTTCGGGGACCTTGACCCTTCCGGCATTCAGATGCTTGAGGCGACCATCGAGACCCTTGAAAACGAGATGGATCTTGAAGGGGTGGAATTCAAGCGAATCGCTCTGAACCCTGAACAGGTGACGAAGTACAATCTTCCCCATGATCCGACAGCGGCGAAGAAGAAGGACACCCGGTATAAGCGGTACGTCAGGACTTACGGCACCATTGCCGTTGAACTGGATGCCCTGCACCCTGCACAACTGACGGCCCTGATTCGGTCGTCTATCGAAGCGGAGATTGACGGAGAACTGTTTCAGGAGCAGCGGCACCAGGAGCGAGTTGACCGAGCGCAGGTTACACAGCTCCGGGAAAAGGTCATGAAGGTTGTCCATGAGGAGATCGGACGTTTGACTAGCCAAACATAGGGCGTGCTCACGGGTTCTAGGCTACCGGGGCCGACAGCCGGGGACCATGAACGCAAAGACCACAGGCCGGGGCAGGGTGCTTTCCCTTGGCCGATTCATCAAAGGTGTGGGAGATCGGCCCTGTAGCTCTTGATTTGGAAGCCAGGGGGCCACTTCCGGCACATGGACAGGAGATAACGACATGAACCGTTCCCTTGAAGAAAGCGTGATCATCTATGTGCTGTATCCATCAGGAAGCGATATTACCGGGCAGCAGGAACCCGTTAAGTTTGAGGATCCCAACCAGCGGAAGGGTCACAAGGCCATGGCCGACTATCTGCAATGGGAAACTTGGCTATGGGGCTTTCAGGACCTTGAGGACTTCATAGGGCCGGTCAACCCCTTAGTGATGACAAACCAGCTTATCTATATTCTCTCAGTCCCCAAGGACTCCTTACGATGGTGCGCCTTCATCCGGCAATCGGTAGCCCTGAGAGAACCGGAGGACATCATCTTTTCTGACCCCGATGAGATCAGGGCCATGAATGATAAGCCCGCGGCGCTTATAAGGTGCCCGATTAAACGAGAATGGATCAAAGCAATATTCGCCGGCCGCGAACTTTTGCTTGCGGGGAGGGTGAGAGCATAGGGGCAAGGTGGAAGACAAAGGGATCAAGGATCAGACGCAACCGAACAGGCAGACTCACGGGCAGCGGTTCAAGGGGGTTGGGGGGGGTTGCATTTGAAACACTTCTTCAACCCTCTACCTTTTCAGGGGAATTCAGGAAAAACCGTATGAAGTGAAAAAAGATGAAAAAACCCCTTGACAACCTTACCAATATTTCCTATCTTTCCTATAAATCAAATATAGGAGGGATCAAGCATGGTACTCAATATCAAAGATTTCCCCGATGAGCTTCATAGGCAGATGAAGATTCAGGCAGCGGTTGAAGGGACATCCATGAAAGACTTGATTATCAAGGCTGTGGAAAAGTATCTCTCGAAGAAAGGGGGAAAGTAACCATGGGAATGGTCTACCTGAGAGGAAAAACATACTGGATCAAGTATTACCGCAACGGGCAACCCTTCTATGAGTCTGCAAAGACCAAGACGGAGACGGTAGCAGGGCGCTTGCTCAAGAAAAGGGAAGGGGAGATTTCCGACGGCAAGCTCCCCGGGATCTTCTTTGACCGGGTGAAATATGAGGACCTGCGAGATGAACTTGTTGCAGAGTACAAACTGAACGACAGGAAATCCCTTGACTCCCTCGAATTCCGGCTTCAACACCTGACAGACTTTTTCGGGGGGAAGAAGGTCCCGCAGATCATAACTCCCAAGATTGCGGAGTATGTCATTCAGCGCAGACTCTCCACCTGCACAGCCTGTTATGAGCAATTCGAGAAGCAGGACACCTGCCCTACCTGTGGAAGCGACAAGGTGAAGGCCGGGGCTTCCAATGGGACCATTAACCGGGAGCTGGCAGCGCTCAAGAGAATGCTGAACCTGGGGGCCAGGCAGACACCCCCCAAGGTGGACCGGGTGCCCCATATCCCCATGCTGAAGGAGAACAACATCCGGAAGGGGTTCTTTGAGCATCAAGACTATATCGCCCTTCTGAAGGCCATTCCCGCTTATCTTCGGCCGGTAGTAACCTTTGCTTACAAGACCGGCTGGAGGAAAGAGGAGATCATCGGCCTTACATGGGATCGGGTGGACCTTGAGAAGAGAACGGTAAGGCTGGAGCCGGGGGAGACAAAGAACGATGAGGGCCGAACTGTCTACTTGGACGATGAGCTTTTGAAGCTCTTCAAAATCCAGTGGATGAGAAGGAACGAGAAGGAGCCATATGTCTTCCTGAGAGACGGGGAGCAGATCAAGGATTTCAGGGGGGCATGGGAAACAGGCTGTAAAGATGCCGGGATGGATGACAGGCTCTTTCATGACCTGAGAAGAACGGCAGTCCGGAACATGGTGAGATCGGGCATTCCTGAAAGGGTAGCTATGACCATTTCAGGCCACAAGACAAGGGCCGTGTTCGACCGTTACAACATCGTGAGCATGGATGACCTGAAGGCCGCGGCAACCAAGCAGGAAGCATACTTGAACGGAATGGGAAACTGAAAAGTTGTAACCGGGTTGTCACCATGCCTATCTCAGGACAACTAAAATGAGCGAACAAAATCAAAAGTTGTGGTTACAGGGATTTGGAAAGGAATAAGGGGAGATAGCTTGAAAATCAGGCCTTTACAACTAGCCTTCACGAAAGGAAAATGTGACTCAAAATCCAGTGAGCCAAAAGCTCGTGTCGGTTCGATTCCGACCTCCGGCACCACATCAAGATCCAAGGTGATCCAATAAAGTTCCTGAAACCCGCGTCCCGCAAAGGATTGCGGGTTTTTCTTTGTTTATTGCCGTCCGGTAAATTCCATCGACAGCAAAAGGGGTCCTGAAAACCCGAAAGGTGGAGAACCGTGCCGCAATCTCGCAGAGCGAGCTGCCGGACTACCTCAAGAAGCTCGATTCTTATTCCGGTGACCCAGTCATCAAACTGGCCATGAGGCTCATCCTACTGACTTTCGTCCGGACTGGCGAGCTGCGGGGCGCCCGATGGGAGGAATTCGATGTCGATCAGGGGGAGTGGCGCATCCCGGCAGAGCGCATGAAGATGCGGTCCCCGCACATTGTCCCCTTGTCGCCTCAAGCCCTGGCTGTCGTCGAAGAATTGAAACCGCTTCTGGACCGGGGAGGCGGGTCTTTGTTAGCCTGCAACGGAAAACCTGGCTCCTTTCCGAAAATTATTGCTCTTTAGACATCTTAGACATAAATTGATCCCCGTTTTCAATTAGCCAAGAAGGTTTTGGGGAGAAATGCAGAAAGGCAGCATTTTAGAACCTGAAAACGCGAAATTAGGAAGCAAAACCCCACTCCTGTTCGAGGAATGGGGTTTTGTGCTTTCAGGGCCGAAGTTGATCACTTATAGAATACTCCCGGTTTACGCGAACGTCGTCGCCAATCCGCCCTTTTCCGACAAGACTTGGAGCACCGGCATCACGCCATCGAGAGACCCGTTCAAGCGCTTCGCCTGGGGCGAGCCGCCTGCCAAGCAGGGCGATCACCCGGATATCCAGGAACTGATCAAGCTTCTCGTCGCAATTGTCAAAACAACGAAATCGGGAAATAAGCAATGAGCGAAATTCCCCGTTCTCATTTCTCCACTCTCAATTCTCCATCGAGTCTTCCCTGTAGGACGCGGCTCGTTTTCCACGACGCCACCCGCACGGAGGTGAAAGCATGAGCAACGAGTCTCTGCCCCAATCCGAGATCATCCTCTACCAGACTGAGGACGAGCATACACGCGTGCAGGTTCGGCTGCAGGACCAGACGGTTTGGCTGACGCAAAAGCAGATGGCGGAGCTGTTCGGCAAGGATGTACGGACCATTAACGAGCACATTCAGAACCTCTTCGACGAGGGTGAACTGGTAGCCGATTCAGTTGTCCGGAAATTCCGGATAACTGCCGCCGACGGCAAGGGCTACGAAACCCAGCACTACAACCTCGACGTCATTATCTCGGTGGGTTATCGGTGAGGTTGAGTTCTACGGCGAAATCCATTCGGCGATCAAGAAGCACTCCGGCGAGGAACTCGACATCAAGCCCTACGAGGCGGACATGCGGCACCTCCTCAACACCTATATCCAGGCCGACCCGGCGGCTGACTTGGGTGAGATGGGAGAGATGTCACTGACCGAGCTCATCATCAAGACCGGGATCCACGACGCCATCGCCAGAAAGCTCAACGAGAAGGGCAAGCTCTCGAAGAATGCCATAGCCGAAGGGATCATCAACAACGTCCGCAAGACTATAATCCGCGAGCAACTCACCGATCCGCGGTTCTACGAGGAGATGTCCAAGTTGCTGGAAGACCTAATCAAGCAGAGCCGAACGGATGCCGCTGCGTACGAAGAGTTCCTTCGGAAGGCCGAGGCGCTGGTGAAGCGGCTGGCAGCGAAGCAGCCCGAGGCCGGGGTTCCAGCCGTGCTGCACGGCAAGCGCGAGGCGACGGTGATCTACAACAACCTGCCGCGGATTATGCCGACGGACCGCGCCAGGGCTGCTGGAGTCGCTGAGCCCCACACCGAATACGGGGATGAACGCCTCAGGTTGGCCTTGGAGATCGACCGCGTAATGCGTGAGCGGGCTCCCGCCGGCTGGAAAGGAGACCAGGCGCGGGAGGCGCAGGTCTTGAATGCGCTGTTCCCCCTTCTCAACCGAGACCACGAGGCAACCCTCGCGCTGTTCGAGCTCGTCAAGAACCAGCCGGGATACTGATGACAGAGACGATTCACATCGCAGAGATCCCTATCGCCTTGACGCGCAAGGACGTCAAGCATGTCCACCTGTCGGTGCACCCGCCGAGAGGACGCGTGACGCTTGTCGCACCCAAGGGAACGCGCGTTGAGGTGGCTCGCGACTATGCAGTATCCAAGCTCGGATGGATACGTGATCAGCAGGCTAAACTGCGTGAGCAGGCGCGGGAGACACCCCGCCAGTTCGTTGAGCGTGAGAGCCATTATCTATGGGGCAGGCGCTACTTGCTCACCGTCAGGGAAGAAGAAGCAAAGCCCTCCGTGCGGTTCAGCCATCGCAGGATAACACTCACCGTCCGCCCCGGCAGTAGCAGGGCGAAGCGCGAGGCAGTCATGCATGAGTGGCACAAATCCCTCTTGCACGACGCTGTGCCCGAACTGATCCGGAGGTGGGAGCCGAAGCTGGGCGTCGATTCACTTTTGGCGATTAGGGATCAGGTACAGGTCTGATATGCCTTTACCGTCCCGGTTACTTGAAACCGCTTTCCTTGTGCTTCTGCCCAATAGCGACGGCCAGCCGATCCAGGGCCTCGAAATCGGTTTTCAGGGGAACCCCTTTGCACAGGACCGGCTCCAAAACCTCGACCTTCAGATTAGGGATCATTCCGGCAAGGGTTTCCACAGTTTTCCCGCCCCATCCGTATGAGCCCACGATGGAGAGAAACTTTGCCTTGGGCCTCAAGGCGTTCGCCAGGAAAGTCGCATACGCTGCCAGGGGGTGAGGACCCGCCAGAACGGTCGGTACCCCCACCACCACCGTTCCCGCATCTACCAGCGCCATGGCGAGCTTTCCAATGTCGGTCGCAGCCAGATTGAACCTTTCCACACAAACCCCCTGCTCGACGAGCGCGGAAGTGAGGTAATCCACCATCTGAAGTGTGCTCCCGTGCATGGAAACAAACGGGAAAACAACCAGGTTGTGAGGCTCGCCTGTCACCCAGTCCCGGTAGGCGTCCATGATCCAGGACGGCCGGTCATAGATCTGGCCGTGACTTGGGGCAATCATCTGAATGTCGACCTCCTTTAGCTTTTCCATATTCTTCTCGATCACCTTGCGAAAGGGCATCATGATTTCCGCAAAGTAGCGCTTGGCGGCCTCGTACACACGCCCCTGATCGGTCACAAAGAGATCGGTCGCGGCGATGTGGGAACCGTAGAAGTCACAACTGAACAGAATTCGATCTTCTTCCAGATAGGTCACCATGGTTTCAGGCCAATGCACCCAGGGAGTGTGTATGAATCTGAGGGTCTTGTCACCCAGAGACAGCCTCGCACCGTCTTCCACGGTCATGAACCTGTTTTCGGAAACCCCCAGGTGATCGATGAGCATGCCTTTGGCTTTGAGGGTGACTACCAGCCTTGCTTCCGGAAACCGCGCGAGCACATGCGGGATTGCCCCGGAATGGTCCTGCTCGGCATGGTGCGAGACGACAAGGTCAATCTTGGGCACTCCGGCCAGCTGGGCCAGCAGCATATCGGCCATGACCGGATCGACTGTGTCGAGCAGGGCGGTTTTTTCGCTCCCCTCGACCAGGTATGCATTGTACGAGGTCCCGTCCGGCAGAGGAATGAGTGAGTCAAAAAGCCGTCTGTCCCAGTCGAGCGCGCCCAGCCAGCTGACTTTTTCCTTTATTGGTCTTTTGTGCATGAGGACATCTCCCTTCAATTTGCTGATATGGCTTTAATTTTCAGATAATTTGGCCGAGAATGCAAGAAATTCGGCGTCAAGCTGCTGCTTAGTAGATGGATCTTTCGGGCCAGAACACCTTGCTGCGGCCGCTAGGTATCCTGCCTTCCAACTCGTGCGCCCCGTCAGCTGAAATGAGTTTTGGAAAGCATGTAGCTGGCTCATTTCGTGGCGGGTCTTGAGTTCGAGCAGGGAATCCTGCGTTTTTCATCAGACTATGTGTCCGGCAGATTGATGAAGACCGATATCAGTTTTGAACCAGGTGACAAAGGTTACGCTTTCGACCAGGAATCGGGGGAGGGGTGCAGAAACCTGGCTGGGTTTATTACAGGGAAAGAGGCATATCAAGCGAGTGAAGTGAACATTTTGGGCTAGATTGGAGAACAGATTGGTCTTTTGCGAAATCCAACAAGTCTCGATATCCTGGCTCATCCGACCGGCAGGCTAGAGCGGAAGAGCGCCTTATGATGTGGAACTTGAAGCGGTGATGCGGAAGGCAAAACAGGTAGGTTGCTTTCTGGAGGTCAATGCTCCATAAATGCAGCCCCGTCACTCGTTTCTTTATGAAAGCCATCATGGGCGCGTTTTCCCGCAGACTTGCATCCGCTTTTACAAGTCTTAACTTCAAGCCCTGAGGAAGGGAGGTTGTCCATGGCCCAGAAACGTAAAATCGTCATAGCGGAAGACCACAAGATTCTCAGGGAAGGTCTAAAGTCCCTGCTCAGTACTGTCGAAGACCTTGAAATTATCTGCGAGGCGGGGGATGGGATCGAGGCGATCCGGTGCGTTGAGAACTACCACCCGGAGCTCCTGCTGCTCGATCTCTCCATGCCGAAGATGAACGGCATGTCCGTAATCCGAGACCTCAAGAGTCGCTTGCCCGAGACCAGGATCCTTGTCCTCACCATTCATGAATCCGACGACGATATCCTGGAAGCCTTTCGATCCGGGCTGGACGGGTACTGTTTGAAGGATACGAATTATTCCGAGCTGCTCATTGCGATCAGGACCGTTCTCGATGGGAAGAGGTATTTAAGTCCAAGCATTTCAGAGAAGGTGCTGGCCGGATTCCTCGACGACCGGAAGACCCTCAAGTTGCGCTCTTCATGGGAGATGCTTACACAGAGAGAACGAGAGGTGTTGAAGCTGGTCGGCGAGGGGTACAAGAACAAGGAAATAGCGGGCTACCTGTGCATCAGCGAGAAGACGGTGGAGAAGCACAGGAGCAATATCATGAGAAAGCTGAACCTTCATACCTCTTCCGCCCTCACTGCCATAGGCTTCGAGAAGGGTCTTGTCACGAGAACCGGCGACAAACCCCTGAACCCCCGAGCCGACTGCCACGTTCCCGCTGGGGAGCTTCAGGATCAGGGGGCTCCCACCTAGATGATGAGCCTCGGCGGACACCTTCGTTCGGAGTGCCGCGACGGGCGGCCCAGCTGGCGCCCGTGGTCAGGCCGTCGTCTACGAGGATAAATATCCTTCGGCCATCTTTCTCTTGTCAGACGCGGCCGTGGTAATTACAATGTGAACACGTAGCTTCAGGGAGGTTTTACATGAGAGCACGCATTGTAAGAATAGGTAACTCCAAAGGAATTCGGCTGCCTAAGCCGATTATTGAACAGGCCGGTATAACTGAGAACGTCGATATTGTTGTGGAAGACGAAAAAATAATCATTCGCCCAATTTCGACACCCCGTGCCGGGTGGGATGAGGCGTTTTAACGAACGGCCGAAAATGGTGACGACGTGCTGATCGATACTGAACAACCGATAGCGCATTCATGGGATGAGACAGAATGGCAGTGGTAATCAGGCGCTTTGATGTCTTCCAGGTTTATAAAGAAAGCCGGTACAATTGACCCTCAAGTTCAAGCCGAGGTTATTTCGACATTGCAATCGATGTTTGCGTACTGAATTTGCCAACGACGGCAAGCGAAATGATGTCATTAGATTCAGACGATGATTTAGATAAAGAAGACATTCCTTTTTGAGGGTTCGTGAGCCCTGATGCAATGGTGCCAACAAATCACATGCTTCGAACAGCCGGTAAACCGGACGCTGGAAGCCTCTGAGGAGATCGCGCCTCAGGTTTTTAGAGTGGACACTCGCTGCCCCAGCGCTCCCATGGCTCGAGAATACACTCGTAGCCGCGTGCAGAAGGAGTTGCATAGCGCATATTTATACATCCGCCGACCATCAATCCAAGAAGAATTAGAGCGAGTAGCTTTTTCATGTTACCCTCCGGCAGTGACCTCCAGTTCAGGCAAACAATGCCTTCGCCTTATAGATCAACCGGCACAGAATATCCAGCCAAAGATGCAGGAAAGAACCAACGGGCTGCAAGGGACGCAAAGGGAAGGTGGTAAGGGGCCCCTAAATGTGTAAATATCTCATGAGCCTGTGTGGGGGCGAAAAGGACGGAGGAGTTTCTATTTACTTATGTATGTGCCCCTTTTTTCCCCGCAGGCGCTAGGCTGGTGGGGTGTTTCGCTAACCGCAATTAAGGCGACGAATTTTGAACGATGCGGTTTTTTGGCAAGGTTCGTTTCCCCAGCGCCTTTGCTACCGTTGACGGTATTTGAAAGGACATAGGTAGGTGCCGACTTTATTCTGGTCTGGGAAACTCACATTTCCTATGAAGCTTCTCATCGAAGCAAACAATATCGTGTCCCTCATCACTGGGAGTTCAAGAGATGTGACAGGAATGAAAGATAGAGTAAAGCGAGGATATGAAGGTGAATATACAGACCATGTTCACGCTTACGATGAATATGGATTCCATCTACAGGACAGATCAGCTCGTGTCCAACTGGAGCATCTCTCTTTTGATAACATGAATGTCCTTGATGTTGGCTGTGGAACGGGCGCCATTGGTTATGTGGCAATTGAACAGGGTGCGAAATCTGTGGTGTGTGGGGATATTTCATATTTAATGCTGAAGATGGCAAAGGGCAATGTCTCTGAGGTCAAACTTATGAATTGCCAACTCGATGCCGAAGACCTGCCTTTTAACGATAATTCATTTGATTCTGTGATCTCTGGAATGACCTTCGGGACTCTTCCTGATCAAGAACTCGTTGTGGAGGAAATGATACGTGTGACTAAACCAGGAGGTCTTGTTTGCGTAGGTGCCCATGGCCCCGAGCACTATTGGGAAGCGATTGACGCAACGCTTCGCTGCATAAGCAAACGGTACGTTCTGGGCTATCGTTTCGAGTGGTGGCCAAGAAATGAAGCCTATATCAAAAGGCTTCTTGAAGATGCAAAGCTTCAGGATGTCCAGAGCAAGAGAGCGATTTGGCGAAATAAGTTTGGTGATGGCGCAGCAGCATATGACTTTTTCGCGTCAATCTCATCATCATGGTGGTATGCGAAATTCCCACCTGAAGAAAGGCAGAGAGATTCCAACCGAACCAGAGATTATTTCATCCGAAACAACATTGATGTAGTCACCGATGATATCGTCGTCGCGTATGGTTATAAAGCTACAAATTGATTGGGGGAATGGGGACATCTTTGACTTTTTGACATACTCCGTGCCTGGAGTTGAACGGTGATCGCAGCAAGACAGTAAGAACGTTATATATTAACAAAACAAAGGGTTATATTCCCCCGAATAGCATAGAAAATAATATTTCAATAGCTATGAAAAAA
>ENA-OSEO01006418-OSEO01006418.1-sediment-metagenome-genome-assembly--contig:-NODE-6418-length-10566-cov-3.148632_pt1 | contig 10566 bp, 11 predicted proteins | sample MGYA00237883_ERZ534232 | MGnify/ENA metagenome assembly ERZ534232
AACGATCTGGCGCGCATCTTCACCGGGTCCGAGGAAGTACTCAAGCCCGAGAAAGAAGCCCCTAAATCCGCACCTGCTCAGCCAGGCCCCCAAGCTCCCGTCCCTGAGAATGACCGTTCTGGCCCTTGACACTTCCACCCTGACCGGCGCCCTGGCCTTGGTGGACCAGGACAGGGTGCTGGCCGAATCGAACCTCATCCCCGGCCAAACCCATTCCAAAACGCTGCTGCCGGAAATAAAGAAGATGCTTGACCGGGAGGGGCTGGAGGTCAGGGACCTGGAATGTATCGCCGTGGGACTTGGGCCCGGGAGTTTCACCGGCCTGAGGATTGGCTTGGCCGCAGCCAAGGGGTTGGCCTGGGCGGCCGGGAAAGTGAAAATGTTATGCATCTTTCCGGCGGCGAACAGCAACGTGTAGCTGTAGCGCGGGCTATTATCAACCATCCGCTGATCCTTTTTGCCGACGAACCGACAGGCGATCTTGATCCGAATACCTCATTAGAATTGATGAAGCTGTTTGAACAAATCAACAATGACGGTACAACATTGTTGATTGCTACCCACGACAAAGAAATGGTCAACAGAATGCACCGCCGCGTCCTAACGCTCAACGGAGGCAAGTTGGTTGGCGATAACGTTGGAGGGTGGCAGCTATGAGATTATACAGCTTTCGTTACATAATACCGCAAGCATTTAAATCTTTAAAGCTTAATGGTTGGATGACTTTTGCTTCGATAATGACTATCTCCATTACGCTTTTCCTTTGCGCTATCAGTTGGCTGCTGGTGGTTAATATTGATGCCAATGCTCGGCAGATGGAATCAGATGTGCGGGTGTCGGCTTATATCAGCCAATCAATTTCCAGCGAGGATTATTCGGCGCTGCAAAAGGAAATAGAAACGATTGATGGCGTTGATCAAGTGGAGTTCGTTAGTAAAGCACAAGGTTTAAGTGATCTTGAAAAGCGTTTCGGCGGCGTCAACCTTGAAGATACATTGGGCGGTAATAATCCGTTGACGGATAGGTTTTCGATATCGGCTGTCAACAAAGATTCAGTAAAAAGTGTTGCCAAAGCTGTTAAAAAACTAACTGGTATCGATACGGTGCGCTACGGCGAGGGTTCGGTAGAAAAACTCTTTGCTTTAACCGATACGGTGCGCAAAGTTGGCATTACATTGATTATATTACTTGGCATAGCAGCGATAACTCTTGTAGCAATGACTATTCGGCTGACGGTTTTTGCCCGCCGTAAAGAAATCATGGTCATGAAGTGGGTTGGTGCGACCAATGCTTTTATTCGCTTGCCGTTTCTTTTGGAGGGCATTATATTAGGCGTGATCGGCGCTTTGATAGCTGTTGTTCTGGTATTTATTTGTTATAAGTATGCCGGCACTTATGTAGCCGGTACGATATCCTTTGTATATTTATTGAAATTGGGCGACATCTGGTTAAATATTTTGGGTTTTGCCGTTTTGGCAGGTCTGCTGATGGGAGTATTCGGAAGCTTTATTTCGTTGATAAAAGGCCTTGATGTATAACCCACTTGGAGGTTGATTATGAAACGTTTACACCGATATTTATTATTGGCAACAGCAATAGCGATATTTTTGGTAATGATCGTTCCGCTTAACACGCCGGCGACGAATAATTCGCCGTTGGATGATTACCGTGCGCAACAGCAACAGATCAATTCCGAGATGCAGGATACTCTTGATAAGATTGATGCCGCTAAAGACCAAAAGGATTCGTATCAATCACAAATAGAGTCTTTAAGCGCAAAAATCCAATCATATCAAAAAGAGGCTGATGCTGCTCAAGCTCAAATTGATACAGCCAATGCTGATATTGCGGAATCAGACACTAAAATAGCGGACGCTACAAAACGGCTCAATGAGCGTCAGGCGGCGCTGGAAAGCCGTTTAACCGATATCTACGTTTATGGCGATATTACTATGGTCGATGTAGTTCTTGAATCGTCAAGTTTTGACGATTTCGTGGTAATGTATGATATGGTGCAGCGGATCATGGGCCAGGATAAAGAATTGCTGGATCAAATTTCCGCCGAAAAAGCCACCATTCAGCAACAAAAAGCCTTGCAGGAACAGCGCCGTGACGAATTGGTCGAGCTCAAATCTGAAAAAGAATCTGCAGCAAACGAGCTGGAATCACTACAGGGCAAGAAAGAGAATTTGCTTGATGAGACGAAAATGACGATCAAGCAGTTGGAATCATATTATGATGCGATGGATAAGGCTGCTGCTGAAGTTGCAGCCAAAATCCGTTCCTTAACCAAGGGCAGCGACACTCTTTATCTCGGAGGCAAATTTGTTTGGCCGCTACCTTCGTCTTATACTAATGTAACTTCTGGTTACGGCAATCGCATGCATCCGACATTACATGTCTATAAGATGCATACCGGTATTGATATTTCAGCTCCCAATGGCATCTCTATTTACGCCGCCGGGGCTGGTACGGTAATTTTTGCCGGTTGGTTAACTGCATACGGAAATGCGGTGATAATCGATCATGGCGGCGGTGTAACTTCACTTTATGGCCACATGTCAAGACTCGGCACTTCTGATGGCACTGTTGTTTCGGCAGGTGATACTATCGGTTATGTCGGTTCCACCGGTTACAGCACCGGCAACCATCTGCATTTTGAAGTCAGAGAAAGTGGCTCGCCGGTAAGTCCCTGGAATTATCTGAAGTAAATAATGATATAATAATAGAAACTAATTAAACAGGCGCTAATAGCGTCTGTTTAATTACTGGTATGCGTTTACAATATCTATCGAAACATGTAAGAATATCACTCGTTTAGATTAAAAATGGGAGGATCTGTGAGAAATAAAAACAAAATTTTATCACTGATTTATATAGTGATTCTTGCCAGTGTTATTTGCGCCGGTTGTAATTCCCCATCTACTTCTACGAAAGAAGATATCGCATTATCTTCTGTTGCCGACACAGCTACCAATGCTTCAAAAGCAGTAACTGCCAAATTAGCGGATAATTATGCCGCTTATTTCACCGCTGATAAATATCAGATGCTCTATGATGATTACGTTGGCAGTTTCGGTGGCGTCGGTATATACATGGTTGAAAACGACAAAAACGAAATAGTTATCTATGAAGCAATGGAAGGATACCCGGCGGCTAAAGCCGGTATTGCTGGCGGAGATGTAATACTGGCTGTTGATGGCCAGAAGGTTAGCGGCGACCAGTTTGATAAACTACCAATTATGGTACGCGGAGAAGTCGGCACTACCGTAGATCTGAAAATGCAGCGGGCTACAGATAATTCTGTATATAATGTATCGTTGAAAAGAGTAACAGTCGAATCGAAGTCTTTGAAAGGCCAGTTTCTCGAAGATATGCCCGGTGTTTTATATGTTTCAATTTTTGACTTCACAACCAATACCCCTAAAGAATTTGTGGAATTATATAACAAGTTATACGCCAAACAGCCTGTCAATGCGATTATTTTTGATTTGCGCAATAACGGCGGCGGCAGTTTTCAGGCGGCGATCAGTTTAGCCGAGTATTTTGTGCCGGATGGTAATGTTATTGTCAGCGAAAAAAGCAGTGACGGCGAAACAGTGACGCGTTCCAAGGGCGGCGATTTATCTGATACGCCGGTAGTAATTTTACAAAACCAATATAGCGCCAGCGCTTCCGAAGTATTGATCGGAGCGCTTAAAGATAACGATATTGCCGAAACGATCGGTTGCAAAAGTTACGGCAAAGGTATAACTCAAATATTGGAAGAATTACCGTCCGGAAGCGCCATCCGTTATACGCACAGCCGCTATCTGACTCCCGACGGTTTTGATTTACATGGCGTTGGCTTAGAACCGGATATCAAGATAACAGAAAATGATGATACAGCGGTAGCCGATTATTATCAACTGGATGTAAAGGTCAATCCATATTTGGTGGCAGCGGAAAATTACCTTGATGATAAATTGAATATCGCAAAGTAATAATAAGTTATATCTTAAACCGTACTATAATTAATATCTGTAAAATTAAAAGGTGCATTTCCTAAAACGGGAAATGCACCTTTTTCATGTTTATCGTATTCTTTTATTCAACGGCGTTATTTTATGCTATTTCATCAGAGCGCAAATATCGTCGCTGAAAGCAGTCGGGTCTTCTATCGACAGCCCCTCCATCAGCAAGGATTGGTTATATAAGATTCTCGTCATCAAATCGAACTTCTCTTTATTGTTTTCGTAAGCATGCTTCAATGCCTGATATACGTCATGTTCTTTATTGATCTCCAATACTTTCTGCGCCGAGATTTCCTGTCCGACAGGCATCGCTTTGAGTATCTTTTCCATCTCAATCGAAAGGCCGCCTTGGCTGCTTAAACATACCGGATGAGTTTTCAGCCGTTTGGAAATTTGCACGTCCTTGACTTTATCGTTTAAATACTCTTTCATTGCCACCAGTATATCCTTATCGGTATCATCTTGCTGGGCAGATTGGTTCTGCTCGTCGCTGTCTTTGATATCCAAATCACTTTCGGAGACGGATTTGAATTCTTTGCCCTGATAATTATAAATAATCCTGATAGCAAACTCGTCAACATCATCGGTCAGGTATAATACCTCATACCCCTGATCAAAGAGCATTTCTGTCTGCGGCATTTTGTCAATGCGGTCGATCGAGTTGCCGGAAGCAAAATAGATGTACTTTTGATCTTCCTTCATCCTCGAAACATACTCGCTCAAAGTTACCATGCCTTTTTCTTTGGACGAGTAAAACATCAGCAAATCCTGCAAATCTGCGTTCTCGTTACCAAAACCCTGATAGATCGCAAATTTTATCTGCCTGCCAAACGAGTTAAAGAACTTCTCATACTGCTCCCTTTCGTTCTTCAGCATGTTCTCCAGCTCTTTTTTGATATGGTTTTTGATGCTCTTGGCAATAATACTCAGTTGCCGGTTATGCTGCAGCATCTCCCGGGAAATGTTTAAAGAAAGGTCGTCCGATTCCACCATGCCGCGCACAAAGCTGAAGCAGTCGGGCAAAAGATCGGCGCACTTTTTCATAATCAAAACACCGTTGGAGTAAAGCTCCAGGCCTTTTTCGTATTCCGGCGTGTAATAATCGTAGGACGCTTTCTCCGGGATATATAAAAGCACGTTATACTGGACCAATCCCTCAGCTTTAGTATGAATGTATTTCAAAGGCTTGTCCATGCCAAAATGCTTTTCGTTATAAAATTGCTCGTAATCCTCTTTTTTCAGCTCACTTTTATTTTTACGCCAAAGCGGAATCATACTGTTAAGTATTTGCTCCTCAACGATAGGCTCGTACTCATTGGTTTTGCCCTCCACCAAACGCGTAGTATGCACGTCCATTTTGATCGGATAACGGATGAAATCCGAATGTTCTTTGACCAAACAGCGCAGACGGTATTCATCAAGAAATTCATCGTAATTCTCTTCCTCGGTATTATCTTTAATGGCAAGAATCACTTCCGTGCCGACGCCGTCCTTTTCGCAAGGCTCGATCGTATAGCCCGCCGCGCCCTCCGACTCCCATTTGTAGGCCTCGTCGCTGCCTTGCGCCTTAGTGATCACCGTCACGTTGGCGGCCACCATAAAGGCCGAGTAAAAGCCCACGCCAAACTGGCCTATTATGTCATAGCCGTCCTCTATTTCATTTTCCTTCTTGAAGTTCAGCGAGCCGCTGCGGGCAATTACGCCGAGGTTATCTTCGAGTTCTTCTTTGGTCATGCCGATACCGGTGTCTATGACCTTCAAAGTCCGCGTTTGTTTGTCGGGGATGATTTTAATGTAATAATCGTCGCGGTCAAAATGGATCGATTCATCCGTCAGCGCTTTATAATACAGCTTGTCGATAGCGTCGCTAGCATTGGAAATAAGTTCTCTCAAAAATATCTCCTTATGTGTATAGATGGAATTAATCATCAGGTTTAATAATTGCTTTGATTCGGTTTTAAACTGTTTCTTTGCCATTGTTCTCCCTCCGGATATTAATATTGTATTAACCCTGCAAACTAAAACACATCGGTGGGCCGACGATGTGTTTTTGTTATATTACATATATATTTATATTAGTATATTTGGCCCGTCTATTCAATATCGATTTTTACGGAATTATCAGGTTTGTCTTTTTTGGGTACCGTGACCGTTAAAACACCGTTCTCAAGTTTTGCCTTGATTCCTTCGGAATCAGCATCGGCCAAAAACACAGCACGGCTCATTGAAGAATAGCGCCTTTCTTTGTGAATATAATTTTTGCTGTCTTCATCAACGCTTTGCTCTTTGGCAACTAAGATGCTCAATCGTGCTTCTTCAAGCTTAATACTCAAATCACTTTTTTGAACACCGGGTAGTTCCGCCTCCACGATATACTCTTGATCCGTTTCCTGGACGTCGATCTTAAACGTATCCCCGGCCAAATTACTTACAAAACACCTGCCATCATTAAAAAGGTCGCCCAGTTTATTCTGAAAGTTATCAAAACCCGTGCTAATTACTTCAAGATTTTTTTTATTGATAGGATTCCGTCCCGTCATGATCAACAACTCCTCTCCGTTAATCCGTTAGCACTCATGACCCCCGAGTGCTAATTTTGATTAATTTATAGCACATTATTTTTGCTATGTCAATACAATTCTGTTATTTTTTGGTTATTAATAGTATCTTCACTATCTGATAATAAAATACGAAAACCCGTAATTAAAAAGCGGCAAAAAGGTATTGCATTCTCAGCCATCGTTTTGTATAATGGATAAGCGGCAAAAAATCAGCTAAAAATATCTTTAGCGCATAATTTATTATATTTTGCCGGACATTATGTTATAATTATTTAATGCTTGAACAACAACGACTTGGAGAAGTCGCCTAGTTTGGTCGAGGGCGCGCGACTGGAAATCGCGTAGACTCCAAAAGGGTCTCGAGAGTTCGAATCTCTCCTTCTCCGCCACACAACAAAACGCCTGTATCGGATAGGTACGGGCGTTATTTTTTTGCTCTTTTTAAGAACATTTATCAATATTTAAGTTTCAGTGGCTTGATATATTTTGCCGCCATAAAAAGGATGCCGGTTTTGGTAGAAAGTATCATTTTTAACGCTTTTTAACATGGGTAGCGGGTGGTTTTTTAACGAATTTTTAACGTGAGTATAGTACAAACCTTAAGATGGTATTACAGAGTATATGGGTATTACTTGTTTATATTATAAACATATAATAGGAATTTCAGTTATTTTCCTCAATGTATAAGCGAATCAAGGGTGGTAGTTTTTCGGGTTGGGCAGTATCATATAAATTAACCTCTGCGTGTTCTAAGTCGAATATCTTTTGTAATTCCGTGCAATATCCGTCACACCCTGGTGACAATATCGGAATTGCAACATTGTGCCCACCATAAAAATAGGCCCGTTCATTATCTGTGCTCGTATTATATCTTACTCCAATACAATCTGCTCTATTTTCTCTTATCCATGACAAGAGCATTTGTGAAATAACGTATTCCTCTTTAAAATTAGTATTTTTGTGCCTACAAATAAATGAACATGCTGCTGTCAAAGGAAGCGTATAGCAGAGGCTTATCAAAAATTCTTTTACTTCTTCTTGCGGAACATTATTGAATCCATCAAGCCTAAAATACTCATGCGGACGAATATCTAACCGTAACAATTTATATTTTTGTTCTGCTACAGGATTAATTGAAATCTTCAATAGAGCAAATATATTAGGACGATCACATTCTAACCATGCTAAACAATCCTGTAATGACATATATGAACAAGGGTAGCCAGCCGCACTAAATCTTCCAGAAGACGATAATTCCCTTTTGGTAAATGGTAAATGTAACATTTTTAAAACCGAGTACTTTTCATCCTCCGGCTTAAACTCCCTAACCCGACAGTATTCTTCCCATACACCGTGTATGTTTTGTGTTTTTTCAATAAATGAATAATATAAATGTTCTTGAATATGATCCATTGCATCGTAAAAAGTTTTATACGCATCTAACACTCTACCATCATTATGAAGTTTAAGCGTTTTAACAATAGCATTACAAAAGTTGCTTATATTTGAATAATGGTTCTTTAAGCTTGGAATTGTTTGTATAATACCAATATATTCCTTGTATGTTCCGCAATTTAGATAATCAGCGGTGGACAAATTTCCCCTATCAATGGGAAGCGACATTTTTTGCAATTCCAGAAATTCTTTCTGTATCATATTATCCCTTTCATAAATTCATACTCATTATTGATATGGTATTTGTCTTACTTAATTAGAATAATACATTTTCCACCATTTGGCAAATATTGTGCAAAAAATCAAGGCTCTGACTATTTATCAGAGCCTTTGTTGTATCAACTTATGATTATTTACCGAAGTCCTACACGCAGTCATAAGGATTGATGATCACAATATCCAACCCCTGATTCCTTGCATAGTAGATAGTCTGGGCTGTGCCGCCACTGGATGCCAAATCATGAACGGCAATCAGACGCGATGAATTATCTATCATTTTACGGTTGCGCCGCTGCATACATCCGGTTGTATAATTCGTCTGCAAACAGATTACCTCATCGGCTTTAGTCAGTATATTTATGTATTCCTCGCGCCAGTCCACCAACAATCTGTCCGCCTGCGTTTCACAAGGCAGATAACAAACCAGCCGCATATCAGGAAATTTTTCTCTCATTCTTAGTATAATCTCCGCCGCCCAGATGTCCACACCCATAGCCATTCCGGTTTGAAACGTTGTATACCCCAGAAAAACACTTTTGCGGATTTCATATTCCAATTTGTTTTGAAGCAAAGTTAAATCTAATTCACATGGCAATTTATGAGGACGCAGGCCGCTAATCGTACATACTTTCTCTTTTCCAGACATATCATCACCTTCATATTCATACTCAAAACATTAACTTCTATTAGCATAACACACACTCCTAAAGAATACAATAATAACCTGTATTATTAGAAGTGAGGTGATAATCATGCCTAACAGAATCAAACAACTTCGTGAAGAAAACGAAATGACCCAAATTCGGTTAAGTATAGAACTCGAGGTAACACAGGAAACGGTCAGCGGCTATGAAATCGGCAAGTATTATCCAAGCGTAAAATCACTTCTTAAAATGGCTGATTTATTCAATGCCAGTATTGATTATATCTTAGGATTAAGCAATATCAAAAAAGCCGCCTCAGATGAAGTTTTAGCACAAGAAGAGATAAGGATTATTAAACAGTATCGCAAGCTAGATAAATTACAAAAAGAAAAGGTATATGCTTTCATGCAAGGACAAATCAGTAATAATTAACAATTTGCATCTCTCCTTCTCCGCCACACAACAAAACGCCTGTATCGGATAGATACGGGCGTTATTTTTTTGTGCTTCAGGCGATTAAATCCATCACCGAGCTGTCCTAAGAATCATATTATATATTAAGGCAGCGCGCCTTAATACATAATTAGGAGAACATACATGTCTACAATTGATAAGTATAATTTAAAAGCAAGTCTCCAGTTTCCCGTAAGCGGAACTGAGGAATTAACAGAAAATTTTCAGTTGACTGCCAGCACAGCCTCAGAAGAAGGCATTATATCAGGAACAGTAACCTCTGGTTCGATGCCTGTAGATGGAGCAACTGTTAAGGTATTCGATAGTTCGGATACCCCTATAGCTCATGCTATTACAAACCCTGAAGGCAAATATACAATCTCGGCCATTGTCAAGGGGACGTATAAGGTCACTGCGGCAAAGGACGGTTATTTTACCCCTCTTGTCACATCGGTAACGGTAGTTGCAAACCGCCCCACTATTGTTGATATATCTCTTACCGTCGATCCCGATGCAACATTAAATACGCTGTACGGTATTATACGAGCAGCAGGAACACTGGTACCGCTCGAAAACGCAATCGTAAACACTTATTCAGTGGTTGGTACCACACAAACCCTGGTCTCCACAACCCATACCAACAGTTCCGGCCAGTACATTTCACCATATTTGGCTAACGGTGATTATATTATCGTAGCAAATCTGAGCGGATATGATCAAACAACTAGCGGCGTAACCACTCTTTCCGGTACGGAAATAGCTTCTCTTAACATGACGCTTGTCGCCAACGCGGTATCAAATACAGGAACGATAAGCGGAATCATCACAGACAGCAGCACCTTGCTCCCGATAGCAAATGCAATTGTTGCGCTATATGGGATCACAGGCACAACCGAAACACTTTTAAAACTAACTAAGACCAACAATGCAGGCAGATATTTATTTGGGTCGGTAGCAGCAGCTAATTATATTGTAAAAGCTTTTGCTCAAAAGGTAGAATAAAAATGGTTATCAGAGATAGATATCTGCTACGTAAATCGGATGAGTTCTACCTTGAGCCGGGGCAGGAGGCTTCAATAAACCTATCCTTAGAAAAAGTTCCGCCCTTACCATGCACGAAACTATGCGGGCAGGTATTAAGCGGCTGCAGGCCTATCTCGGGGGCAACAGTAAAAATTCTTGACAAAAATCTCTCTTTGGTGATAGAGATCGCTTGAGTCG
>ENA-OSEO01006419-OSEO01006419.1-sediment-metagenome-genome-assembly--contig:-NODE-6419-length-10566-cov-2.954810_pt1 | contig 10566 bp, 8 predicted proteins | sample MGYA00237883_ERZ534232 | MGnify/ENA metagenome assembly ERZ534232
AACACAAGACCGCACTCCCGGGTTCGGGCGAGGAAGTCGCCGATCCCATCGTCGATCGCGGTCCTGCCGGCAGGGGCAAGATCAATCAAGCGCCGGAGGATCCTCCCCAGCTGCTGCATCCCGTGGCGGGCAGGGACGCCGGGGAGGAGCCGGTCGCAGAACGGATAGAGTCCCACACGATCGAGCTCGCGGAGACCGAGGTAGGCGATCGCGGCGCAGAGGCGCGCGGCGTGAGCCGCCTTCGGCGGGGTTCCGATTCGCATCGACGCGCTGACGTCGAGGAGCAAGTAGACCGGGAGCTCGGCCTCGTGCACGTAGGTCTTCACGAGGAGTCGATCGAGTCGTCCGACGATGTTCCAGTCGACGGCGCGAATGTCGTCGCCGGCGGTGTAGGGCCGGTAGTCGGCGAACTCGAGGCTGACGCCGGCGCGCGGAGAGGCGTGGACGCCGGAGAGCCGACCGCGTCGCCGGCCCTTCACGATGAACCGGAGGTTCGCCAACCGCCCCAGGAACGCCTCGTCGATGAACCGTTCCATCAGACGGGAGTCACTCGCTCCCAGACATCGTCGAGGAGGTCGCCGACGGAGACGCCTTCCGCATCGCCCTTGAAGTTGAGGACGAGCCGATGGTTGAGCGCGGGGCGAAAGACCGCCGAAATATCGCTTCGACGGACGTTCGAGGCGCCGTCGAGGAACGCGTGGGCTTTCGCGCCGAGGACGAGGGCGATCGCCGCCCGCGGACTCCCGCCGTACTCGACGTACTCGCGGATCCGCGGAGGGGCGGATCCATCGTTGGGATGCGTGGCGAAGACGAGCCGCGAGACGTACTCCCGGAGCCCGGCGGCGATCGGGAGCTCGCGGACCGCTCGACGGGCGGCGAGGATCTCGTCGGCGGTGACGACGGGGTCAGGGATTCGAAGCGGGGTGGGCTCGGTGTTGCGAGCGGTGATCTCGATCATCTCATCGAGCGTGGGAAACTCGACGTTCGCCTTGAGGAGGAAGCGGTCGATCTGCGCCTCCGGCAGGGGATATGTTCCCTCCATCTCGATCGGGTTCTGAGTGGCGAGGACGACGTAGGGCTCCTCGAGCGGATACGTTCGCCCGCCGACCGAGACGGTACGCTCCTCCATCGCCTCGAGAAGGGCGGATTGGGTCTTCGGGGTCGCGCGGTTGATCTCGTCGGCGAGGACGATGTTCGCAAAGACGGGACCCGGCGAGAACGTGAAGCGTCGCCGCCCGTTCTCCTCGGTGATCAGGTCGGTGCCGATGATGTCCGCCGGCATCAGATCTGGGGTGAACTGAATGCGCGCGAAACGCAGGCCGAGGGCGCCGGCGAGGGTCCGGACGAGAAGCGTCTTCCCCAGCCCAGGCACCCCCTCGAAGATCGCATTCCCTCGACAGAGGAGGGCGATCAACGCCGAGCGCACAGTGGCGCGGTGGCCGACGATCACCGAAGCGATCGCTTGCTGCAGTCGTTCGAACGCGGAATGCGTCCGCTCCAGGTCCGTCTCGGAGATCATGATCCTCCTTTGGTGATCGCATCGAAGTAGTCACGGACGACGTTCCAATCGGCCGGCGGTACGGCGCGGGCGCGAAGGATCGACTCCATTCGCTCGTAGTCGACCGGGATCGCGCCATCCGCGCCGGGGGTCGCGGTCTCGATGGGAACGCCCCGGGTGAGAAACTCGCGGAACTCCCCGTCGGGCCCGATCGTCGCCGGGGCGTCCTCCTCGACGAACCCGGCAGGCGGACGCTCCTCGACGTCTGGTGCGGTCGGTGAGCCGGCGGCATTCCCCCCCGACTCATCGACCGCTCCGTCCGCCCGATCTCCGCGGTCGCCGGTGGCGTCCGCCCCGTCCGAGGGGGGGCTCGATCCGTGGCCGGCCGGCTCGCCGTCCCGATGGGAGTCCGTCTCGAACGCGGCGAAGGGATCGGTCGCGTCATCGACAGGGTCGGACTCGGAAGACGCGGAGGCGGGCGGCTCGCCGAGTGCCTCCGCCTCGGGGGGGAGCGTCCCTCCGAGAATCCCCAGAAGCCGATCGATGAGTTCCTTCGCACGTTCCGGGTTGTCGGCCCGCAAGAGGTCGTTGAGCGCCGCGCGTGTCTGCGGAGGAAGGGGGCGGCCGAGCGGCTCCTGCAGGGCACGGCGGTCTTCCTCGGAGAGACCGTCCGCGCCCAGGCGGTCGCGAAGCTGCTCCAGGAACTCGGAGAGGGCGCGGTCTGCGCGCTGCTCGTCGGCGGCGAGGCGTTCCGGCGAGCGGTCGGTCGGCGATCCGAGCACAGCGTCGGACGTGGCCGTCTCGAGCTCTGCGAGGACATCGCGCAAGCCCCGATCATCGAGGGGGGGACGATCCGCCTCCGACGGGGGCGGATCGTCCCCCTGGAGGGGAACGTCGGACTCCATCCGAGGGGGGGCGGCGGCGGGACGCGGGGCGACTCGATCGCGTTCTGTCGTAGAGGAGGACGGCGATTCGGTCACGATCGGCGATACCGCAGCCGGGAGCGGCCCGACGCCGGCGGCGGGGAGCATCAAGACGGCCGCCGCCGCCAGAAGGGAGGCGACTCCGATCGCCGTCACCGCGACGAGTGACGCGCGAACGGGGAGACCCTCCCGCCAGCGGGGCGGCGGGCCGGAGAGGCGCGATTCGATCCGCCGGCGGAAGGCGGAGTCGGCGCCCCGGCGGCGGACTTCGAAGAGCGAGCTGAGGGCAGCGTCGGCGCCGACTGCGTCGTCGATCCGGAGGAGGAGGGTCGGGAGGTCGACGCTGCGGCGTCGACCGGCGAGATACGCAATGAGCGCGACGAGAAGAGGGAGTCCGGCGACGAGACCGATCGTCCATAGGGGCGGACGCCTGGGAGTCCCGTAGACGGCGATTCCGGCGTAGGCGAGTGCGGCGAGCGACGAAACGCAGAGGACGGGTGCGAGGAGTGATGCACCATGCACCCGACGGGCACGCCGTTCGACATCGATCAGGAACTGCGAGAAGTCAAACATGCCGCCTCCGTCGACGGATTCGAACTGCGCCGATCACACCGATCCCGGCGATGACTGCCGCAAAGGCGCCGATCGGGTCCCAGAGTCCGATCGGATCGACGAGCCGGAGGGTCGCGGCGATCGGGCTCAACAGCGTGAGAGCCCCCCAGCCGGCCGGGGCGAGCCCGAAGAGGAGCGGCACGACGAGGTAGGCGAGGGTCAGCGCGTAGGTCGTCGGGTAGGTGGCGAGGGGGCGGAAGGGACGTCCCCGGCGCCGGCTCGTCGCCGCAGCGAGGGCGCACAGGGAGGCGGCGAGGGGGGCGTAGACGTAGACGAGCCAGAACGTCCCGCCGCCGGGTCGGAGGACGGCGGCGAATACGTAGCAGGGGGTCAGGAGGAACTGAGCGACAGCGACGGGGATGACGAGGTGGACGATCGGCCGGCCGGACCGCTCGTCGCGGGAGCCGAGGTGGGTTCCGAGAATCGCCAATAGGGTGACGTTCGCGAGGAAGAGCGCGTGCGAAGGGAACCGCCACGACGCGGTCTGGAGGTCGCCGACCCGGCCGACGAACGGGACGGCGAGGACGAGGAAGACGCCGCAAGCCAGGAGGAGACTGAAGTAGATCTGGAACCCGCCCCAGTCGATCCAGGATGGCCCACGCCGCTCCATCAGCTCTCCCCTCCTCGGACGACGTACAGCGCGACCGTTCGGGCCGCGACCGCGAGCCCGCCGACCAGCTCGGTCCTCTCGACGTCGTCGATGACGAGAAGCCACGCCCCGGCGTGAATCGGGAAACGATCCGCGACCGCGCGGAGCAGCCCATCGTGATCCGGGCGGCCGAGTTCGAGGGACTCGAGCTCCGTGCCGTCGGAAAGCTCGATCGACGCGTCGGTCCCCGACCATCCCTCCACGGGGTGAACGACCCCGTCGACGACGACGAACGCAGTCCGCGATCCCTCACTTTTCGGCCCGACGACCGATGCGACGTTGGCGGAAATGGAAAGCTGGAAGCGCTCTCGCACTGGCGTGCCGACGCGAAGCGATCGGAGGCGTCCCGGGGCGAGCGAGATCCAAGGTCGATCGTCTCTCACTTCGAGGCGATGATCGCCCGTTGCCAGGGAATGGTCGAGCTCGACGAGCGGGGCCCCCGCACCGGCCGGGAGGAAGAGGGTGTTTCGGTCGAGCGAGTACCAGTTGTCATGAGAGACAGCAAAGCCGACGAAGTCTTGAAAGGATACGATCGTATTCGAGTGATATACGATGGCGGGCGGTTTCGTCATGTTTACATACAAACCGGACCAAACCGATGCAGCCACGGCCCCTGCGATCACGACCCCGCATGCCATCCACGGTCGGGTTCGACGGATCCCCGACCCCGCGACGAGCGCGGCGAGACCGATTCCGACGATGCCGATCGCGACGGCGTGCGAGGGCCGCGCGTATCGCATTCCCGCGAGGAGCCCGGCCGTCGCCGCATCGTACCGGAGGGGGATCGCGGGCGTCACCGCGCCGAGGATCGCCGCGGCCTCGGCGTCCGAGAGGTCGCGCGGGCGGACGGTCACGATCCAGATCGAGCCGGCGCCGATCGCGCGGTGTACCAGCAACGGACGGGCGTCCCGCACGATCACGACCGTGCCGCCCGGCCATCCGGGATCCTGAAGGGAGAGGGTTCCGTCCGCCCACGTCACGGGGGTCGGATCGCGCAGACCGAGGAGCTGTCGGACGATCGGCCCATCGAGTCGGAAGAAGTCGGCGCCCGTGTACACGACCGCCGATCCTCCGGCGAGGACCCACTGAGCAATGACCTCCCAATCTCCGTGGGGAAGCGGGCCGGCGATCCAGACGCTCGACGCGGCATCGAAGCCCCACCAGTCGGATGGGATCCCGGCCGGATCGATCACGGGATCGGACGTCGCGGCGGGCCCCCGGGCCGGGGCGATGTAGACCGGGAATGGATCGGCCCGGCGGGAGGTCCGGAGCGGGACGGTCGTCGTCGCGATGGTCCCGCCGGATCGCGCTTCCAAGATGACCTCGAGGTCGCTCAGCGCGTCGTGGATCGGAACGGTGGCGCGGAGGACGCCGTTCGTGATCTCTCCTGATGCGATCGATGTCTCGATCCGCGCCGTCCCCCGCCACGCGTTCCCGGCCGTCTGGCGGGCGATGAGGACCGCGTCGACCGCGGATGGAAGCCCGTCGATGCGGACGGTGATCGGGGCGAAGCGCCCGTCGACGACGGAACCCGCGAACCCGACATCGATGGCGATCGACGCTGCCGGAGCGGCAAATGCCGCCGACGCCAGCACGACCGAGGCGAGGAGCGCACCGCGAGAGGGGGGGCGGCGCAGGCGGGATTTCGCATTCATGATGGACCTCTCCCTACGCCAGCGCCGTTGCGGCAGCGTCGCAGGGACCCGGGTGAGGCGAGAAGAGCGTAATCCGATGCGACGGGGAAGTCAAGTTTCCAACGAGCTTCCCGCGTCGCGGGCGACTACTGCGGGAGCCGTTCGACGGCGAGGACCGCATCCTCGCTCAGCACATCGGCGTAGATCTGCGTCGTCTGGATCGAGCGGTGACCAAGCTGCTTCTGCACAAGTCGGAGGTTGTATCCGGACGCGCGATAGAGCATCGAGGCGTAGGTGTGACGACAGGAGTGGATCGAGAACCGCTTCGGGATCCCGACGGCGTCCGCGTAGCCGCGAAACAACCGATAGACGGCGGTCCGGGTGAGCGGTCCGCCCCGGGACGAGGAAAAGAGCGGAGACCGAGGGGAGACCGGCTCGCCGGCGGATTCCTTCCAGGCGATGAACTCGGCCAGGTGATCGCGCAGCGGCGTCCCGATGCGGACCCCGCGCTTCCGATGGCCCTTCCCGTCGCGGACGATGAGGGACGAGTGTGCGCCATCGAGGATGACGTCACGGATCTGAAGCGCGCAGATCTCCGACACGCGGAGGCCGGCGTCGAGCGCGACGTGGACGATCGCCCAGTCGCGGATTGGGTGCCGACGGGCGTCGGACGCGGGTGCATCGGCGAGCGCGCGGCAGTGGTCCTTCAGCCGTTGGACCTGTTCGGGAGTCAGGAAGTCTTCGTGGGTGACGTCGAGCGGCATCGGGTTCTCCTCCTCGGTCGGCGGGAGGATACTCGGGAGCACGGGGGTGGGGCGGGGACAGCTGTCGCAACAAAAGGGCACTTTTGTTGCGAGAGATCCGGGAGGGGGCGCAAATCTGTAAGAGTACGGTACGGACCGGTGAAGGTCTGGCGACTCGCTCGGTCCGCGTTCGTCCGGAGGCCCTCCCCCGGGGCCGGCCGGCGCGGCGAACGGCATTTACGGGGCCTCTCAGTCGATCGCTCTGCAGGGCGACGGACGAGCGGACGAAATCCGGCGATCGTGGATCTTCTCGACGATCTTCTTCTCATCGCCGACGACTTCGGCGACGACGGGATCGTCCGCCGGCGCTTGGAATGCGGGCGGGGGAGTCGGCGCCATATCGGGAAGGAAGCGCGAGGTCGCCCGTCACCGAACGATCGGATGAGGTCAGGCGATCGTGGATCTTCTCGACGATCTTCTTCTCATCGCCGACGACTTCGGCGACGACGGGATCGGCTGCGGCGATCCGTCCGGGGCGGGGCGAGGAGGTGGCGTGGCGGGAAGGAAGCGCGAGGTCGCCCGTCACCGAACGAGCGGATGAGGTCAGGCGATCGTGTACTTCTCGACGATCTTCTTCTCATCGCCAACGACCTCGGCGACGACGTGCACATACGGACCGATCGTGGAATGGCGCAGCTTCTCGCGCAGGAGGTTGTCGAGCTGGTAGATGCCGGCGGAGTTCGACATGCGAATCGCTATCTGGATCGGTCGGTCGGTGCCGGCTTGAATGCGGACCTTCTGGATCGCCATCGCGGAGACGGAGTGAATCGTCGGCTCGCCGGTCGAGAACGGGATCCGCGCTCGACCGGACTCCATGTCGAGCGCGTCGGCGACCTTCACCACGCTTGCCTCGATGGTGAGCGGTTCCGTGTCGCGGCGATGTGCGTAGATGGCGTGAAGCGTCTCGCCTTTGATGAGCGTCCGGACCCGCGGATCGAAGAGGCCGTCGAGGAACTGGTCGATCAAGGGAGGGGCGAGGATGAGGGAGAGCTCCTCGTGGGCCTGCCGATGGATCACATGACCGATGTCGTGAAGGACCGAGGCGAGGACGACGACGATCTCGGCGTCTTCGGGGGGACGCCCGTGGTCGGATACGATGCTCGCCGCGACGCCGCCGGCCTGCAGGAGGCGCAGGAGGCGGAGGGCGATGTTCGTCATGATCTTGATGTGGACCGGGCCGTGATCATTGATGTGCATCCGGTCGATCGCGGTGACGTTGGACGCCGCCCAGAGCGCATCGATCTCGGGCGAGGCGTCGATCCGTTCTACGACGGTGCGCAGAGGCTCGTTCCCGTGAATCGGAAGGCTAAGTGGCATCGATCTCCCCTCGAAGCGACTCCCACCACGCGGACGGCGACGGACGGTCGGCCGACGACAGCTGGGTCTGCAGATCGGCGACGAGGCGTCGCAGATAGTCGATCTCCTCGCGAAGGGCTCGAATCAACGCGTCTCGCTCCGGCGTTGGGACTTGGTTTAATGCGGTTGTGGGCGAAACCGAGCGCGCGGCAGTCCCATGTTCTATAGCATTCTCGCGTATGACCTCACTCGCTTCTTCCATTGTTAGCCCGCTATCGTGCAACGCCTGGAGGCGGCGGAGCCACCCCAGCCCCTCGTCGGTGACGAGGATCTGGTTGTTCGGACCCCGTCGCATATGCGGCTCGAGCAGGTCGCGGATCGCTTCGATTCGGTTGCGAACTTGGTTCGCTGTCGCGAGTCCGAGCGCGTTCTTGAGGGCGGGAATCGTATGCATGGTCGCTCCGACCCCTACGATAGCGGAGTGGGGGGGCGTTCCACAATAGGCGATTGCCCGGGGATCGGAGATTCGCTAGCCTCTGAGCGCCATGGCGATTCATCGACTGACCGAGGAGCTGACGCGGAAGATCGCGGCCGGCGAGGTGATCGATCGTCCGGCGTCGGTGCTGAAGGAGCTCATCGAGAACGCGATCGACGCGAAAAGTGAGAGAATCGAGATCGAGCTCCTCGACGGCGGAACCTCGGCGATCATCGTACGGGATGACGGCGCGGGGATGGACGCGGCAGATCTCCCGCTGTCGATCGAGCGGTACGCGACGAGCAAGATCGAGCGGGAGGAGGAGCTCTCGTCGATCCGGACGCTCGGGTTCCGCGGCGAGGCCCTCGCCAGCATCGCCGCGGTCTCCCGGCTCTCGATCGTCTCGCGTCCCGGGGACGGGTCCGAGGCGGTCCGCCTGGCGGCGGCCGGCGGGGCGATCGAAGCGATCCGCCCGGCGGCGCGGGCACCGGGAACGACGGTCGAGGTGCGAGATCTGTTCTTCAATGTTCCCGCGCGGGCTCGATTCCTCGGAAGCCCGCGGACGGAGTTCCTCCACGCGCATCGAGCCGTGCAGTCGTTCGCGTTGATGCGGCCGGAGATCGGCTGGCGCCTCCAACATGGGGAGCGGGAGGTCCTGGCCGCGCCGGCGGTCGAATCCCTCGTCGAGCGAATCGGGCAGGTTCACGGGAGCGAGATCGCCCGCGGGATGATCCCGGTCGAGGGATCTCGGGGCGAGATCCGGATCGACGGCTTCATCAGCAGACCGGATCTGAAGCGAGGCACCCGCCGCGACCAGCTGTTCATCGTCAACGGCCGACAGATCTCTGACCGAGGACTCGGATTCGTCCTTGCGAGCGCGTACCGGGGCCTTCTCCGGCCCGGTGCGTATCCGATCGCCGTCCTGCGCATCGAGCTCCCGCCGGAGCGGGTCGACGTCAACGTGCATCCGCGGAAGGAGGAGGTCCGCTTCGCCGACTCCCGCCTCGTCCAGGACACGTTGGCGGCGGCGCTTCAGGGGGCGTTGGCCCAGCGTCACGTGGTCGGTCCGCTCCCGGTGTCGTCTCGCGGCGGGAGGGAGCCCCCCCAGGTCGTCCGCTCGCCGGGGCCGCAGGCGCTCGCGTTCGACCTCCCGATCGAGCGAACGCGGCAGCGGGATGCGCGAGAGGCGGAGAATGTGAGGGTCAGCCGGGACCGTCGTGTGCTCGGCCAGATCCACAACATGTACCTCGCCGTTGAGACGCCAGAAGGGCTCGACATCGTCGATCAGCACATCGCCCATGAGCGGATTCTCTACGAGCGACTTCGCAGGGAGTTGCACGGGGACGGGATCCCGCGGCAGATCTTCCTCCTCCCCGTCCGCATCGAGGTCCCGTTCGAGACCGCCGAAATCCTCTCCGCGCATCCGGAGGCGCTCGAGGCGGTCGGGATCGGCCTGGAAGCGTTCGGCGGGGGGACGTTCCTGCTCCGCGAGTTCCCGCGCGCGCTCGCAGAGGAGCAATCCCGCCGCGGCTTCGAGGAGCTCATCGCATCGCTCGGCGAGGTCCTCGAGGATGAAGGCGAGAGGGCACTCGAGGGGGCGCTCTTCGACCGGATGCTCGCGGAGCTCGCTTGCGCCGCTGCGATCAAGGCCGGGGAGCGACTCCCGCTCGCCGAGGCGCAGGGACTCATCGATTCGCTGATGGATCTGGAGAACCCGTATGCGTGCCCGCACGGGCGCCCGATCATCTTCTCGGTGGACCGCGAGGACCTCGATCGCCGCTTCCAGCGGCGCTAGGCGGCGGCGTCCGCCGGGATGAGCACGTCGAGCGCGGCGGGGAACACATCCGCCGTGAACCGCTCGCTCGGGAGCCGATAGGGCTCCCCGTCGATGTGGGCGATCAGGGTTGACGGAGAGGAGACGGAGACCGACGGGACCTGGTGATAGTGGACGCGGGACCAGGCGAGGTGGCGACCGCTGCGGACGAGCGGAAGGCGGAAGAGGCGCTCCGCTCGGGAGTAGTCTCCGATGACGGTGACGTCGATCCGGCCGTCGGCGACGTCGGCGCGCGGCGCGAGCTTGAACCCGCCGCCGGCGTACTTCCCGTTGGCGATCCCGAGGGAAAGACACGTTGTCTCGATCTTCCAGTCCCCCGACTCGAGCTCGACCGGGAACGCCTTGAATCGGATGACCTCTTTGGTGGCGGCGTACAGATAGGCGGGCGCCCCCCGCAATCGCTCCATCTGGAGGACGTCTCGTGCGACCTGCGCATCGATCCCGATGCCGACTCCATTCACGAAATAGCGATCGCCGGCGACACGTCCGAGATCGATCGTCCGGATCGACCCGCTCGTCAGCGTGTCGAGCGCGGCGATCGGATCGTTCGGAATCCCGATCATGCGCACGAAGTCGTTCCCCTTCCCGGCGGGGATGACGGCGAGGGTGGCGTCGCTCCCGTAAAGACCGTTGGCGACTTCGTTGACCGTCCCGTCCCCTCCCATCGCGACGATCCGGCGGAATCCGGCGTCGAGCCCCATCCGCGCGACATCGGTCGCCTCGAGCGGCTCGTTGGTGTAGTGGAGGTCGTAGGCGATCTTCCGGCGGTCCAGCTCGGCGCGAACACGCGGAAAGACCTCTTTGCAGCGGCCCTGACCGGCGATCAGGTTGACGATGAGGAA
>ENA-OSEO01006423-OSEO01006423.1-sediment-metagenome-genome-assembly--contig:-NODE-6423-length-10564-cov-3.295604_pt1 | contig 10564 bp, 7 predicted proteins | sample MGYA00237883_ERZ534232 | MGnify/ENA metagenome assembly ERZ534232
ATCCAGGGGTCCGGGCGGTTGGCCCGGCGTCGCCGGCGGGGCGTATAATGGTCGCCGGAGGGGTCATGTCGCGTTCCGATTTGTCACAGGTCGAGCGGGCGGAGCTCCGGGAGCTCCCGAAGAACATCGAGGCGGAGCAGGTCGTCCTCGGATCGGCGATCCTCGAGCCGGAGGGGACGATCCCGATTCTCGTGGAGAAGCTCCTCCCGGAGTACTTCTACCAGCGTCGTCACCGGGTGATCTTCCGCACGATCCGCGAGCTGTTCGATCGGGGGGAGCCGTCGGACATCGTCTCCCTCGCGAACCGGCTGGAGGAGAAAGGAGAGCTCGACGCGGCGGGCGGGCGGATGTACCTAAACGAGCTGCTCGACCGCGTGGCGACGACGGCGAGCCTGGAGTACTACGCCGAGATCGTCAAGAAGAAGGCGACATTGCGCACGTTGATCGAGGCCGGCGGGCGGATCAGCGAGCTCGGCTACGACGAGGTGAGCGAGACGGCGGACGTCCTCGACAAGGCGGAATCGATCATCTTCGACGTGTCGAGTCGCGGGTCGGCCGGGTCGTACTTCTTGATCAACGACTTCCTCTACGAGCACATCGATACCCTCGAGGCGCTCCACCGCGACCCGAATCGGCACACGATCACTGGGTTCTCGACCGGATTTCCGAGGCTCGACGAGATGACCTCGGGGCTCCAGCGGTCCGACTTGGTGATCGTCGCCGGACGGCCGGGGACGGGGAAGACGAGCTTCGCCCTCTCGGTGGCGCGGCATGTCGCGATCCGGGAGAAGGCGGCGGTGGGGATCTTCTCCCTGGAGATGACGAAGGAACAGCTCCTGGAGCGCCTTCTCTGCGGGGAAGGAAAAGTCAGCCTCCACCGTCTGCGCGGCGGCTACATCCCGAGCGCGAAGTGGCGGGACCTGGCGATGGCGGCGAGCAAGCTCCAGAAGACGACGATCGTCATCGACGACACGCCGGGCGCCTCGATCCTCGAGATCCGAGCGAAAGCACGCCGCATGGCGTCTCAGCATCGGCTCGATCTGGTGATTGTCGACTACCTACAGCTGGTCGAGGGATCGATCCGGACCGACGTGCGGGAACAGGAGATCTCCCACATCTCCCGGTCCTTGAAGCGGCTCGCTCGGGAGTTGAGCGTGCCGGTCATCGCGGTGTCGCAGCTGAACCGGGCGGTCGAGCAGCGGGAGAAGAAGTACCCCCGTCTCGCCGACCTCCGCGAAAGCGGCGCGATCGAGCAGGACGCCGACGTCGTGATGTTCATCTACCGGGAGGACTACTACCGGCAGCCCGACGAGGAGGCCGCGGCGTCGGGGCAGGGGGCGGGGAGCGAGGCGGAGATCATCATCGCCAAGCAGAGGAACGGACCCCTCGGGAAGGTGAAGGTCAACTTCCACAAGGCGTATGCCAGCTTCTACCCGATGGCGTGGGAGGACGGCGGGGAGCCGCCCGAGTAGACCGCCGGGCCGGTGGCCGGATCCGCAGTCCGTCCGTATAATCGCGCCGAATCCTCGTTGATGGGAGGGGTCATGTCGTATCCGTCAGAATTGCGCTACACCCGGGATCACGAATGGGTCAAGGTGGAGGGGAAGCGCGTCCGCGTCGGGATCACCGATCATGCGCAGAGCGAGCTCGGAGACATCGTGTTCGTCGAGCTGCCCGCAGTCGGCGCGTCCGTCACTGCCGGCGAGAATGTGGCGACGGTGGAGTCCGTCAAGGCGGTGGGGGACGTGCTCGCCCCGGTGGCGGGGAAGATCGTCTCCGTCAATGAGGCGCTCGAATCGTCGCCCGAGACGATCAACCAGTCCCCGCACGACGCCGGCTGGATCTTCACCTTGGAGCCCAGCGACCCGAGCCAGGTCGACGGACTCCTCGACGCGGCTGCCTACGAGCGGTTTCTCGCGGAGGGGTAGGCTTCATGCGGTACATCCCGAACACGCCCGAGGACCGGCGGGCGATGCTCGATGCAATCGGCCGCCGGGCGCTCGACGACCTTTTCTCCGACATCCCCGAGGCGGTCCGACGCCGGTTCCGTCCGCTCGGCCTCCCGGAGCGAAGCGAATCCGAGGTGGCGGCGGCGGTCGAGGGTCTGGCAGCGCGAAACCGCGGATCGAGCGCCGTCTCCTTTCTGGGCGGGGGCGTCTATGATCACTACGTCCCGAGCATCGTCGCGCACCTGACCTCGCGCTCTGAGTTCTACACCGCCTACACCCCGTATCAGCCGGAGATCAGCCAAGGGACGCTCACGGCGATGTTCGAATTTCAGACGATGGTCTGCGAGCTGACGGGGATGGAGATCGCGAACGCGTCGATGTACGACGGGGCGACGGCGGCCGCCGAGGCGGTCCTGATGGCGGAGCGCGTGCGCGGCGCCGGCCGGGTCGCGATCGCGAGGAACCTCTTCCCACATGTGAAACGGGTCATCCGCACGTACGCGTGGGCGGCCGGGGTCGAGGTGGAGGAGCTCCCGTACGGGGCCGACGGGCGAACCGAGTTCGTCTCCGTTCCCGACGGCGTCTCGGCGATCGTGGTGCAGTCCCCGAACGCGTTCGGGGGGATCGAAGACCTGAGCGGCGTCAAGGACCGGATCGGCGACGCGTGGCTGATCGTCTCCGTTCACCCTCTGTCGCTGGGGATCCTCTCCCCGCCGGGTCGATTCGGGGCGGACGTCGTGGTCGGCGAGGGGCAGCCGCTCGGACTGGCGGCCGGATACGGCGGGCCGCTGCTCGGGCTCTTCGCAACGCGTCACCGGTATCTTCGGCAGATGCCGGGCCGGGTCGCCGGCCGGACGGTCGACGCCGACGGAAACGTCGGGTACACAATGGCTGCCCAGACGAGGGAGCAACATATCCGACGCGAACGGGCGACGTCGAACATCTGCACCAACTCCGCGCTCTGCGCGCTGGCCGCGACGGTCTACCTGGCGGCGGTCGGCGCGACGGGGTTGCGTCGGATCGCGGAACTGAACATGGAGCGCGCGCACGATCTCGCGCAGCGGGTCGCCCGGCTCGACGGGTACTCGCTCCGGTTCGACGCCCCGTTCTTCAACGAATTCGTCGTCACTGTGCCGACCGATCCCGCGGCGCTTCGGACCCACCTCTCTTCGGCCGGGTTTTCTGTCGGCGATCCGGCGGAGATCGCTGAACTCGGCGTCGAGCGGGCACTCCGGTTTGCGGTGACCGAGCGGCGGACCGTCGAGGAGCTCGACCGACTCGTCGACGCGATGGAGGAGGCCGCATGAGAACGATCTTCGAGTATCGGGATGAATCCGGAGGCGGGGTCGTCCCCCCGCCGACGCGGCCGGGCGACGACCCCCGCTACGGGGTCGAAGCGCACCTCCTCCGGGAGTCCCCCCCGAGGATCCCCCAGCTGAGCGAGCCGACGATCGCGCGGCACTACACGCGCCTCTCGAAGATGAACCACGGCGTCGATGACGGGTTCTACCCGCTGGGGAGCTGCACGATGAAGTACAACCCGAAGGTCCACGAGGATCTCGCCCGGCTCCCAGGGCTGGCGCGGCTTCATCCGCTTGTCGACCCACGGGAGGCCCAGGGGACGCTCGAGTTGCTGTACGAGCTCGGGGAGTTCCTCCGCGGGATCGCCGGGATGGCCGCGGTCTCACTCCAGCCGGCGGCGGGGGCCCACGGGGAGCTGACGGGGATGTTCCTGATGAAACGGTACTTCGAATCACGGGGCGAGGTGGAGCGGCGGCGGATCCTCCTCCCCGACTCGGCGCACGGGACGAACCCGGCCTCGGCGGCGCTCGCGGGGTTCACGGTGACCGAGATCCCGTCGAACGACGCTGGCACGGTCGACCTGGACGCACTCCGGGCGGCGCTCGACGAGACGGTCGCTGGGATCATGCTCACGGTCCCGAACACACTCGGGATCTTCGAGGAGCGGATTGATGAGATCACCAGGCTCGTCCGCGATGCGGGCGGGCTCTCCTACTTCGATGGAGCGAACCTCAACGCGTTCCTCGGGCGGGCGAGGCCGGGGGACATGGGGGCCGACGTCTTCCACTTCAACCTCCACAAGACGCTGTCGACGCCCCACGGGGGCGGAGGGCCCGGATCGGGGCCGATCGCGGTCTCCGACCGTCTCGTCGAGTATCTTCCGGTCCCTGGGATCGAGAAGACCGACGCGGGCTACGCCCTAGACTGGGACCGGCCGGAGTCGATCGGCGCGGTGCACTCGTTCTACGGGAACGTCCTCGTCGCGGTGAAGGCCTATGCGTACATCCTCCAGCTCGGCGATGCGGGCCTCCGCGCGGTGAGCGAGAACGCCGTCTTGAACGCGAACTACCTTCAGGAGCGGCTGAAGCGGACGTTCTCTCTCCCCTACGATCGGCTCTGCAAGCACGAGTTCGTCCTCTCGGGGAAAGGGCTGGGGGACGGGGTCACGACCCTCGACGTCGCCAAGCGGCTGATCGACTACGGGATCCACCCGCCGACGATCTACTTCCCGCTGATCGTGCGCGAGGCGTTGATGATCGAACCGACGGAGACGGAGGGGAAGGAGACCCTCGATCGGTTCGTCGAGGTGATGGAAGCGATCGCCGACGAAGCGCACGATCGGCCCGAGCGACTCCGAGAAGCCCCGCGTCGCGCGCCGGTCCGCCGCCTCGATCAAGCCCGCGCGGCCCGCGAGCCCGTCTTGACGTTCCCGTTCGACGACGGGGCGTAGACGCGGTCAGCCCGGCAGCGACACCCGGCGAATGGCCGCTTCGATCTTGTCGCACGCGGTCCGACAGAGACCCTCATCGTCGGCCTCGGCGGTCACTCGGATGACCGGTTGGGTCCCGGACGCGCGGACGATGATCCGCCCGCGGCCGTCGAGCCGCGCGCGGACGGCCGAGATCGCATCCCGCACGGTCGGGGCGGAGAGGACCGCGTCCGCCGCCTCGGACGGAACGACCCGGTGGACCTGCGGGTAGAGGCGGATCTCGCTGGCGAGGCGCATCAGGTCTGTCCCCGAGGCGTGAGCGATCTCGAGCATCTTGACTGCGGTGAGAATCCCGTCGCCGGTCGGAGAGTGATCGGAGAGGATGATGTGGCCGGACGGCTCCCCTCCGATCTGCGCTCGGTGTTCGACCATCGAGCGGGCGACGTACCGATCGCCGACCGGCGTCCGGACGGTCCGGATCCCTTGGCGCGCGAGTGTCTGCTCGAGGCCGAGGTTGCCAACGACGGTCGTCACCACCAAGCGCGGGTCGAGCGATCCCCGGCGGTGCATGTGAAGGGCGGCGATCCCGATCATCCGATCCCCGTCGAGCAGCTCACCGTTCGGGGCGATCAGGAGGACGCGGTCCCCGTCCCCGTCGAACGCGATTCCGAGGTCGGCCCGGTGCCGGGCGACCGCCTCTCGGACCGGCTCGAGGTGGGTCGATCCGCACCCCTGGTTAATTCGTGACCCGTCGGGCTCGGCGTGCAGAGCGATGACACGTGCGTTTAGGTGCTGAAGGACGCGGGGCGCGATCGCCCCGGTCGCTCCGTATGCGCAGTCTACGACGAGCGTGACGCCCGAGAGATCGACCGCCTCGACATCGATCGTCCCGGCGAGGAACGCGGCATAGCGAGTGGCGGCGGCATCGAGTGGTGCGATTCTCCCTACGGGCCCAGCGGGCCGGCGAGCCTCGGCCATCCGCCGTTCGATCTCTTCCTCCTGCTCCGGCGAGAGCTTCATCCCGGTCCGGTCGAAGAACTTGATCCCATTGTCGCCGGGGGGGTTGTGGGACGCGGAGACGACCGCGCCGAGGTCGGCTCGCTCGTCCTTGATGAGGAACGAGATCGCCGGGGTCGGAATCACCCCGGCGAGGAGGACGTCGGCTCCGGTCGAGGCGAACCCGGCGGCGAGCGCCGCCTCGAGCATCGGACCGCTCACCCGCGTGTCGATTCCGATGATCACTCGCCCTCCCGCTGGGACGAGGGCGGCGCTCGCCGCGCGCGCCAGATCGATCGCCAACTCCGGGGCAAGGAGCTCATTCGCCCGTCCCCGTACCCCGTCGGTCCCAAATAGCTTCGTCACGGCCACCGCGCGCCTCCGGAGACGGAGAAGAGCGGGGCCGGGACGGCGAGCGGATAGAGAAACTCGCCGGAGAGACCTGCGGCGATCGATTCGCCCACCAGCTGGCGATAGGCGACGCCGCCCCCCACGGTGAGGGACGGGAACGCGCGCGTCGGATCGAAGTAGAAGAGGCCCGCGGTCAGGCGGACGAGCGTCTCTCCGGCGGCCGGATCGGCGACGAGCCGGAGGTCGGCGCTCCCCAATCCGAGCGTCTTCCCGTCGGGCGTGAGGAAGAACGAGATCCGCGCGTAGCCGAATCCCGTGGTGAACGAGATCTCGGGACCGATCCAGAACGGGATTCGACCCAAGGGGATGAGAATCCGAACCCCGATCGTGTCAAAGGCGGCTGCCGCCGCGAGTCCCACGACACAGACCCACACGCAAAGAACGACGAGCGAGCGTCCCCCGATGGCACCCATCGGACGCAGTCTACTGGATTGCCGCCGGGAACGCGAGCTCCGCTACGGCTGTTCCAGCCGGACGACGTCCCCGATCATCGGTTCGAACGTCTCGATCGGCTGGCCGTACGACACCCGTTCGCGCACCTCGACGATCTCGATCCGGCCCTTCGTCTCCAGGATGTCGTAGTCGAGGATGCGAAGGGTGATCGGATCGACGACGACGTTCTCGACGCCGAGGACGACGAAACGATCGCCGACGGATACCCCCGCCGATGCGCCGACGTTCACGGCGATCCGGCCGTCTGGAAGGACCGCCGCGATCTGCCCCTCCCGGACGACGGCCGAGCGGAGAGGGGCGCCGGCGTGGGCGGTTTCTGCCGCGGTATCGGCCGTCTCGACGACCGCTCGTTCCGGCGGCGACTGCAGCGCGGGGAGGAGGGAGTCGGCGAGCTGGTCGAGCGCTCGACTCAGCGCCGCTCCGACCACTGTCTGCGCGAACGCCGCGGTCCCGACGGTGATCTCCTGTACGGGCGGGAGAACGGGGCGCTGCCCGGGGAGGACCTGGAACGTGATGCTCGCGACGTACGCGGTCCCGTTCCAGAGCTTCGCCGTGTAGATCCCCGGGCTCATCTGTTGGTCCGCTGCGTCCCGTTGGTCCCAGAACCAGGAGCCGCAGCCGGACGTCGGGACGAACTGCCAGCCGAGCCACGCGAGGAACCCGCCCATCGAGGAGTGGATCTCCACACCGAACCAGCCGGGCGGCCCGCTGTTTCGATAGCCGAACGGGACTGCCTCGCCGATCGCGTACGCGTTCCGGTCGGTCCGCAGACCGCCGACACAGAGGCTCGAGGAGCCGGTGAGCGAACGAAGCTCGCCGAGGTCGACGGAGAAACCACTCGACCCCTCGTCGTGCCCCTCCGCGGCAGCGCTCGCCACGATCTCGCCCGACCGGGTATCGAGCACCTCCGCTGTGACGCGGACGTCGACGGACGCGCTGCTGAACCGGAGGAATCCGAGATGAAGCGCCGCCTGAAGAAAGGAGACGTTGCGGACCGAACCCGTAACCAGCAGATCGGCTCCGAGCGCCCGCGCCGCGGTGAGAAGGTTCGCCGAGGACGACGGGCTCAAGTTCCGCTCCTGCAGGATCCTCTCCAGCTCGCTCCGCTGGAAGACGCGGCCGCCCGCGTCTCGGAGCCGCTGCGAGACTTCGTCCGCGACCCCCGCATCCACGTTCACGAATCCGGACTTCGACTCATCCGAGAAGCGGGCGACGACCACCGATCGCGCCGAAGGCGACGCGTGCAACGGGGGCTCGAACGGAACGATCACCGTGGCGAGCTCCGCGTTGTTCGTCTCGTCGGATTCCGATACCTGATCGAGGGGGTCGACCTCGACGCGCAGGATGTGGGCGCCCGGCTCCGCCGTCCAGGAGCCGGTGACGGGTGCGCTCGTCCCCACTCCGAGGCCCGTCGGCAGCGAGACGAGATCGACTTCGCGATCGTCGATGGCGAATCGAACGAGGATCGGGCCGCCGACCGGCGCCGCCCCCACATTCTCGATCGCCGCGGTAATGCGGACGAGGGCGCCCGCAGGCGGATCCGGAGGGTTCACATCGATGCGGCCCACGACAAGATCAGGCGCCGCCGAGGCGGCGACAGCCACGAGGAACGCAGCGAGAAACGCGGCGACGACGGTCCCTCCCGATCGGTGCATCTTCATTCGGCTTCTCCGGTCGATCTTTGCTCGACGCACATCTCGTCGGACTTACACTTCGCGACCGATAATCGTTTCACCGGGGGCGTCCCGACACTTCGGCCCCTCCCGAGGATATCACAATTCAGCCCAGTTTCTCCCGCGGCGCACCTTCACGGCGAGCGGCACACGAAGCGGGAGGACGGTCTCCATCTCCCGGCGAAGGAGAGGCTCGATCTCCTCGGCCGCCGGCTCGGCGACCTCGAAGATGAGTTCGTCGTGAATCTGCAGGATCATCTTCGCGGGAAGGCGGTCATCCTCGATCCGGCAATCGATGGCGATCATCGCGAGCTTGATCAGGTCGGCGGCGCCCCCCTGGATCGGGGTGTTCACGGCGTTCCGGCGGTCGAGGTTCCGGCGGGAGACGTCGCGTGACCCGATATGGGGGAGGGGACGGCGCCTTCCAAGCAGGGTTTCGGCGTAGCCGCAGGCCGCCGCTTGCTCGATCAGTTCGTCGATGAACGCCTTGGCGCGCGGGTAGGCGGCGAAGAACCGATCAATGTATCCCTTCGCCTCCGAGGGGGAGGTTCCCAGGTCGCGCGCGAGCCCGAACGAACTGATGCCGTAGATGATCCCGAAGTTGATCCGCTTGGCGACGTCGCGCATCCGCGCGTCGACGCGGTCCTCGGGGACGCCGAAGACGCGGCTCGCCGTCCGGCGATGGAGGTCGACGCCGTCCCGGAACGCGGCGATCATCTGCTCGTCCCCCGAGAGATGAGCGAGAAGGCGCAACTCGATCTGCGAGTAGTCGGCGGCGACGAGGACGGCGCCGTCCGGGGCGACGAACGCCCGGCGGATCCGCCCGCCGAACTCGGTCCGCGTCGGGACGTTCTGCAAGTTCGGGTCTGACGACGATAGTCGACCGGTCGCCGTCGACGTCTGATGGAACGTCGTGTGGATCCGGCCGGTCCGCGGGTTCACCGCCCGCGGGAGCTGATCGATGTACGTGGTGAGGAGCTTCTTCAGCTCGCGGTGGGCCATCAACTTCCCCGGCAACGGGTGGTGGACGGCGAGCTCGGCGAGGACGCGGGCGCTCGTCGACGGCCCGGTCTTCGTCCGGTCGATCACCGGGAGACCGAGCCGCTCGAACAAGATCTCGGCGACCTGACGCGGCGAGCCGGGATTGAACGGCTGCCCCGCCATCTCGATCAAGTCCGCCTCGATGATCGCCAACTCGCGGCGCAGCTCTTCCCCCTGCTCCCGCAGGGCGTCCGGGTCGAGGAGGATCCCGTGGGACTCCATCCGCGCGAGGACCGGGATCAACGGGAGTTCGACCTCATGGAAGAGCCGTTCGGCGGAGGCGTCGCGCAGGGCCCGCTCCAGCGGCCTCCGGAGCCGCTGGACGATCTCCGCATCCTCGGCGGCGTACTCGGTGGCGGCGTCGACGGATACGGCGGCGAACGAACCGTTCCGCCCTGCGACCTCCTCGTAGGTGGTCATCCGGTACCCGAGGACGGTTCGGGCGATCTCGTCCAGGCTGTGGCGGCGCGCCTCGGGCCGGGCGAGATGGGATGCGATCATCGCGTCGAACGCGACCGCGCGCGGGACGATCCCGTGTCGGGAGAGGAGGATCCAGTCGTACTTGAAGTTCTGGCCGATGAGGACTGGGGAATCCGCGGTCAGCAGGGGCTGGAGTACGTCGAGCACGGTGCGAAGCGGGATCTGGGGGGGGGCGCCGAGGGCGTCGTGCCCAACCGGGATGTAGTAGCCGATGTAGGGGGCCGGCGAGACGGCAATACCGACGATCTCAGCGCGCATCGGGTCGACGTCCGTCGTCTCGAGATCGACGGAGATCGCCTCAGTCGACGCCCACTCGCTCACCCGCTCCCGAAGCTGGTCCTCGTCGAGGATCGTCCGGTAGACCGCGGAGCGAGCGTCCCCCGGCGGGCCGGTCTCGTCGGTCGGCGCGGGGATCTCCAACTCCTCCAGGGCGGAGGTGAACTCGACGTCCATCAGGAACCGGTGGAGCCGATCGACGTCCGGCCCTCGAAGGCGGCACGCCGCGGGGACGTCGTCGGGCGCTTCGTCGGTCTTCAGGGTCACGAGCTCCCGGGAGAGACGGGCGGCATCCGCGTGCTCCCGCAGCCGCTCGCGGATGCGCGGGTTGCGGATCTCGTCGGGCCGGTCGAGAAGGGCGTCGAGCGACCCGTGCTCCGCGAGGAGTTCGCGCGCCGTCTTCGGGCCGACCCCGGGCACACCGGGGACGTTGTCCGATGAGTCCCCCACGAGCGCCAACATGTCGGCGATCCGGGCCGGCGGGACCCCGTACTTGCGCTCGATCCCACCGGGATCGAGCACGTCCGGCGAAGAATCGGCCGCTCGGCCGGACG
>ENA-OSEO01006424-OSEO01006424.1-sediment-metagenome-genome-assembly--contig:-NODE-6424-length-10562-cov-3.574630_pt1 | contig 10562 bp, 3 predicted proteins | sample MGYA00237883_ERZ534232 | MGnify/ENA metagenome assembly ERZ534232
GGATCTGGTCCACAACGGCGTGAAAATCATCTTTTATGGCGCATCGCCCTTCTTTTTTACAGGCATAGATTTCAAGACAGGGGGATATCTTTAAATCCCTCAAAACCACTTCATCCACCTCGGCGCCGGCATCAACGGCACCCCGAACGGCATGTTTGAGCAAGGTTGCGGTGTTCCCCTTCCGCCTGGGACTTCCATAGACAGCCAGAATCTGAGCCACTTCATTCTCCTTTGGAAGGTTGTATTGAAGCCTTCAGCCCTAAAGGGGCGGACCTTCCCGGTCGTTAAAAATCTTGAGTTATGACAAAACAAAAAAGGATATTACCTTTATATTCAATGGAATACCCTTATATTCATCATTTAAATAGTATATTTTTTTTTAAAAAACAAGCAGATTGTGGGTTTCCTTTATTTTGACACAGGGTCTGATAAATACATTGGAAAACCTTTAAAACTTTTGCCGGTGACATGTTCACCGCCTACCGGGAGTCTGCCAATGCTGTTGACACGAACAGGTGCATTGTATTATTTAACCTGATGAATTCGCAAAAGGCTCCTATCAGATTTTCTTGACATGATGAAACTTTTTAAAAGCATCATACGATGATTTAGGATATGCACGTTTTTAACACTCGACCCGCAGGGTATTAAATGCAGAGCTTGAAACGAAAAATTATCGCCGGCTGGTGGATGCCGGGGGACAGCGAACCCGAACCGGGTGAACAGGCGATGCGATCGGCAATTTTAAATGTCAAACGGCCGGTTTATATTTTGGAAATCAACGGCCTTCCGGCAGTCGCCTGCGACGGAACCATCACCGTCGGCGCCGGTGCCGCCCCGAGCCCTGCCGCGGTTCCATTGCTCGCATATGCCCCGCCGCTGCACCCGGAACATCTGGGCGAAGCGCAGTTCAAGGATAAACACCATCTTCGCTATGCGTATATTGTGGGGGCAATGGCCAACGGCATTACATCGGCCGAAATGGTGGAAACTGCCGGAAAAGCCGGAATGGTGGGTTTTTTCGGTGCCGCCGGTCTTGCCTTGGGGCAAATAGAGTCGGCCATCCATCAGCTTCAGCAAAATTTAAAGGAGACCCCCTTTGGCTTCAACCTGATTCACAGTCCCAACGATCCCGAACTTGAAGCGTCCGTGGTCCAATTGTATATTCGCCGCGGCATTCGCCTGGTCAGCGCGTCGGCTTATCTGGATTTAACCCTTCCACTGGTTCATTATCGCGTAAAAGGAATCCATCGTGACGAAAGCGGCACCGTTGTGTGTCCCAACAAAATAATCGCCAAAGTTTCAAGGGTTGAAGTGGCCGGGAAATACTTCTCCCCGCCCCCGAAAAAACTTCTGGAACAGCTGGTTGACCAAAAAATGATTACCCGGGAAGAAGCCCAACTCGCCGAGTTGATCCCTATGGCCGACGACTTGACTGCTGAAGCGGATTCCGGCGGCCACACCGACAACCGGCCGGCAATCGCCTTATTACCGACCATGATCGCTTTGCGCGACGAACTGGCCGGAAAATACGGATACCAAAATACACCCTGTGTAGGGCTCGCCGGCGGAATTGCAACCCCTTACTCCGCTGCAGCGGCATTTGCCATGGGCGCCGCTTATATTCTTACCGGTTCCGTCAACCAATCCTGCGTGGAAGCCGGAACGTCGGAAGCCGTGAGGCTGATGCTGGCGGAAGCCGGCCAGGCGGATGTCACCATGGCCCCGGCAGCGGACATGTTTGAAATGGGGGTTAAAGTCCAGGTCTTAAAGCGGGGTACCATGTTTCCCCTTCGGGCTGCAAAACTTTACGAACTCTACCGCAGCCATGACAATTTTGAGAGCATCCCCGAAAAACAAAGAAAGATTCTGGAACGCGATTTCTTCCGGTGCAGCTTTCGTGAGGAATGGGAGCAGACCAAAGCGTATTTCTCGCGGCATGACCCCAAACAGATCGAACGGGCCGAAAAAGACCCCAAACACAAGATGGCCCTTGTATTTCGATCCTATCTCGGCCAATCCTCCAACTGGGCCAACGCGGGTGATACCTCCAGAAAAATCGATTACCAAATATGGTGCGGCCCGTCCATGGGGGCCTTTAACCAGTGGGTTAAAGGTTCCTTTCTCGAACTGCCGGAAAACCGTAATACCATCACTGTCGCCCTGAACCTTCTCTACGGCGCCGCCGTGGTCACCCGTGTAAACTGGCTGAAGCATCAGGGAATTGTTTTCCCTCCCGGTATGGACAATTTCTCACCCATGCCCCTTGATAAGATCCGGGAACTTTTAAGCCGCTGAAAGAGATGATCCTAAAATTTAAGTGCGGGGTAATGTGCTCGATCCATCCCAACGGCATCGACATACCGGCTTAACATACCGGAGATATTCAGGGTTTTTACAACATTCATGTCCATCTCCGACGTTTTTTCCTGCGTTCGGCCGATGGATGTTTCCACATACAATTTTTTCATGATTTCAAAGTCCTGGTGACGGATCGGTTCATTTGAAATGACGCCTCTGATCGTGTAAATAAACTTGAAGCGCTTATCCTGCCCATTCTCCGGCCGAATAAATATCAGATATCTTTTGACCAGCGCATCTATACCGTCATTCAAAGCCGCATTTCCCTTCAGATTATAGTAAAAACCCTTATCCGAAAGCCACTGCCGCAAATCCTGGATGATTTGCTTTGCCTCAGGAATCGAAAACTTCAAGTCGGCCACCAGGTGGCCTCCCAAATAGACCGTAAACGCCTCGTCAGGGTTGTATTGTCGGGCATATCCGGACTGCATACCCCCCAACGGATCCGGCGGTAAAAATTCCCGGGACCAGCGCTTCCACCTGGCCAGATTGACATTCAATTTTTCGGAAAGTTCACGGTTCGTAAAAAATTTGATCATGTTAAACTCCAATTATTTGTTATGTTGATATATCAACTTAATTGTTTAAAATGAATGGATCAAGTTTCGCACAAAAACTTTTGCGCAAACCCATTATATGGTGATGGTTTTATCCAATTTTAGCAGTGAAGCGTATCGCCATGTGTGTTTTTTTAACCGTCACAAATTTCAAAGTTGACGAACGTGAACCAAAACAAAAAGTTGTCACGAAAGCACGAAAAGAATATTTTTTATTTCGTGCGTCGCGCTTTCGAGTTTTCGGGATTGTTTTTAAATTGTTGGCATAAAAAGCACAAATTTGACCATTTGGAATTTTAGTAAATCACTTGTTATATCAATATGTCAACTTTAATTTTATCACCAATATCTTGCAAATAATTTTTACTTGCATTATGATACCTGAATTACTAAAAAGTTAAACTTTTTCCGACAATATACGAGTGTTCAGCAGGCCAAAGGCTTACCAAAAAGAGTGGTATTGAAACCGACAGACAATAAGAAAGCCTCCCAAATCCCCATCGCCATCATCGGCATGGGATGCCTGTTCCCAAAATCCCAGGGAGTTAAGGAATACCGGCGTCTCCTCTTTCAGGGCGAAGATGCCATCACGGAAGTGCCGAAAACCCACTGGTCCGGGGAAGATTTTTTCGACGCAGATCCCAAAAAACCGGATCATGTTTACTGTACCCAGGGCGGATTTATTTCTCCGTTTTCATTTGATCCCACCGAATTCGGTATTCCCCCGTCTTCCCTGGAGGCCACCGACACCGCTCAGCTTCTGGGTCTGGCCGTAGCAAAAAAAGCCCTTGAAGACGCTTTCAGTGATAAAAACGAGTCCTTCAACCGCAGCAGAACCAGCGTCATTCTCGGCGTCACCGGAACCCAGGAACTCGTGATTCCGCTGGGTGCGCGACTGGGACACCCCGTCTGGCGAAAAGCCCTTGAAGATTCCGGAATTAATCCGCAAAAAACCGAGGAAGTTGTTCAAAAAATATCCGACTCCTACGTATCCTGGCAGGAAAATTCATTCCCGGGGCTGTTGGGGAATGTCGTTGCCGGAAGAATCTCCAACCGTCTGGATCTCGGCGGGACGAACTGTGTCGTGGATGCAGCCTGCGCCAGTTCAATGAGCGCTATCCATCTTGCCGTCATGGAGCTGGCTTTCGGACGAAGCGACACGGTGATCACCGGCGGCGTCGACATGCTCAACGATATCTTCATGCACATGTGTTTTTCCAAAACCATGGTTCTTTCACCCACAGGAGATGCCCGACCGTTTTCCAAAAATGCCGACGGCACCGTATTGGGGGAAGGAATCGGGATCTTTGTACTCAAACGGCTTGCGGATGCCCGAAGAGACGGCAACAGAATTTATGCGGTGATCAAAGGTGTGGGATCATCCAGCGACGGAAAATCTCAGAGCATTTACGCACCCCGGGCCGAAGGACAGGTCAAGGCGCTCCGGATGGCCTATGATGAAGCCGGTATGGATCCCTCCACCATTGAACTCATTGAAGCCCACGGTACCGGAACCCGGGTCGGGGACGAGGTCGAATTTCAGGCGTTAAACAGCCTTTTCGACAAATCAAACAATGGCAGCAGGTGGTGTGCACTCGGCTCCGTAAAATCCATGATCGGACATACCAAAGCTGCAGCCGGTGCCGCGGGTCTCATGAAAGCGGCGCTATCTGTTTATCACAAAATGCTTCCGCCCACCCTGAAAATTGAAGAACCGGACCCCAAACTGAATATTCACCAAAGCCCCTTTTACCTGAACAACCGGACCCGACCCTGGTTTTCAAAAAAAACCCATCCCCGCCGGGCCGGTATCAGCGCATTCGGGTTCGGTGGAAGCAATTTTCATGTGGTGATCGAGGAATACCATAAACAAAAACAGGAAATCTCCTGGGACGGATCCAAAGACATCGTGGCGTTTTCCGCCTCCAGCCCCCATCAGCTCAGAGAAGATATAAAACGATTTAAATCGGATATAAAAAGCAACCCAATCTGGAAAGAAATTTCAAAAACGGCGGCAAAAACACGGCATCGTTTTTCCGCATCGGATCCATACCGGCTCCTGATGGTACTTGAACCGTCAAAAGATGTTGCGGGCCTTTTTGACCGTGCCGTCCGGACTCTTGAAAGCCGACCTTCTGACGATCCCTGGCAACTTGAAAATATGTTTTATGGCGGCCCCGAACCCTCCGGGAAAATGGCATTTATATTTCCGGGCCAGGGAAGTCAGTATCCCCATATGGCCCGTGATCTGGTGTGTTTTTTTCCGGATGCCATGAATAGTCTCGAGCACGCGAACGGGCTGTTTAAGGGTACGGGCGTGCTAACCGATTATATTTACCCGATTCCGGCTCAAAACGAAAAGGAGTTGCGGCTTCAGCATGAAGCCCTGAAAAAAACGGACATCGCCCAGCCGGCCATTGGCGCCGTCAGCATGGCCATGCTGAAGACCCTCCAAAATTTCGGAATTCAACCGGACGCCGTTTGCGGTCACAGCTTTGGAGAACTCACGGCCCTTTGTGCCGCCCGATGGATCGATCCGGATTCATTTCTGTCGCTGTCCATCACCCGGGGTCGTCTGATGGCGGCAGCCGGAGGGAACCCTGATCACCCTAACGGGGGCATGCTGGCTGTTAAAGCGCCCCTGAACGATCTTGAAAACTTGATTAAAGACATGGCGCCGGATCTGATTCTGGCCAATCTGAACAGTCCCACCCAGGGTGTTCTGTCAGGGTCTCAGGAAGCCATCATCCTTGCTGAAAAACGATGCACGGAAAACGGTTTCAAAACTGTACGCCTTCCGGTTTCCGCCGCATTTCACAGCAATCGGGTCAAAGACGCCCAAAAACCCTTCGCCGGGGTATTGAATAGCATAGACATTTCCCCTTCGGATATTCCGGTATTTTCCAACACCACCGGCGAGCCCTATCCGGTTGATCCTGAAAAAGCCAAAACCCTGCTGAGCAAACACCTGCTGTCCCCTGTCAACTTAGTTCGCGAAATTAAGAACATGTTCAAGATGGGCGTGAAAACCTTTGTCGAGGTCGGACCCAGATCGGTTCTGACCGGCCTCATAAAATCGATACTCAAGGATCAAAAATTTCAGGCCTTTCCTCTGGACGGATCATCGGGTAAACGATCGGGAATCACGGATCTTGCCAGAACCCTCTCCTTTCTCGCATCAATCGGGCATGCCGTTGACCTGAAAGCCTGGGAAGAGCCGGAACGGGAGACAAGAAGACAGCAGATGAGCATCCCGCTCTCCGGGGTCAATTTTAGAAATCAGGGGTCAGGACTCAAGGCGCAGGGTTCAGGGACCGGAGGTCGGAGATCGGAAGCTGGAAATCAGTTGCCCGAAATCGAAAGTCGGAACCCGGAACTCGGAAAACATGCGCCGGGAAACAAAAGCTCGGTTCTAAAACCTGAAAAAACGAAACAGAGCACATCCTCGGAACCAGCGGTATCCCTCTCGAAAAATTCGGGAGTGCGCTCTCAACACATTAATACCGATACAAATACCATGAAAGCCAAATCATCCCAAAACAACGTCATGGTGGATGCACTCCATGTTTTGCAGGACGGCCTGAAGGCCATGCAGGCCCTTCAAAAGCAGACCGCCGAAACCCATCAAAAGTTTTTAGAAACCCAGACCCAGGCGACAAAAACCCTTCAAAACATGATGGAAAATACCCAGCGTCTGGTTGAAGGTGCTTTGGGCATCCATTCAGATCTGGATACGCCCGGAATTCCCGTTGAACCCATCAAGGATACCGGAACGGCCCATCGGACAATTCCGTCAGGGGTCCCTGAAAGGGGCGACGATCCAGGCATCTCCGATGTCCAAATCCATCTCGAAAACCTGTCCTATAATTTCAAGGATCCGAGGGATGTCAACTCCCGTCCGTTTGAGACCGTAAATAAAGAAGCTCATGCAAAGCCTGACGTTAAAGACCCGAAACCCCCTGCGAGCGATCAAAACCACATCGAAAGCAATCTGCTGAACACCGTCAGCCACCTCACCGGCTATCCGGTCGAAATGCTTGCGCTGGACATGGATATCGAAGCCGATCTCGGTATCGACTCCATCAAGCGGGTGGAAATCCTTTCGGTGCTTGAAGAAAAAATGCCCGGACTCCCCGCCGTCTCCCCGGAGATCATGGGAAGCCTCAAAACACTGGGACAAATCGCCGAATACCTTGCCGGAAGCCCCGAAGCCGAAACACTGGATCCCGAGACAATTTCTCCGCCCTGTGCGATGGCTTCAGAACCGGAAAAGGAACATCCGGAATCATCATTTCAGGAACCCTCTGATTTTTCCGCCGAATATCTCGAAGCAACCATTGGAAGAAGGGTCGTGGTCGCTGTTGAAAAACCGATGGTCCCAAAACGTCGCCCGGCGCTTTCGGTGGAACAGACTGTATATGTCACGGACGACAACACCGGTCTATCTCGGGCCATTGCCGATCAATTCAAATCCAGAAATATCCCTGCCGAAATCCTGTCCAAAGGCCGGTTCCTTAACAGCACCAGCGATGAATCCTTCCCAACGAATATCGGTGGTCTGATCATCGTGGCCGAACCTGGGACAAAAGAACACCGCTTTTTAACAGATGCATTTTCACTGGCAAAGCACTTTGGTCCACACCTCCTCGATACCGCCCGGAAAGGGGGGGCATTGTTTGCCGCCGTTACACGTCTTGACGGCGCATTCGGTGTTAAAGGTCAGGGCATAGACCATCCGATGCAGGGAGGACTTACCGGCCTGATCAAAACCGCAGCCATAGAATGGGAAAAGGTTTGCTGCCGAGCCATCGACATTGCCGCCGACCGGCAGGACCATGCCGTCATCGCAGAAACCGTTGTAACCGAACTGCTGTATTCCGATCCATCGGGCCCGGTTGAAGTCGGCTTCGATTCGGATTCCCGTTGGATGCTGGAACTTGAATCCCGGCCCTATCCCCAGGGCGAGATCCGGCTGAACCCAAAAGATGTGGTAGTGGTTTCCGGCGGCGCCAGGGGGGTCACGGCCGCCGCCGCCTGCGCCCTTGCCAAACACGCAAAACCGACCCTCGTGCTTTTGGGTCGCTCCCCCCACCCGGTCCCGGAACCCGACTGGCTTTTGGGAGTAGAAGATCCGGCCGGCATCAAAAAGGCCATTCTTGTCAATGAACCGGTCGGCGATCCCGTTACACCGGTTCAACTGGAAAAAATTTATAAAAAATATATAGCCAATCGAGAAATCGCGAAAAACCTCGAAACCATTAAAAAATTCGGCTCCGACGTGCACTATTACCCGGTGGACATCCGGGACAGGAACGCAGTAAGCGCAATTTTAAACCATGTTCGAAACGCCGCAGGCCCCATAAAGGGAATTGTTCACGGTGCGGGAATGTTGGCGGATTGCCGGATTGTGGACAAATCCATCGATCAGTTTGAATCGGTTTTCGATACCAAGGTCAAGGGCTTGAACGTTCTCCTTGACGCCGCCAAATCCGATCCCCTCAGCTACCTCGTGCTTTTGGGCAGATGCAGACAGTGCCGCACCTCGATTTCCCTCCGCTATCCGCTGGTGGAGATGATGATCGGGTTGCTGAGTACCTTGCTCTTCATGCAGTTCGGTCCGAGCCCCAAGTACCTTTTCCTGCTCTTCTTCACCGGGGCGCTCATTGCAATCGCGTTTATCGACTTGGAGCACAAGATTATTCCGGACGTGATTTCTTTGACCGGTATTCTCGTCGGTCTGGCCTTCTCGTTTTTTCCATCCGCGGGAATCTCTCCTGTGGATGCTCTGATCGGAGCCGTTGGAGGGGGAGGCTTTCTTTTCCTGGTGGGAGTCGTTTTCGAAAAACTGACCGGCCGGGAGGGAATGGGAGGAGGAGACGTCAAGCTTCTGGCCATGATCGGGGCATGGATGGGCTGGAAAGCCTTGCCTTTCATCGTCCTCCTTTCTTCTCTGACCGGGGCGGTGATCGGCGTGGTTTCTCTGCTGATTGCAAAGCAGGGCATGAGATCCCGAATCCCTTTTGGGCCTTTCCTCGCTCTCGGGGCTCTGGGGTTCCTTTTTTTTGGGGATGAGATCACCCTGTGGTTCTATCACTTGGGGAGGTAGAGAGTAGCAGCCTTGAGGTTCCCGGTCTACAGCCTGAGAACAGGGATTTTGGCGCAGCTCACCTTCTTGATCATTGCCGCCATGCTCTTGATCAATGTGGTCATGGTCAAGTTCGCAGAGAGAGACCTCACCGAGGAAAGACTCCACCGGGGTCAATTCCTCATCCGGGCGGTTGAGGAGAGCCTGAGACCCGTTGTGGCCGGCAAGACCAAGAAAATCACAGAAGCCGACCTGGACTTTGATTTCCGAAAAGGGGCCGGCCGGCTGCTGGCTGACTCAGGCTTCTCGGACATTCTGATCATCAATCAGGACGGGAACAAGATCTTCGCGGCGGGCGGTTCCTTCGGGGCGGAAGAGCACGGCCTTGCCTCCGCCAGAGAGGCGCTTTCCACAGGCATCTGGTCCCGTCATTTCAGCGGCACGGCCTGGAGTGTTGTCTGGCTGAGCAAGAGCGACGTGAGGATCTCAGCCCCCCTTTCCGTGGAAGGCAGGCTCCTGGGGGCCATCACGGTTTCCGGCTCTCTCCTTCCTCTCTACGAGACACTGCGACGTTCCCAACTGGTCATCCTTTTCTACATCCTCATGGATACGGTGATTCTCGTCCTCGTGGGCTACGTGCTCCTCTCACGAATCGTGGTCAAACCGATCGACAAGCTTCTTGGCATGACCGGAGGCTACAAGGATGGATTCATGGTCCCCAGCCTGCCCGAGTCTTCCAAGAACGAAATCGGCGACCTCACCCGGTCCCTGAGTCACATGCTCAAACGCCTCGATGAGAACAAGCGGGAACTCCAGTCCCACATTTCCTCCCTGGAAAAGGCGAATCGAGAGCTGCGGCAGGCGCAGGATGAAATCATCCGATCGGAAAAGCTCGCTTCGGTGGGCCGTCTTGCCGCGGGCATCGCCCATGAGATCGGCAATCCCATCGGCATCATCCTCGGGTATCTGGACCTTCTCAACTCAGGGGACATCCCCGAGGCGGACAAAAAGGACTTCCTGAATCGTATTGAATCGGAGATCGTGCGGGTCAACCGGATCATTCGTCAGCTCCTTGACTTCTCCCGGCCCTCCAGCGGGGAACCGGAAAAAACCCGGGTTCATGATTTGGTCAAAATGACCCTGGCCATGCTGGAGCCGCAGCCCATGATGGAGGGCATGCGCACGACGCTGGAACTCAGAGCTCAGAAGGACACGGTCCTGGCCGACCCGAACCAGCTGCAGCAGGTCTTCCTGAATATCATCATGAACGCGGCGGATGCTCTGTCCGAAGGCAAGGGAGAGGGGGGCATCAAGCAACTCACCGTTCGGAGCGAGAGGGTCGAGGGGTCCATCGAACTGAGATTTTCCGACAACGGGCCCGGGATCCCGGGAAAAGAGATCCTTCGCATCTTTGATCCTTTCTATACCACCAAGGAGCCGGGCAAGGGGACCGGCCTCGGTTTGTCGGTTTGTTACAGGATCGTGGAGGGGCTGGGCGGCACGATCAAGGCGGAAAGCAAGCCCGGGGAGGGGACGACCGTCATTGTCTCTCTTCCCCA